>SESA01000742.1_pt1 | contig 19449 bp, 13 predicted proteins | sample 3171451 | NCBI WGS metagenome assembly SESA01 (sample SAMN06051862, study PRJNA518727) | freshwater metagenome | biome: subpolar coniferous forest; feature: holomictic lake; material: water; isolation source: holomictic Lake 227, 8 m depth | place: Canada: near Kenora, Ontario | collected...
CGTCGCCCGCCACGACGAAGCGCCCGGCGTAAGAACCTTGAGGCTCGAGTTCCAGAACCCGGCCGACCATGAGCAGTTCAAAAAAACCTTCCGGACAGGCATGTTCGGACTCTACGGCGTCTACGGCGAGGGGGAGAGCACCTTCTGCGTCGCAAGCCCCGAGACCCGAAACGAGTATATCGAATGCACCTTCCGCCAGTCCGGCAGGGTGACTTCGGCTCTGGCCAATGCCGATATCGGCGACCTCGTCACTTTCCGGGGCCCCTACGGCAACCGCTTTCCCATCGAACAGTTCCACGGCAAAAACCTCCTCTTCATTTCAGGAGGAATTGCTCTTCCCCCGACGCGGAGTGTGATCTGGTCATGCCTCGATCAGCGTGAAAAATTCGGCAAGGTCACCATTGTCTATGGAGCGCGTACCGTAGCCGATCTGGTCTACAAGCATGAACTTGATGAGTGGCAGAATCGCCCGGACGTAGACCTTGTCCTCACCGTCGATCCCGGTGGAGAGTCACCCGACTGGAAATACCGGGTCGGCTTTGTGCCCACCGTGCTCGAAGAGGCCGCCCCCTCTCCCGACAACTGCGTCGCCGTAATATGCGGACCACCCATCATGATCAAGTTCACCCTCATCTCGCTCAAGAAGCTTGGCTTTGATGAAAAGAACGTCTACACCACGCTCGAAAACCGCATGAAATGTGGAGTCGGAAAGTGCGGACGCTGCAATGTAGGCTCAGTCTATGTCTGCAAGGAGGGGCCGGTCTTTACCGCCGAAGAGGTATCGCGTATGCCAGCCGCCGATCTGTAACAACTCTTTTCAGTGCAGGCGAATCCGGAAAAAGCGCTCCGGTTGATGAAAATCAGCCGGTAGTGGCGCATTCTTCCACCAGGGGAAAAGAGCCAACTCTCCCCTGCCGCAGGAGGCTGAGCACTGCAAGGCAAGCATCTCCCCTTTGACGAAGGGCTGCAAAAGTTCCCACGAAAACTCCATACCAAAACGCCCCTCACCCTGCACCTTATGCACCGCTTTCTGCCAGGGTTCCGGTGAAAGTACCTCAAAGCCTTTCGCCCTCTTTCGCGGAGCATCAAAGCGCAATGCAACCCAGTGACCCTCCGGAGTCATTTCAAACTCCAGATAGCCCCCTCCCGGAAAACCTGAAGCAATAAAGAGTTCAGAGACACCGTAGTTCCATAGCCCATCAGTAAAGCTTCCGACGGGAATGGTTGCGGGCGGTTTGAGAACAAAAATAGCCGGATCGCCGCTGCGGGTTGTCCAGCGAAGAAAGGGGGCTTCGGGATGGAGTACGGCATCCTCAAGCGAATGCAACTGCTCGACAGCAACAAACGCTCCGGCAGGAAACTCCCGGTCGAGAGCGGCATACCCCACCAATGGCCCCTGCATGAGCATTCGAGGAAAGAGCGACTCAGGCATTGCCGCCGCGCCCTCCTCCTCCTCCTGCGGATTCCACAACAGACCTGCCCACTTTTTGGAGGGTTCCAGTTTATCAGCCACAGATGCGACGCCGCACGAAGCAAGCAAATCGCCATCAAAGAGGCCGATGCACTGCACCTCCAGATCAAGCTCAGCTCCGGATTGTTCAAAAGCAGCTTTTTTCATACGTGCTGCAAGCGTGAGGACATCTCGGGCCGTTGCCCCTCCGCTGTTATAAATAAAGTTGGCATGATGGGGGCTCACCATGGCACCACCCTCCGCCACCCCCTTGAAACCAAGCTCCTCAAAAATGCTGCCGCTCGAACGGCCCACCGCATAGTTGTTCTTGAAGGTCGAGCCACAACTCGGAAAATCGAAATGGTGCTTCGCCTCGCGCTCCCCTTCATGGCCCTCCATCAACGCTCTTGTCTCCTCCACGCTCCGGGCATGGGGAAAACGCAAAAGAGCGGCAACCACAATCTCTGCACGCTCCATCAGGGCAGTATGCTTGTAGCCATAAAAGATCTCTTCCGGCAACCGCCAGCGCAGGCAACCCTCAACCGAGAGCGTCAAGAGCGCCGCCGTAATGGCCGAAACCTCACCCCCGAAACAGCGGGCATTCATCCTCACCGTTGCCCCGATCTGGCCAGGAAGCCGGTAGAGCCACTCGCCTCCTCCCCTGCCAGAGCGCAACAGCTCTTCAGCAATGCGGCTGTTCTCCACCCCCGCCTCGCAAAAAAGCTCATCATCAGAGAGCCAGTGCATCTGCTCCATCCGGCCAAGGGAGATTACCACACCCGCAAAATCAGCATCCGAAAAAAGGATATTGCTTCCACTTCCCATGAGCGCGAGCGGGAGGCGTTGCCCCACACTCCAAAGCAAAATATCGGCAAGCTCCGCCAGAGAGGCTGGCTCAGCAACATAGCGGGCGCTCCCCCCTATCCCGTAATAGCCCCTTTCGGCAAGAGAGAGATGTTCGGAAACAGCGGGAGGTATGGTAAAATCATTAACAACGGTCATGCGAAGAGGTTCCTGTCAGGGGGTTAATAGCTGAACAAAAGAGCTGGGGCGGAGGGCAATATAAAAAAATATCTCCGCAGCAATGCCGAGGTTGCAAGTTATCTCTATGCCGGTGAAGCTGCAACCAATGGATAGTACAAGGAGTGGAGCAATCGTTGTGGGAGGGAGGACTTCTGGTTACTATGTTGATATGCCGAGCTGGAGCCCGGCGCTCCCGGGTTGCAAGTCACGAGCTTATGGTACATTGGGCCACGCCCCAGTCGGAGGCCATGCAAAAAAAAATTTAACAGGGGGCAAGAGCCCCCTGTACCCCCAGAGGTTAATTGTTCAATGGTTTAATAGGTAAAAGCCCGGACAGGCCGCACCCGCCACTCGAAGCTCTTGATGAAGTCGTACTGGTACCCATTGTCGAAACCCTGGTACCACGCGTTGAGTGCACTGTTCTCCGTAGAACTCCAGTAGACGTCGGAAGCAAAACCGCCAACAGCACTTTTCGCCTGATAGAGCTTTTTCAACTCATCCTGGCTGGGCACATACCAATCGCTGTAACCATTTTCCACCAAATTCTGACATGCGCTTTTTGCAGCAATCCATGTGTATTTATCCGCTCCCGGTAAATCAGCTTTGGCCGCAATCAGACCACGACGCCCGGCAGCATCAACATAAAAAACAATGCCGCCGCCATACGCCTCTCCGATTTTCGGTATCCTTAAAGGAGAATTTTTCGTAAGCGCTTCAGATTCTCTTACTAACGATGCTGTGGAAGGTGAACCTGCCGCCATCTTCTCTGGTTTCCTGCCTGTAAGCCCGAAAAGCAGAGAAAAAAACACAATAACAATCGCAACTGCCGCCGCAGCCAGTTGTATCTGTTTTTTTGAAAGCGGTGCCTTCACTGTTTGCCCTATCTCTTTTTTTGAAGGGAGCGTTATCTTTCGTTTTGGCTCCAACCTGAAACGTTGTGATTCCTGAACAGGTGGTGTCGTTTCGAGTGGTACTGAAACCGGATCAGGCTCTGATAGTGATGCTGAAACTGCAAAAGATGAGGTTGACGAAGCAATTCGGGACTCAATGGCTCCAAGAAGCTCAAGAAATGGCTGATATAAACTCTTGTTATTCCACTCAGAGAGATCAGCCCCCTGAAGATGGCGGAATCCCAACGGAGCTTGAACACCATCAAGCATCAAGGGCACCAGAATCTTGCGGCGATTCCCCTCCTCTGCGTCCTGTTTAACCCAATTGGAAAGAAGTGAATGCTGAGACCATATTACAAGTACACAATGCAAATTATCAAGTTTTTTTGAGATATAATCGTAATAATTTTCACCAACCGGAATCTTTCTGTCCCAGAAAACCCGCCAGTTGCGCTTTTCAAGCTCTTCGACGATGGGGCGGACACGCTCCTGATCTTCATGGGCGTAGCTGATGAAAATATCAGTCATGAATGTGCTTCAAGTTGTTTGGCAGTTCGTCAGAGGCAAACCTTCAATCTTTTGCCTGCAATATAGCCAATTACCCTCTTTTTTATGCAGGAGTACATGAGCGTCGTGCAATCGTTGTTTTTATGCCAAGCTGGAGCTCGGCGCTCCCGGGTGGCTCACGAGTGATTGCAATGGGAAAATATGGGCGGTGTTGTCGGTTATATTTTATTTTGGGGGAATCGGGGTCATTCATTCATTGGGAAACAATATGGGATTTGTGAAAACGGAACAACCGTCGGTTATGGTCATTCTTGGCCCGACGGCTTCGGGTAAATCGGCGCTTGCTTTGGCGGTAGCGAAAAGGATTGGGGGGGAAATCATCTCGGGTGATTCGAGGCAAATTTACCGGGAGCTTGATATTGGTGCGGCAAAGCCTTCGGAGAAGGTGCTTGGAGAGGTGAAGCACCATTTTGTGAATGAAAAAAGTATCGGTGAACCCTTTACGGCTGGCGACTTTGCCACTGAAGCGGTAGAGAGGATTCTGGATATTCACCGGCGGGGGAAGCGTGCGGTTGTTGCGGGTGGCTCAACCCTCTATCTTGAGGGGCTGATTGAGGGTTTTGCAGATCTGCCTCCGGCAAACCCGGCAATAAGGGAGCGGCTGCTTGAGGAGCTTGAGCGCGACGGAAACAAGCGGCTCTATGCGCGATTGCTCGAAAAAGACCCGGCACAGGCGGCAACCCTCGACCCATCCAAGAGCCAGCGTCTTATTCGGAGTCTTGAAATTATTGAAATTACCGGTCTGAGCGTTACGGAGTTGCAGGCAAGGGGAAAGCAGCGGCAAGGCGACCTCAGCTTTATCACTATGGGGCTTGCGATGCCCCGTACTCTCCTCTATGAGCGCATCAACCGGCGTACAGACGAAATGATCGAAGCTGGGCTCTCGGGCGAGGCTGAAGGGCTCTATCACAAATATCAAGCGCTCCTTGCTGAAGGAAAGCTCTCTGCGCTCCAGTCAGTGGGATATCAGGAGCTGTTTCAATATTTCGACGCTAAAGTCACCTTTCATGAAGCCATTTTGCTCATCAAGCAACATACACGCAACTATGCAAAACGGCAGGTAACTTTTTTCAACAACCGACTGAAAGTCAACTGGGTGGACGCCCCACTCGGCAGAAACGAGCTTGAGGCTCTTGCTGATCGGCTTGCACACGACTGAGCAGAAAAGTGATCATGGCCCCTGCTGCTCCCGGATGAAACCGTATATTTGCAAAAAAAACGTTATAATCAGAGTGATGAGCCCCGAGGAGCCTCCCGTGAATTCTGCCAAAGTAAACTGATGCCCCCCATGCAACTCGATAAACGAACAAACAGTGAAATCACCGATATAGAACAGTTACTGCAAAAAGAGCGGCTCTTCAATAAACAGATCATAAGCTCTATCCCAGGAACCTTTTATATCCTTGATGCAAACGGAAAGTTTGTTGCCTGGAACGAGCAGGTGCGAGACAAAAGCTTTTGCGTATCAGAAAATGAGATGGCCGAAACTTTCGGGATAGAGATATTCCATCCGGACGACAGGGCTCGTGGCATTAAAGCGCTGCAGAATGTACTGCAAAATAACGCGGAAGTGATTGAAGAGTTCCGGATAGTGCCTCGAGGAGGAGTGGATATTGAGTGGCGAATCATGACCGGCAGAAGGATCATGATTGATGGCGCACCCTTTGTTATCGGAGTCGGGATCGACATCACTGAACGCAAACATGCAGAAGAGGCATTAATAAAAAGTGAGACTCAGTTCAAAACCCTCTTTGAAGAGCACCCTGCAGTCATGATAACGCATGATCCGGTAACAGGAAATATTGTGAATGCCAATCAGGCAGCAGCAGACTATTATGGATGGTCGATCGATGAGCTGCGCCGAATGAATATCAAGCAGATCAATACCCTCTCTCCCGAGGTGATTCAGCAAGAGATCGACAAATGGTTATCTCTGGAACAACGACATATGTCATGTTGTCACAGACGGGCCGATAGCAGCATCCGCAATGTTGAGATATTCGCCAGAAAGGTCAGAATGAAAGATCGTGACCTTGTCTCGGCGATTATTCATGATGTTACGGAACGAATTCAGGCAGAAAAAGAGCTGCAGCGGCTTGGCCAGGTACTTCAGACAACAAACTGCTGCAATGATGCCCTTCTGCATACTGATGATGAAACAGCGTTACTGCAAAAGATCTGCGACATCATTATTGATCGAGGTGATTACCTCACGGCATGGGTTGGGTATGCTGGGCAAGATGAGGCAAAAAGCATCACCATGGTGGCTCAGGCTGGCCTTGCTGATGAGTATTTACAGGCAATGAAAATATCCTGGGCAGATAACAAATATGGACAGGGTCCTGCCGCCAGGGCAATACGCACGGGCCAACCCCAATCTTCATATATACAAGATATTGTTCAGGATCCAAGGTTCGCCTCATGGATGAATGAGGCGAAAAAACATAACAGGGCCGCCATCTACAGTATGCCGCTCAAAATTGGCACTCTTACGATTGGTGCCTTAGGTATCTGTTCAGAACAGCCCAATGCCTTTCATACATCCGAAACAGAGCTGCTTAACAGCCTCGCAGAAAATCTTGCCTATGGAATCTCGATGGTACGCGATCGCAAAAAGCTGCTTAAAAGCGAGCAGAGATTCAAGATGCTCTTTGATAGCCGTTCAGCAATCCAACTCATTCTTGATGCTGCAACCGGCAGGATCATTGATGCCAACAGGGCTGCTGCCAAATTTTACGGGTGGTCTGTTACAGAGTTGAAGCAAATGTCTCTTTGGGATGTTGATACCCTTCCCCAGGAGAGGCTCATCAGGGAGATATTATGCAAAAAATGTGATGAGACCGAAAATATAGCGACTGTCCACCGTCTGGCTAACGGCTCCATCCGGGATATTGAAGTTTTCTGGAACAAAATCGAAATCGATGATCAAGAAATTATCCACGCCATCATTCATGATATTACTGAGCGGAATCGTCTTGAAATGATCAATGCATTCCGGCTTAAACTCCTCGATATCGCCGACAGTCGTTCGGTAGAGGAGTTGCTGACGTTCACGATTGATGAAGCTGAAAAGATCACTGAAAGTTCAATCGGCTTCCTTCACCTTGTGGAAGCCGACCAGACAACACTCTCACTACAGGCATGGTCAACCAATACGTTGCAGCATAAGTGCAAGGCTGAAGGTAAAGGCCTGCACTATCCATTGAACAACGCCGGTGTATGGGCTGATGCGCTTCGCGAGCAGAAAGCAATTATCCACAATAATTACTCCTCGCTTGAGTCTTGTAAAGCGCTGTCTGAAGGCCATGCCGAAATAGAGCGGGAGATAGTTATTCCGGTCATGCGTCATCAGAAGATCGTAGCACTCCTCGGTGTCGGCAACAAGCAGACGAACTATGACGACAATGATATGAAATGGATGGAAATTTTAGCCAATCACCTTTTTGATATTGTCGCTCATAAAATAAGTGAGCAGGAAAAGGCTCTTCTTTTGGCACAACTCCAGCACACCTCAAGAATGGAGATGATTGGCCAGCTTGCCTCAGGAATCGCGCATGAAATCAACAACCCCCTCAATTTCATTACCCTCAATGCCCATACAATCCTTGAAGACTTTAACGATCTGCGCAAACTTGTGGATCATCATCGCCGGATAATCAAAAAGGGGGAGCGAATTGCCGGTCTTGGTGAAATGGTAGCTCAACTCCGCGAAGAAGAGGGTGTGTATGATATTGACGACCTTCTCGACAGTATCCCTGAAGCTCTTGAAAAATTACAGCATGGGATTGAACGCATATCAACCATCACCAACAGCATGAGGAGCTACTCCTTCAAGAACGACAGAGAGCAGTTGAGCGAACGTGATCTCAACAAGGCAATCAACGAGGCCCTTGTCATTACGAAACACGAATATAGCGAAATTGCCACTGTTACCTTAACGCTTGAAGAGCTTCCGCCACTCATTTGTAATCCATCACAGATCAATCAGGTCATCCTCAACCTGATTATCAACGCAAGTCATGCCATCAAGTCACAAAAACGGAAGAGTCCCGGCCAGATTGAGATTAAAACCTGGGCAAGCGGAGAGTGCGTCTGTTGCTCCATTACTGATGACGGCCCAGGAATCCCCGAAACGATCATAAACCGTGTATTTGAACCCTTCTTTACAACAAAGGAGCCTGGGAAAGGAACAGGACTTGGTCTGAGTATCAGCTACGACATCATTGTCAATAAACATAAAGGCAGCCTCTCTGTGGTATCTCTGGCGGAAGGGGGCACCGCCTTTACGCTCACTCTGCCTGCATCACCGAACAACCGCATGGGGGCAAATTCAATCAACAATTAATAACAACACCACCACGGTAAAGTAATAACAACTCCGTTTGCTGCACCATAGGGCACGCCGAGGAGTAACCCTGCCCTGTTTTTTCCATTCTATTCCGTTGACTGGATGGAATGATGAAGCGGGGCTGAGTTGATTATATTTGCCAGTGATGGTTTATTTACTACTTTCTGACGGAGAGTATTTTAACTTCCCCGTGCGCTGCCATCCAAACAATCCTTGAGACGCTTGAATGACAATGTTTTACAGTTATTAAAGTACAGGTTTATCATGAAATACTCAGTATCAGCCCGCAAAGAATTGACAATTCTGAAAATAGAAGAAGATGTGTTCGACTTTCGCCACAGTGATGCATTCAAGTTGGCAATTGAAGAATTGGTGAACAAGGAGAGTGCCAAAAATCTGGTCATCGATTTTTCTCAGGTAAAAGCCATTGATTCGTGTGGAATCAGCTCAATGCTGCTTTCTCACCAGCTCGCCAACCAGTCACAGGGGCTTGCAATTTTTGTCTCGCTCTGTAAACAGATAAAGGATTTGCTGAAACTGACCAATCTCGACAAACAGCTCTATATTTTTTCTTCGATCAATGAGGTTGTAACCCTGATTGAACCGGCTATGAAAAACAAGCGGGGTTCAAGGGGAAAATCACAGCCACCAGTTGACGAAATCATCGACGAACTCCTGTGCGACGACCTTGACCTTATGGCTGCACCTGATCTCCATGACGAAGATCTCGATGAACATCTTGTGGAATCTGATGAAATATCCCTTGAATCTGAACTCTCCGATCCCGTAACCGAAAAAGAGAGCTGTTCCAAAAAACGGGGCCGTCCAAAAAAAATGGAATCCGACACCACACCGAAAACCAAAAAACACAAGGAGGATCCCGAGGCCTGAACAGCATCCTCCCGGCAGCTCACTCTATGTTATACCGTCCCATTTCTGTCAAGAATTCCGGATACTGAGAGCCCTGCCTCAGGGAGCTGTGAGGAACTCCCTCACCTTCCAGTTCCAGGGCTGACCAACCAAGCCTCGTCATTTTACATGAACACTCAGAGAAAAGTTTGCAAGTACACCTCTATTACCTACATTATAGCTTAGGGAGTCCTGCTCTTCAGAACAGAAACCATCACCATTTGCACCATAAAAGGTTTTTTTCCTGCAGCGAACTATTTTACAGGATATAACGCTACTACCTGCCGAATGCAGCCAACTCTTTGCTGACACGGTAAGTCCAGCTCTGGAAGCTTTTGTATTCGCACCACGGTGTAGAAGGACGATTCAGAATACCACGATAGCTCTTATCCAACAACACTGACTCTCGGAACATGTTGAACAACTACTGCAAAAAACAGTTGGAGCGACTCTTCGAACCGGCAGATATCAGCATCAATGGCAATCGTCGGTGGGATATTCAAATCCATCAGCCGCTCGTTTTCCGTCGTACCATCACCGAAGGAAATCTGGGTCTTGGTGAGGCCTATATGGATGGATGGTGGGACTGCGATGACCTTGAGGAGTTTTTTTTCCGTCTTCTCAGTTCAAAAGCTGATGAAAAATTAGTTACCCCGGTCAACCTCATAGGAAAATGGATTGGAAAAACCATAAACCTGCAACATCCTTCACGGGCCTTTACCGTCGGAGAAAAACATTACAATATCGGCAACGACCTCTTTGAAACCATGCTTGATAAACGCATGATTTACAGTTGTGGCTACTGGAAAGAGACCGACAGCCTTGATGAAGCGCAGGAGAAAAAACTCCGTCTGGTCTTCGACAAACTCCAGCTTCAACCCGGAATGACGGTGCTCGATATCGGCTGCGGCTGGGGCGGAGCTGCCCGTTTTGCCGCAGAACACTATGGCGTTTCGGTAACCGCCATAACCGTTTCAACCGAACAGGCAAAAATTGCACGGGAACAATGCGCAGAGCTGCCGGTCACCATCATCGTCGACGATTATCGCAACCTGCAGGGCTCTTTCGACCGAATTTATTCAATCGGCATGTTTGAACATGTCGGACATAAAAATTATCGAAACTATTTCAAAACAGTCAGCAACTGCCTGAAACCAGAGGGATTGACCCTGCTGCACACCGTCGGCATCAACCAACCCAGCACCAACGGCGACCCCTGGAGCTGCAAGTACATCTTTCCGAACTCCATGCTTCCCGCCGCCAGCCAGATCACAAAAAACTATGAAGGGCTCTTCACACTCGAAGATTGGCATGTTTTTACCTATGACTACGCTTTAACGCTCAAGGCATGGCATGAAAACTTCGAAAAGCAATGGCCGAAGCTGCAATCCCGCTACGGCGAAAAATTTTACCGTATGTGGTGCTACTACCTCTTGAGCTTCTCCGGCTCTTTCCGGGCCCGCTCCATTCAGCTCTGGCAAGTGCTGCTCTCAAAAAATGGTCTGCCAGGCAGAACCAGCATTCCCCGGTAACGGGAGTGAGTCAAGGATAAAGATGAGGCACGGGCGTTCTCCGGCTGAACTGCTCCACCTGCTGGCGGCTCTCCGTGATAATCGTTTCAAGAGGCAACTGTTTTTTGAGCATCTCACGAAAAAGGGGGGTTCCTGCAAGCTGGTCAAAAAACACACCTCTTTTGTCGAGGCCAAGCTCTGCGGGATAGAGTCGCTGAAGCTCAAGCAGCAGTGCCGTTGCCGTTCTGAAAGGATTGAACGCCCTCCGGTCAGAGAGTGAGAGCTTCAAGCCATGACAGCGCTCTCCATTGAACTTTCCTGAGTTCGGCTGAAAAACGACCGCAGTGAATGAGACTCCCGCCAAATGGTATTTTCCAAGAGCATCAGCCAGCTCCCCGCTCCTGATAAACGGAGCGCCGAACTGCATAAAGGGTGCGTCGGTACCCCGCCCCTCACTGACCGTTGTCGCTTCAAGAAATACGGTAGCAGGATAGAGTATGGCTGTCTGAACACTTCTGATGTTCGGTGAAGGGCTTCTGAAGCTGAACCCCTCATACTCATCACCAAACTTCCTGCGCCCATACCCCTGCATCGCAATCACCCTGAGATCAAGTTTCCTGAAGCACCGCTCTTTGAGCAGCATTGCAATTTCGCCAACTGTCATTGAATGAACAAAAGGAATATCGACTGCCCCGACGAATGATTCCTCTCCAGGCTTCAACATGAACCCCTGGGGATGGAGAGGAACAATCGGATTAGGGCGATCGAGCACCATGAAGGGTATGGCAGCCTCTTCACAGGCCGCCATAGCGCCCTTCATGGTCGAAATATAGGTGTAGCAACGAGTGCCGACATCCTGGAGATCAAAAACGAGCAGGTCAATTTGGCGCAACAGCTCTCTATCGGGTTTTTTGGAAGCTCCGTAGAGCGAAACAACCTGAAGTGTATCGGAAACCAAGCTGTGGCCAACTTTTTTTCCGGCTTCAATATCTGCCGAAAAGCCATGCTCCGGAGCCATGAGAAACTTCAGTTTGACACCACTGCGAAGCATAAGAAGGTAGCCGGGCTCCCCTTTTTGGCTAAGACTTGCCGCATTGGTAATGAGCCCCACCCTCAAGCCGGAGAACTCCCGAAATCCAGATGCTTCAAGCCGGTCGAGACCGCAGTGCAAGGGTTCCGCGAAAGCCGGAAACGCTACAAAAAAGAGTCCCGCAACAGCAACAAGAGAGAGCAGAAGTTGCGAGATCGCCTTTTTCCTGAAAGAGAGTGGCCGCTTGAAAAAGAGGTGGTTCATAGTCATCAGTGCCTCTGAAAAAATCGGGGTTTATCACACAAAACAAAAAAGCCGCCCTTTTGAGGAGGCGGCTTTACTGGTGGTGGGGACAGGACTTGAACCTGCAACCTTCGGGTTATGAGCCCGACGAGCTACCAATTGCTCCACCCCACGATGTTTGTGCTATCAATGTAAGCAATAAATATTGATTTGCAAACTATTATTGTATCAATCTGCCATTTATTTCATCGCCTTGGGGTTCTATAACAAAAAGTTTCCCGTCAGCACCCTCTACTGCAAGAATCATCCCCTCTGAAACCTCATCACGAATGGTACGGTCGGCCAAATTGGCCACAATGAGCACGTTTTTGCCAACCATCTCTTCGGGAGTGTAGTGTTTGGCGATTCCTGCAAGCACCTGCTTTGTCACAGAACCAACCTGTAACTGAAGTTTCAGGAGTTTGGCCGCTTTGTGGACTTTTTCAGCCGAGATAACGCGTGCAACCCTCAAATCAACCTTCAAAAAATCATCAAAGCTGATGAGAGGTTTGAACTCCATCTTTTGCTGTTCAGCTCCAGCCTCACGCTTTTCAGCATCAGCCAGCAGCCCCTCTATTTTTGCAAGTTCCGGAGCGATATCGCTCTCCTCTATTTTTGTGAAAAGAATTTCAGAATTTTCACAAAGCCGATGTCCCATATTCAACCCAGGCCTTTTCGACTGCTCCCAGAGGGGTACACCCGGTTTTATGAGGCTTTCGATCGTACCTTCAAAACCAAGCATAGCGTGTATGCGATTACAGGTTTCCGGAATTACCGGATAAAAGAGGAGGGCAAGCGTATGGCAAAGATTCAGCGATACTGACATGATCTTCGCAGCAGCATCCCGATCACTCTTTATCAATTTCCATGGTTCGTTTTGCGTAAGAAAACGGTTAGCCTTACGAGCTATATCCATTGTTTTGGAAACCGCCTCACGGAAATGGAATTGCTCATAGGCTTCTCCAATTTCATCAATCAAATCGTCAAGATCGACCCTGTTGCCAGGCTCGTCATTTTCAACATCACTGCCATCAGTCTGAATAACTGTAAAAGATCTCAGAACCTCAAGAGGACAATCAATCGGAACGACCCCACCAAATTTCGAATTGGTAAAATCAACCGACCGCTTGATAAAGTTTCCAAGGGTATCGGCCAGCTCTCCATTGGTTCGGTTCTGAAAGTCCTGCCAACTGAAATCGGTATCCTTGTTTTCCGGATAATTCATGGCAATACTGTAACGCAGGGTATCGGCCGGAAACTTTTCAAGGAATTCACCAAGGTAGATGGCATAGTTCCTCGACTTCGAAAACTTTCGTCCCTCAAAGTTCATGAACTCCGAGGCGGGCACATTGTCTGCAAGATTGTAGCACCCACTTTGACGACCCTCATTCCAGGCCATCAGAATTGCTGGAAGCATGAGTGTATGAAAAACCACGTTATCCTTGCCGATAAACTGGACAAGGCGACACTCGGGGTTCTGCCAATACTCTTTCCACCGCTCACTTTGCCCAAGCGCTGCGGCCCACTCCCTCGTAAAGGAGATATAACCAAGCACCGCATCAAACCAGACATAGAGCACCTTCCCCAGAGCCTCCTGGCTCTCAATCGGCACCTTGATCCCCCATCCAAGATCACGGGTTATTGCGCGATCTTTCAGCCCCTGATTGAGCCAGGTACGGGAATAGTTGACCACATTTTGCCGCCACTCCTTTTCATGATCCTGCACATAGTTCTCAAGCTTTTCCTGAAAACGCCCGAGCGGAAAATACCAGTGCATGGTTTCACGAAGTTCCGGCGTCGCATCCGAAAGTTTGCTTTTTGGGTTGATAAGCTCAAGCGGGCTTAAATGGGTACCGCACTGTTCGCACTGATCGCCGTTGGCCTCCGTATTATTACAGATCGGGCAAGTTCCCGTCACATAGCGATCCGAAAGAAAGCGGTCGGCCTTGCGGTCAAAAAAAAGCTTTTCACTCTTTCTCTGAAAAATACCCTTCTCTTCAATATCAAGAAAAAATTCCTGGGCTGTCTTGTGATGAAGCTCAGAGGTTGTTCTGCCATAATAGTCAAACGAGATTCCACACTTTGAGAAGGCCGCCATATTCATCTGGTGATAGCGGTCAACAACATCCCTGGGCGAAATCCCCTCTTTTTCGGCTGTAATGGTAATAGGTACACCATGTTCATCCGAGCCGCCAATATGAATAATATCCTCACCCTTGAGCCGTTTATAGCGAACATAAATGTCTGCGGGAAGATAGACCCCCGCCAGATGGCCAAGATGAACCGGGCCATTGGCATAAGGGAGTGCTGTCGTAACAAGGGTTTTTGTAAACTGATGCATGGGTTAAGCGTTATTTTTTTACAAACAGGGCATTGAACTTGTTGAGAGGGATCCTGCGTGTCTGGTCGCTCTTCAGATAACGAAGCCAGACAAATTTTTTCTGGACATCAACGCTTTCAACAACCGCAGCCCCCTCGGGAGTATTGACCCTGCTTCCTGTGGCAGGAAACTGTGACGGAGGATTCGACTGGGTACGGCAACCCTTTTCATGTTTCGAATAACTGAGGCAGCATTTCGGACGGTTACATAACCCGGTGATATTAAAAGCATGGCTCTCACTGCCTGACGTTTCAGAATATTGTGACTTTTCAGCAAAAGGATTGGCGTGAATTTTCGGAATCCAACTCGAACAGCAGAGGAGGCAGCCACATGGCCCAAAGGCATTTGCCCTTCTGGCCTCCTCCCGTGTGGTTATCTGCACCATCTGGATTCTTGCCTTGAACTCTCCTGCCAAGTCACGCACAAGCGTCCTGAAATCGACACGGTGTGATGAGGTATAATAGACCGAGAGCTTCTGCTGATCCATGCGCAACTCAACGTCAACAAGCTTCAGATCAAGTTCATGCTTCTTGATCTTGTTCAGGCAAACCTCCCGTATCTCCGACTGCCTTTTTTTCAGCTCAACAATAGCCAGGATGTCACTCTCGTCGGCAACCCGCAACACCGCAGTCCACTCCTGACCACCTTTATCGAGCCCTTTAAGCTGGATCTTTTTTCGGGCGATCTGGCCAGTCGAATAGACTACACCAAAATCATAACCACCATCAGACTCGATAATGACCTGCAGGCCAATAGTAAAAGGAGTTCCCGTATTGTTGACAAAAAACTCACGCCTGCACCCCTGCAACTCAACCTCGCATATATCAGGGGAAACATCGTTACCAAGAACCCCGTATATCGCCTCCATCTCACTGTGCAGCAACTGTGAAAGCCGCAACCGGACCTTTGTATTATCACCTAACAGACAACTGCATATAACATTACTCATAAACGGTCAATTTGGTATATAGAAAACCACTCATCTCTCTTTTTATATTTTCCGTCTTCAAGGTATGCAAATTTATGCTCTTTTCACCATACCACAAATCACCCCAAAATGGAGCGGTTGTCGATATTGTGTACTTCCGTTGCAAGTACGGAAAGAATCATTAAGCCATTCCGGCAAGGGAGAGCATTCGGCTGAGAGAAACAACGGTATGATTGATATATTGAAGGATTGAAGTTTTTATAGATAGTAAGAATAACGGACATCATTATTGAATGATTGATTATGAGAATTATTGAAGAACTGATAGATTGTTTGATTGAAGGCGAGGAAGCGAAGAGCGCCCCCCCCTGTCAGTCATTGGGTACATGGAGAAATTGTCGGATCGCTTCAATGCGTTTGTTGATTGACGGGGTTCCCTTGACGATGATCCTTGCCTCGTCAAGCATGCGGTTGATGACCTTCTCTTTGAGTTCGTCAAGATGCCGCTCCGTCATGGTCTGCATGTATGTGGTCATAACGTCCGGGCCCGGAAACTCTTTTGCCGTTACCAGAAACGGCTCCCTGAATGACAAAAGGAGTTCCGGTTTTTGTTCATCGAGATATTCGATCCGGCTGACAACTGAAACAAGGTAAATTGAGGGAATTTTATCGAGGACACGGGAGAGAATTGAGGCTGTCCCTTTAAAAAAAAAGAGAGGCCTCTTGTCAACCGGTTCTATCCTGCCCTGGGGAAAAATCCACAAGGCGTTCTGTCGTTCACTTTTGGCGGTCAACAATTCAGCGGCATACTGAAGGGTGCCAACTGCACTCCTCGGATTGGAACGGTTGAGGGAAAACGCGCCTATTCGGGTAAAAAAGCGATGTTTCTGCAACTGCTGAAACTCGATAATGATATGCAGATTCTGATGAAAAAACTCTTCGGTACAGAGTGGCGACCAGAAGCCGTCCCACCAGTATGCGTGATTTGCAAAAAAAACAACCGGAGTACCATGATCCATCTCCTGTACTCCGGGCTGCATAACAACGCGCACCGAGTTAAAATACCTGCGAAACTGCCGGCGGGAATACCAGCCGAACCACAGGGTATAGAGCTTGCTGCGACGAACTTTCAGCATAGACGCCTCCCTATTGGAACGCTCTCCTTATACGGTTTACCGCCTCCTCCAGTGAGGCAATTGAGGCGGCGTAGGAGAGGCGGAGATTTTCCGGCGCACCAAACGCATCGCCCGGTACAGTTGCCACATGATGAACCTTCAAAAGGTATTCTGCTACATCTGCAGAATCTTTCATGACAACGCCATTAAACGTTTGACCAAGCACACCGCTGATATCAGGGAAAATATAAAAGGCACCCTGCGGAAGGGCGGTCTTGAATCCGGGGATGCTGTTAAGAGCACCGTACATGTAATCGCGCCTCTTTTGAAATTCAGCACGGCGCTCTTCTACAATCCCCTGATCCCCCGTCAAAGCGGCAACGGCGGCTTTCTGGGCTATGGCATTGGGATTTGAGGTGGTCTGCGACTGAATCTTGTCGCAGGCATCAATCAGCCATTTCGGCCCGGCAAGGTAACCGATTCGCCATCCAGTCATGGCGTAGGTTTTCGACACGCCATTACTCACAATGACCCACTCCTTCATTTCCGGAATCCTTGCCGGGGAGAAGGGGCGTACGTCGCCATAAACAATCATGTCGTACATCTCATCAGAAACAACAAAAATACCACGCCCTTCGACCACCTTCATCAAGGCCCGAACCTCAACTTCACTATAGACCGACCCCGTTGGATTCGAGGGGGAGTTCAGGACAAGAATCTTTGTTTTCGGAGTAATAGCTCCCTCAAGCTGGGAGGGTGTCATTTTATAGTCGCTCTCAAGAGTGGTATGAACAACGACAGGGATTCCACCTGCGAGACGAACCATTTCAGGGAAACTCACCCAGTAAGGAGCGGGCACAATCACCTCATCACCCTCTTCACAAAGGGCAAGAAAAGTATTCGCCAAAGTCTGTTTACCGCCATTACTGACGATGATCTGGTTTTCCGCAAAATCAAGAGCGTTGTCGCGCCGGAACTTTTCGACAATGGCTTTTTTAAGCTCCGCAATACCGGAATTTGCCGTATAACGGGTAAATCCGGCATTAATGGCATCTATACCAGCCTGATTAACATGAGCAGGAGTTGGAAAATCGGGCTCACCAGCCGAAAGACTGACAATATCATGCCCTTCAGCCTTCATTTTACCGGCAAGATTGCTGATTCGCATAGTCTGCGACTCCTGCATACTGAGCACCCTGCGAGTGAGATATTGCTCTTCCGGGAGAAGTGTTCTTGACATATATGAGTGTTTTATTATAATTTTTTATCTGCTCTGTTCTTCACGTTTTTGATGCATCATCTCCAGAACGCAGGGATGGACAAATTTACTGACATCTCCGCCCAGCATGCCCACCTCCTTGATGATTGACGATGCCACATAGGTGTATTTGACATTCGGCATTAAAAAGACGGTGGTCACCTCCGGATAGAGCTGACGATTCAAAAGCGACATCTGAAATTCGTATTCAAAGTCCTTGACCTGTCTCACCCCCCTGACAATGGCTCTCGCACCCAACTGACGGGCATAATCCACAACGAGCCCGTTGTGCAGCACCACAACAGAGGCTCCGGGATAATCGCAGGTAACCTCCCTCGTCATTGCTTCCCGCTCTTCGGCTGTAAAGAGCGCACGCTTCTGTGAGTTCTCTGCAATAACGACAATAACTTCCTCAAAAATATTCAGTGCGCGTTCAAGCACATCAAGGTGGCCGTTGGTAAAGGGATCAAACGTTCCCGGATAAATGGCTTTCTGTTTCATCGGCAACAAAGGTCAGTGCTGAAAAAAAGTAACTCTTGTCATGCCGTAATCGCGGTGAAAAGAGTAAAAGGGCGAGTGCTGAAAATCGAGATGCGCACTATGTTCAACCAGCAGGAAACCCTCAACGGCGAGAAGGGTGCCTGCAAAAATGCTTTCAATCAATCGGTCATAATCGGGCCACGAGTAGGGTGGATCGCAAAAAAGAAGATCAAACTGACCCGTCGCACGGCCAAGAAATGCCGAAACATCTCCATTAACAATTTTGACACTCTCCTGAACCCCCAACTGGAGTGCAGTTGCTTTCAGGGCTTTAAGGGCATCAACATGCTGATCGACAAAGCAGACCGACCCCGCACCACGGCTCAACGCCTCGAAACCAAGGGAGCCGAAACCTGCAAACAAATCAAGGATGGAGGCCCCCTCAAAATCCATCCTTGCCGTGAGCGTATCAAAGAGCGACTTCTTAACCCTGCTGCTGCAGGGACGTATCGCAAACGACGATGAACTCTTGATTTTCCGTCCTTTATAGAGACCTGCCAGAATCTGCATAAAGCCTGTGATCAGCTCAAAAAATCACCAAACCGGGTCTCGCCGAGAATGGCAAGCGCTTTTATAGCATCATCTTTGGATGGCGGTTTTCCGTGCCAGTTGGATTTATCAGGCATACTTCCCTCAAAAAAAGGAACCCCTTTGCCCATGATGGTTGTCGCAAGAATCACGGTCGGCCTCTGGCGATCCCCGCACGCCTTGATTTTTTCGACCGTCGTGAGAAAATCTTCCATATTGTTGCCATCGCAACAACAAACATCCCATCCGAACGAACGCCATTTATCTGCAAATGGCTCAACGCTCATGATGGAGGAAACCTCACCATCAATCTGCAGATTGTTGTAATCGACAATACCGATAATCTTGTCAAGCCCGTAATGAGAGGCACTCATCGCCGCTTCCCATATCTGCCCCTCCTGGCACTCGCCATCGCCCATCAAACAGAAAATATCTCCCTGACGACCATCAAGACGAAGACCAAGCGCTGCACCGACCGCAGCGGAAAGACCTTGACCGAGGGAACCGGAAGCGATTCTGATTCCCGGAAGCTTCGCTTCAGAAGTTGGATGACCCTGCAGGTAGGAGCTGACCTGTCGGAGTGAGTTCAGTTCGCTGAGAGGAAAATACCCTGAACGGGCAAGAACACTGTACCATACAGGAGCAATATGGCCATTGGAGAGAAAAACCATATCCTCGTCGTGCAGCTTC
>SESA01000745.1_pt1 | contig 19368 bp, 18 predicted proteins | sample 3171451 | NCBI WGS metagenome assembly SESA01 (sample SAMN06051862, study PRJNA518727) | freshwater metagenome | biome: subpolar coniferous forest; feature: holomictic lake; material: water; isolation source: holomictic Lake 227, 8 m depth | place: Canada: near Kenora, Ontario | collected...
AAGGCCAAGCATCTTGCCGGTTTTGTCGAATGCCTCTCCGGCAGCATCATCAAGTGTCCGGCCAATTACCCTGTAGGAGAGATCCTGATGGACAACAGAGAGAAGAGTGTGGCCGCCGGAAACGGTCAGCGAAACAAATGCTCCTTCAGGGGAGGGGAGGGAGTTGCCTTCATTGATGAAGGGCGAAAAAATATGAGCTTCGATGTGATTGACCGGAACAAAGGGGATTCCGAGAGCGTATGCCATGCCTTGCGCAAAACAGAGCCCCACCATGACGGCACCGATTAATCCCGGACCAGCGGTCGCCGCTATGACATCAAGTTCATTTTTTCTTATATTGGAGTCAGTTACGGCAGCGTCCACAATTGAAACAATAAGCCGTTCGTGTTCTCGTGAAGCCAGCTCCGGCACAACGCCGCCAAAAAGGGTGTGACAGCGTTGCGAACTGACTACATTCGAGCGTACCGCTCCCCGGCAAAGCACTGCTGCCGATGTTTCGTCACAACTGGTTTCAATGCCTAAAATATTCATGGTCTAATTTTTTCTGTAATAACTATGGGCAAAGCTAACAATCCGGTTAATAATAGCAAACCTCGCGAGAAGGTAAGCGCGTTCCATGTGCTTTTGCTTCTCATAGGTGCCAACCTTATGCTTCTTTTTGCGCCTGATTTCGGCCTTCTCCACAGTATGTTTGATGTCCCGAATATTTATGTATGGCCAGCGACGGTCGGCGGGTTGGCTATGGTGGTTTTTGGCTTCAGGGGTTTTTTCAAAAAAGCTTGAGGATTGCGGTAGCAGGATGATAGGTTCGAAAAAAAACAGGTTCCCTTAACAAGCACAAGAGAGGAGGTATCATGCAGCATGCAGTAGAACTGGAAGAGCTTGGAGAGCAAATAGCGGAGGCCTCCCGTTTTATCGAACATGCGCAGGAGCAGCTTTCGCAACGCATTATTGGCCAGCATGAGGTGATCAGGAGAATTTTTATTGCCATGCTCGTTAATGGCCATATTTTGCTTGAGGGTGTGCCTGGTCTTGCCAAAACACTTATTATCAGGACGTTTGCCTCCGCAATGAACCTTAAGTTCCAGCGCATCCAGTTTACTCCGGATATGTTGCCAGCCGACCTTATTGGTACGATGATCTACAATCCCAAGGATATGGAGTTCTATCCCCGCAAGGGGCCGGTGTTTGCCAATGTTATCCTTGCCGATGAAATTAACCGTTCACCAGCCAAAGTACAGTCTGCACTTCTGGAGGCCATGCAGGAGCATCAGGTAACGATAGGCAATCAGACGTTTCCCCTCCAGGAGCCCTTTATGGTGCTGGCGACCCAGAACCCCATTGAACATGAGGGCACCTACATTCTTCCTGAAGCGCAGGTTGACCGGTTTATGATGAAGATTCTTGTCGATTATCCCTCATACGACGAGGAGCTTGAAATTATGCTGCAATCGGCGACCATCGCCAGCAAGTTACCCGTCATGCCGGTTGTACAGCCTCACGATATTTCCCGGGCAAGGGCTCTGATTGATCGTATTTACGTCGATCCGAGAGTGCAGCGCTATATTGTTGATCTTGTTGTTGCTACCCGAAAACCTGATAAATATGGCATGCCCAATCTTGAAGCCATGATTGAGTATGGTGCCTCTCCGAGGGCGTCGATCTTTCTCCTTCTTGCGGCCAAGGCGCATGCGTTTCTTCAGCATCGGGCTTATATAACCCCGGAGGATGTCAAGGCTATTGCCTACGATACCCTTCGCCACCGTATACGACCGGGGTACGAAGCCGAGGCAGACAACATCAAACCTGACGATATTATCCGCCAGATCCTGCAGCATGTGCAGGTTCCATAACGTTGACGGTCGTAACATGAGCGTGGAGGATGGCAATGGAAAAAAGTGAAGAGCGTTTGAAAGAGCTCCAGAATATCATAAGGCGGGTTGAAATCCGCTCGAAGCGCATGGCCAGTGAGTTGTTCAGCGGCGAATACCACTCTTCGTTCAAGGGGAAGGGTATCGAGTTCAGCAATGTCCGTGAATACCAGTACGGCGACGATGTTCGCTCCATTGACTGGAACACCTCCGCCCGGAAGCATGAGCTGTATGTCAAGCTCTTTACCGAGGAGAGGGAGCGGAGCCTTTTGCTTGTTGTTGACGGCTCAGCTTCAATGCTTTTCGGGAGCCGGAAGCAGAGTAAAAAGGATCTTGCCCTTGAAGTGTGTGCCGTGCTTGCTTTCAGCGCCCTCCAAAACAACGACAAGGTTGGGCTTTTGGTCTTTACCGATCGGGTCGAAACCTATATCCCTCCCCGAAAAGGGCGTTATCATGTGCTGGTGATTCTTGAAGAACTTGTTCGGCTGAAGCCCCGGAGCCGCACGACCAATATCGGTGCGGCACTCTCCTTTATCCGTTATACCCGCAAGCGGCAGGAGATTATTTTTCTCTTGACCGATCTCGTCGACAGTGATTACGAAAAAGGGATGAAGCTGCTCAATACCCGTCACGACTTTATTCTGGTGCACATCAGTGACCCGCTTGACAAAGCGCTGCCCCTCAGCGGTTTGCTTGATCTCGAAGAGCCGGAAACCGGTTTGCGGATCACCATCGACGGCGGAAGCCGTCGCGAAATAGAGCGCTATCGGCTGGAGCAGGCGCGGCAGCATGATGAGCTTCGCCATAGGCTCCGGCGCATGCGCATCGATTCGGTTTTTCTTGATACTGATCGCTCTTTCACCGCCGATCTCAACTCTTTTTTCCGAAATCGTGAACGCAAGCTCTGAATTGCTGAGGGCCAGGCTCCAAAAGTGGCTTCTTTTGTTGTTGCTTTTCCTCTTCCCGATGCGACCCTCTTCTCCGCTCTTCGGTGCAAGCGGAGAGGTATTGCCCCGGATAACGGTGAGGGTTATCCCTGACAGCGTTCTTGTCGGCGACCGTATTCGATGTTTGATTTCGGTTTATCATGCACAGAAAGAGGTTGCTGCACTTGAAGGGTTCGACCGGAGTGACTCCCTTGCCAGCCACTCTTTCGAACTGACAGGAAAAAAACACTCCTCCTCTTTTCCCCTTTCCGGAGCGGGAACGGAGGAGTTCGAGCTTGAACTTGCGGTGTTTGGCCGTGGTCATCAGCCTCTTCCACCTTTTACCGTGGTGTTTCGGGATCTCCAGGGAAGGGTGACAAAAAGAGTGCCTTATACTTCCTCAGCCTCACTCTTTGTTCGGGTGCTTACCGACTCCTCCATGCGCGAACTCAGGCCTCTCAAACCACCCCTGAAACCCTCGATTCCCTCTTTGCTGCTGATGAGCGTTGTCGCAGGAGTTTTTGGTGTTGCCGGTATGGTGCTTCTGCTGCTTTTTCTGCTTAAACGCACGGTGCGCAACAGCGCTGAACGGGTTGATTCCGGACAGGTTGCCCAGCGGAAGCTCCGAAAACTTGGTTCAAGTCTTTCAGCAGGGATGCCTCCGCATGAATGCTATGAAGAACTCAGTAACATCATGCGCTCCTTTCTTGAAAACCACTACCGAATCAGTGCACTCGAAGCGGTAACGCAAGAAATTGAGCGCGACTTGAAAAAGATCGGTGTTGCTGGATTTGAAAGCATTATGAACCTTCTCAAACAAGCAGATCTCGTCAAATTTGCCGATTGTCGCCCCGATGTCGAAGAGTCACGCCAGTCACTCAAAAAAGCTTCAGAAGTGATCCGTTCCACCCGTCCACCAAAGAGTGAGGGATAAAGAGGGCTGTTCAATACTTATTACGCCTGATAAGTGTGATACAAGGAAAAATGCGGCAATCATTCGATTGCTGCTGATTTTGGTTATTTTTTTTGTGGTTGCTCAGGAGTATTTCGCTTATATTTCAATTCAGGGTATTTGAAGGGTTATTTTTTGTGAGGGTGCGCTCGTGGATTGGGGCCAATAAAAAACCTTTTGTTCTATGTCTTGTTTTCTCCAAAGGTTCTGTGGTGAGAGGTTCTTTCTGAGTGCTGGCGAGAAGCTGTTCAGGTGGGGTCTCGCGTCGCTGTTACTCTGTTTTATCATCACCTCTGTTGCTGTGGCAGCTCTTGGGGGAGATGTTGGCCGACGTGCTCTTTTGACTGCGAAAAAAGCGGTAGCGAGGGCAGAAAAAAGAGCGGATCCGGATTCGATAGATCTCGCATTGAGTCTCAACAATCTGGCGGGATGCTATTATTTCCGCGCTCAATATGCTGCGGCTGAGCCTCTTTTCAGGAGAGCACTCGCAATTCGGGAGAAATCTCTTGGTTTGGCTCATCCCGATGTGGCTATCAGTCTGAACAACCTGGCGGAGTTGTCTAACACCCAGGCCCGCTATCTTGAGGCAGAGCCTCTCTACAGCCGTGCTCTTGTCATTCGTGAGGATGCCTTCGGTCAGGATCATCCCTGTGTCGCATTGAGTTTGAACAATCTCGCCAGGCTTTACGCTATCGAGGGCCGATATGCGGACGCAGAGCCGCTCTACTTGCGTGCAGTTGCCATTTATGACCATGTACCCGGCGTGGAATTGCCTCATCAGCACCCGGAGGTTGTCATGATTTTGAACAATCTTGCCGAGCTTTACGTTGCCCAGGGCCGCTATGCGGATGCCGAGTCTCTCTATAAACGCGCGCTCCTGATTTACGAAAAACACGCATCGCATGATCAACTCGAGGATGCAACATGCCTGAACAATCTTGCGGAATTGTATAAAAATATGGGCCGCTATGCAGATGCGGAACCCTGTGTTAAACGGGCACTGGCGATTCGTGAAAAATCCCTTGGTTCGGCTCATCCCGATATGGCAACGAGTCTCAATAATCTTGCCGGTATCTACGTTGCACAAGGCCGCTACGTCGAAGCCTCACCCCTTTATCAGCGGGTGTTGGCCATTCGCAGGAGCTATTTTGGTTCTGATCACCCCGATGTCGCTGCCAGTCTGACCAACCTTGCCGAGCTTTACAAAACGCAAGGCAAATACGTTGAAGCTGAGCCACTCTATCTTCGTGCCCTTACGATCAAAAAAAACATCTTTGCCTCTGATAGCCTTCAGACGGTATCGGGTTTGAATGCCCTTGCCGGTTTTTACTTTACCCTGGGCCGATATGCAGCGGCAGAGGCGCTTTTGAGGCAGGCACTGGCCATGCGTGAAAAAATTGCCGGTTCGGCTCAGCCCGACGGGGCAACCTGCATGAATAATCTGGGAGGAATTTTTGTTGCTTGTGGCCGATATGCAGAGGCAGAATCCCTTTACAGCCAGTCACTCTCATTCAGGGAGAAGGCGCTTGGGCAGGAGCATTTTCTGGTTGCCGAGAGTCTCGACAATCAGGCCGAACTTTACAGCTCGCTGGGTCGCTATGCCGAAGCTGAGCCCCTGTACCGTCGTGCGCTGGTCATTCGGGAGAGGGTGTTTGGCGCTGATCATCCCGATGTTGCAAGAAGTCTGAACAATCTTGCATGGCTGTACAGTACGAAAAAAAACTATGCAGAGGCTGAGCCCCTGTACCGTCGAGCGCTTGCCATTCGGGAGAGGATTTTTGGTTCTGACCACCCCTATGTTGCAAGAAGCCTGAATAATCTTGCAGTTCTTTACTCAGCTCAAGGTCGCTATGCCCAAGCTGCGCCGCTCTATGTTCGAGCGCTTGCCATTCGTGAAGAGGCTCTTGGTCCTGATCATCCGGACGTTGCCCTCAGTCTGAATAATCTTGCGGCTTTTTATGAGGTACAGGGTCGCTTGGCTTTGGCCGAGCCTCTCTACCTGCGTGCACTGGCTATCCAGCAGAAATCTCTTGGTTCCGTTCATCCAGACGTAGCAACGACATTGAATAATCTGGGAAGGTTGTACTATGCCCAGTGTTGTAACACGAAGGCAGAGCCACTTTATCTCAGCGCTCTCCCCATCCAGGAGAAAGTCTTCGGTCTTGACCATCCTGAGGTAGCAGTTACCTTGAATAATCTGGCGTTGCTGTACAAAGTCCAGGGCAGATATGCGGAGGCTGAGCCCCTGTTTCTTCGATCTCTTGCGATGCGAGAAAAGTTTTTTGGTCGGGATGATCAAAGAGTAGGCGTGAGTTTAATGAACCTTGCCGAGTTATACTCTGCTGAGGGGCGTTATGCCAAGGCAGAGCCATTAACCAGGCGTTCACTGGCGATTGTCGAGAGGGCTCTTGGTCCTGTTGATCAGCATGTTGCCACGCTTCTTGAACATTTGGCCGTCATCTATCGCAAAACAGGAGAGATTGCGGCTGCAGGCGAGTCAGAAACGCGTGCTGCGTCGATCAGAAGCATGAAACACTGAAACAAGAACATCTCCGGACATGGATGAAGCGCATTGATGACGGTCATTGATGCCTGAAAAAAGATAAGGGAGTACACGATCATGAAATCCATTAAAAAAAAATCGATTTTTCGAGCAGTGAAGCCGTTGCTGCTTTTGTGTTTTGGTCTGCTGGCCACTTCGTCACTCTCTCAGGCGCGATCTTTGCACGTGGGTGATGAATATGGTGGCGGTATCGTTATTTACCTTTTTCCGCCAGATGACGGAAAGGTAAAAAAGAGAGCTGATCAGGTCGTGATTGTCGGAAAAACGAATATGTCGGAGGGGCTTTACTGGTCTCATCTTAAAACGGCATCTGACACCTTTAACGGGGCTCTTTATCGTGACTGGGTGGAGCCTGGAGGGTTATCAGCGGGAACTGTAGCTGGCATTGAGTCCATCAAACGTGACGCTCACCGCAGTTTTAGGTAATGGTTCGTGTATTGTTTCAGATGAGAAAAGCTTTTTTTAAAGGAGTAGAACATCATCATGGCCGAATTTGAAAAACACCACGGTAACGGGTTTACGGTTATGCTCTTCCCGATTTTGGGTATTTCCCTGTTTCCGTTATTGCTCTCTGCGGCATCGTTAAAACAAGCGCATGGAGAGGGGAGAGCAGACGTTGCTTTTCTTCAGCGGTATCCGGCATCGGGTTCCGGCATATCAGTACAGCATGGCCTTATTGCCGCAAAACAAAATCTCTCGGGTCTCTTCAGTTGGGCTGATGCCAATGGAGCGTGTGACCGGATGGAGGAAAATGGATTTAACGACTGGCATTTGCCCGACAAGGATGAGCTGAACAAGCTTTATGGTTCAAAAGCACTCATTGGTGGTTTTTCAGACGACAGATACTGGAGTTCGACTGAGTTTAATCAAAAATCCGCTTTAAGCCAGCAGTTTTTGAATGGCTTTCAGGAGTTTGTGCCCAAGATGGAGAGTTTGTTTGTCCGGCCTGTTCGCACCTTTTGACCGATTTTTTTGCTATCGTTACGCCCAACAGTATGATGTACGACTTGATAAAAAAATTAACGATCTCTGTATTGCTGGTTATGGTTTCTGGAGTTTCGGGAACCGTTTCAAGAGCAACCGGAGAAAGTGTGACACTGCGGAATGCCTCCTATGATGCCTCTCGGGAGCTCTATACAAGCGAAAATGCTGAGTTTGTGCGGTACTGGAAAAAGAAAACCGGTCAAACGGTGCTCATTAACCAGTCACATGGCGGATCAGCAACGCAGTCGCGAGCAGTCATTCGGGGTCTTGAAGAGGCTGATGTGGTGACATTGGCACTTGCCTCCGATATCGATGCTATCGCGGATCAAAAACTTCTTTCGCCTCATTGGCGGAGGAGGTTCGCTTATAACAGCGAGCCTGTCACCTCTACCATCCTTTTCGTGGTACGGAAGGGAAATCCGAAACAGATCAGGAGCTGGGATGATCTGGTGAAACCTGGTGTATCGGTCATTACTTCAAACCCGAAAACATCCGGCGGCGCACGGTGGAACTATCTGGCAGCATGGGGCTATAAACAAAAACAGACAGGATCAAAAGAGGAGGCAAAAAACTTTATCAGGGCATTTTATCGCAATGTTCCGGTGCTTGATACCGGAGCGCGTGGTTCAACGATGACCTTTGCGCAGCGTGGTCTTGGTGATGTGCTTCTGACATGGGAGTTTGAAGCGCACCTGATTGTCAAAGAGTTTGGAGCAGACAAATTTGAAATCGTTGCTCCATCCACCAGCATCCTTGCAGAGCCATCGGTGGCCATTGTGGATAAAAACGTAGAAAAACATGGTGCCCGCAAGCTTGCGCAAGCCTATCTGGATTTTCTCTATACTCCCCAGGGCCAGGAGATTATTGCCCAGAACTTTTGTAGACCCCGCAATCAGGCAATGTTTGAAAAATATGCTGCAAACTTCGCCAGGATCAAGCTCTTTTCCATGACAGAAGTGTTTGGAAACTGGCGTACTGCCCAGAAAACCCACTTTGACGATGGTGGCATTTTTGACCAGATCTATGCACCCTGAAACGGTGTTGTGATCCTTTTTTTGCATGCGCTTCATTTTCAAAGAGATACAATAATAACGTATACTGCAACATGCGGCATTCAGCAGTCCGGAACGGTTTGTATGGCTGAATCTGGTTTTGCGGTTTTGGAAGAGTGAATCTTTTGGGATCGCATCTTTTTTGATTGGCAACATCGTTGATGCGTCTATCTGTCTGCTGAGAAGTTTGTATTTTCGAGATAAACGAGTTGTGCCTATGCTGGAGTGGTTTACCCGTATCCCTCGCCTTGAATTGGCGGAACCCTGGTGGCTGTTGTTGTTGCCGCTTCTTGCTTTGGTGGCCTGGTTCAGGGCTTGGCTGGAGCGTGCGGGAAGGGCTCCTGCGATTCTTTTTCCTGCTCTTGAGCGGCTTAAGGATTCGGGGTTTGAAGCTCCCCGCTGGTTGCCTCAGTTTCCGCAATGGCTCCGGTGGTGCGCTCTTGTGCTCTCTGTTCTGGCGCTTGCGGGCCCTTCCCTTCTTTTTCGTCAGACTGAAGCTGAGTCGAAGGGCATCGACGTGATCCTGGCGCTTGATATTTCGGAGTCAATGCTTCAAAGTGATTTTGGCGGAAAAAATCGTCTTGATGCGGCTCGGGAGGTTGCTCGTAGTTTTGTTTTGCGTCGTTCGAATGATCGGATTGGTCTTGTGGTTTTTCGGGGCAAGGGGTATACGCAGTGTCCGTTGACGCTTGATCATGACGTACTGGCTCTGTTGCTTGACCGTCTTTCGCCCGAAGTGATACAGGAGGACGGGACGGCAATTGGTTCCGCGATTCTTATTGCGGTTAACCGGCTTAAGGTGTCGGAGTCGTTGCACAAGGTGCTTCTTCTTGTTACTGATGGTGAAAATAATGCAGGCGAGATAGGGCCCGCAACGGCCGCCGGGATTGCTGCCCGCAGTGGAATCAGAATTTATGTTATCGATGCGGGTTTTAATGTTGTAAAAGAAGGTGGTGATCCATCCGGCCAGAGCAGTATTCATTCTCAAAAGGATGAGGAGTCGCTTCAGGGGATTGCAAGAACGACTGGTGGCGGTTATTTCAGGGTTGAGGATCCTGCAGCATTTGATGAAACAATCAGAGCTATCGATCGGCTCGAAAAAAAACGGCTTGCCGGGCCGGTCATGGAGCATCGTTCAGGGTTATTTTTTCAGCTTCTGTTGCTGGTTCTTGTGCTGCTCTTTTTGGAGGCTGTTTTGTCGAATACCCGACTTCTCAGGATACCATAGCCAATGGATTATTGAAATGCTGATGAAACAGGAGTAACCCCATGTGTTTTGCCTGGCCTGAAAATATTGGCTATTTGCTTCTTTTGATGCCTCTTGCCTTGATTTTGAGCTATGGGTTCATGAGGCTGCGCCAGACGCGTGAGGCTGTTGTGGGGCACCTGGTTGCCGACGGTATGATGCGAGGTATGCCGATGAGGGTTGTGGTGGTCAAAAAAGTTTTGCTCTTTTGCGCTATAGCCTTGCTGTTGTTTGCCATGGCGGGCCCTCGGTTTTGCAGTGGCGGGCACCCGGTATTGCGCAAAGGTGCCGACATTGTTTTTATGCTTGATGTTTCCCGAAGTATGAGGGCAAGGGATGTGCTGCCAGATCGTCTCGGGCAGGCTAAACAGGATGTTTCAAGAATCAGTCGTGCTGTCGTTGGCGGAAGGAGGGCACTTCTCCTCTTTGCTGCCAGCCCCCTTGTTCAGTGTCCGCTCACGACTGATCAGGAGGCATTCGATGCCCTGCTTGGCATGGCTTCTCCTGACCTTATTGAGGAGCAGGGAACCTCTTTTCGTGCCGCTTTTGAGCTGGCCAGCCACCTTCTTGAACCGCAATCGGAACGCAGCATGGCATCAGGGGTAAAAGGGGAGAAAATCGTTGTGCTGCTGAGTGATGGGGAAGATCATACCGGAGAAGCACAGCAAGCGGTTCAGCAGTTGAAAGAGGCCGGTATTCATCTTTTTGTGATAGGGGTAGGCATGCGCAAGCCTGTTGTGATTCCGGAAGGAGAGGCAGGGGATGGAGTCAAGCACGATGAAAGCGGAAAGGTGGTGATGACCAGTTTCAGGGCTGAAACATTACAGATGCTGGCTCATGATGCTAAAGGTTTTTACTTTCGAAGCAAGGCAGATCAGACGATTTATGGAGAGATTTCTGACAGAATCAATCGCATTGCAGCAGCATCCCGCTGGGTGATGGAGCCCGGCGAGCGAGAACCGCTTTATCGTTATTTCCTTGCGGCAGGCCTTGTGCTTTTGCTTGTTGAAACGTTCACAGGAGCAGGGGTGAGGAGGTTGCTGTAAGAGGCGTACCGGAGAGTTGATCAAGGAGGGTTTACTCCTTTTGTTGAAAAAATTATTACATTAACCCCTACAATCAAGGGAAATCAGATTTTCAGACGAAAAACAGAGACGTTATGGAGCAGCAGAGCAGTGGAAAAAAAGTTCTTGACTCTTTTGAAAAGGCGAAGCTTGGTTTGAAGGTTTTCAACATGCCGTTTGCTGAAGCTGAAGAGGTTATCGATTCCTATGTGAGTGAGGGTGATTATGATCCTGTCAGTGTAGAGCTTTTCAAGGAGCAACTTGATACACAGCGACATATACAGGAGAAAAGCGTTGAACTTTTGTCTACGGGGAGCCAGATCTTGCGGCTTGTGGTTGGTGCCTTTATAAAAAATATTCCACAATCATCTTCCGCACAGCGCTCAAAGTCCTGATCCTGAACGTTTCAAAAAACAGTCAGAACCATGCAGTTTGATCCGAACAAATTCACCTTGAAGGCTCAGGAGGCCCTGCAGGCGGCATCGACTCTTGCTGGCAGTCATCAACATCAGCAAATCGAACCGGAACATCTTCTTGCGGTCATGTTGGGCGATAAAAGCAGTATTGCTGTGCAGATAGCGCAGAAGCTCGAAGCTCAGTCCGAAATGCTGCAAACGGCCCTTGACCGTGAAATAGGCAGAATTCCCAAGGTTACCGGAGCTTCGGCCACGGGCCAGTATCTTTCGCAGAATCTCGGCAAGGTTTTTGACGTTGCCCTCAAAGAGGCCGAAAGTCTGAAAGATGAGTATATCAGTTCGGAACATCTCCTGATTGCCATGAGCGAGGCCGGGGTTCCCCTTTCCCGGATGTTGCAGGATGCAGGATTTAACCGTAACTCCATTCTCAAGGTGCTCTCCACCATCAGGGGCACTCAGCGCGTGACGAGTCAGAGCGCTGAGGAGAGCTATAATTCGTTGAAAAAATATTCGCGTAATCTCAATGACCAGGCGCGCAAAGGCAAACTCGATCCGGTTATCGGTCGTGATGAGGAGATCCGCAGGGTTTTGCAGATTCTCAGTCGTCGCACCAAGAATAATCCTGTGCTGATTGGTGAACCCGGAGTCGGCAAGACTGCGCTGGTCGAGGGAATCGCACAACGCATTGTGGCTGGTGATGTCCCTGAAAATCTCAAGAGCAAGCAGATCGCTGCGCTTGATATTGCCCAGCTTGTCGCCGGTGCCAAGTTTCGTGGAGAGTTCGAAGAGCGCCTGAAAGCCGTGGTCCGTGAGGTGCAGTCGTCAGATGGCGAGATTATCCTTTTTATTGATGAACTTCACCTGCTTGTGGGTGCAGGGTCAGCCGAAGGCTCCATGGATGCAGCCAATATTCTCAAGCCTGCGCTGGCTCGCGGTGAACTGCGCTGTATTGGAGCTACCACGCTTGACGAGTATCGCAAGCATATTGAAAAGGATGCCGCTCTCGAACGCCGCTTTCAGACCGTGCTGGTCGATCAGCCAAGCGTTGAGGACACGGTTTCCATTTTGCGTGGGCTTAAGGAGAAATACGAGATCCATCACGGTGTACGGATCAAGGATGCGGCTATTGTCGCTGCCGCCGAGCTTTCCAACCGCTATATTGCAGACCGTTTTCTGCCCGACAAGGCAATTGACTTGATTGATGAGGCCTCATCACGCCTTCGCCTTGAAATCGACAGTAGCCCCGAAGAGCTTGATCGGATCAATCGCGAAATCCGTCGCCTTGAAATCGAACGTGAAGCCCTGAAGCGCGAGATCGAAATCGGGGGGTAATGGCCGGTATTTTTTTTGAACAGTATTGTCATCTCGTTTCAGCCGTCAGTAGGGAAGGCTTCATTCATTAACTAAGGTGATGTTATGAGGTTATTGAGTAAAGGAGTTTCCTTTCTGCTTGCGTTTATTGTTGTTTCTGTTGAACTCTCCTCGACTGCAAACGCAAAAATATCGAAAATTCCTGTTGAACAGCTTGAGGGAAAAACCCGGTTGAGCGTCGTTCCCTGTGCTGATTATAAAGCAGGTGCACGGCATGCCCTGCTCTTCGGTACCCATTGGCGATCACTTTGGACCACTCCTGTTGAAATGCCGGTGCTTGATCTGAGTTCTTTTGCCAGTGGATTGGTGCCGTTTGAAAAAGGGGGCGGATTTCAGACGATGACGTTGAGTTTCAGGGGTGCAAATGGCAAGGAGTATCGTTTCCGCTCTCTCGACAAAGATCCCTCACGCGGGATGCCTCCAAAATTGAAGGAGAGTGTTGTTGCCACTGTTCTGCAAGACCAGGTTACCACGTCAAATCCGGTTTCCGGTTTTATTGTCTCCCCATTGCTTGATGCGACGGACATTTATACTGTTGCTCCTGAATTTACGGTATTGCCTTACAACAAAGCTCGTCTCGGAGAGTATTTCGATGAATTTGCCGGTCTTGCCGGCACCATAGAGGAGCGTCCAAACGAAAGTGATGGTACCGGGGAGGGTTTCAAGGGTGCTGATAAAATATCCGGTACCTATGCAGTTTTTAACAATCTTGAAAAAGATAACGACAACCAGGTTGACTCTGCTGCCTATTTACGCGCAAGGTTGCTCGACCTCTTTATCGGCGACTGGGATCGTCATTCCGATCAGTGGAAATGGGCTGGCTATAAAAAAGAGGGAAAAACGGTATGGCTTCCCATTCCCCGAGACAGGGACCATGCCTTTTCACGCCAGGATGGAGTGTTTTCATGGATGATCACAAAGGTCGTTCCCCACATGACCGCTTTCGGTCCGAATTATCCGAGTATCAAAAATTTAAGCTTCTCTGGCCGCCCTCTTGACCGACGCCTTTTCTCCGGGATTGACCGGGCGAAGTGGCATGCTGTTACCATTGACGTCAAGCAAAAACTGACCAACCAGGTCATCCATGATGCCGTCATGAAGATGCCTTCTGCCATGTATGCCAAAGAGGGGATTCGGCTTGAAAGTGAGCTTCGCGCAAGAAGGGATCTCCTTGAAACGGCGTCAGAGGAACTCTATATGCTCTATGCCGAAGATGTTGATATCTATGCAAGTAACAAATCTGAATATGCGACGCTGCACCGTACGCCGGAAGGTTGTATAGAGGTTGCGATTTGCAAAAGGGATGGCAATAGCGGTGCAGGAAAAGGGAAGCCCTTCTATTTTCGTGTTTTCAATCCCATCGAAACCAATGAGATACGACTCTACCTGCAAGGAGGCGATGACAGGGCCGTTGTTGATGGGCCGGTGTGCAAGGGTGGGGTGAAGGTCAGGGTCATAGGCGGTGAGGGTCAGGATACCTTTGAAGATTTTTCGACGCATGCCCTTTCCGGAGATTCTGATACCTCCAGAATCATGACCTTTTTTTATGATGATGGAGATAAATCGGAATTTGTTGCCGGAAAACATACTGCAGTTGATCGGCACAGCGTCGCGGTTCCCGTTGACGATCAGGAAAAATATGATCTGATGCCGCGTGATTTTGGCAGGGAAACCGGCTTTAGCCCAAGTGTTGATTATTCGACGGAGAGCGGAGTATTTCTTGGCGTGGGAGCAACGGTTGTTGATTACGGTTTCAGGGCAAACCCCTTTCGTTACAGGATGCAACTGAGCGGAGGTGTCGCTACTGGAGATCGTCGTTATAAAATAAACTATACAGGCGATTTCCGATCGCTGTTCCGCAACACCTCCCTTCTTGTTGAAGCAGGAACGACAGGTCTCGATAGTATTAATTTCTACGGAGCTGGAAACGAGAAATACTACAATGGCACAGCTCTCAAGGAAGATGATTTCGAAATGGTCAATCAAGCCACCTCCTTCAGGGCGTTATTGCGTTATCCGATGGATAAAAACTATTATTGGAGTGCAGGAGCCGGTGTAAAATGGGTGGATTTTGCTCTCGATCCGGGTTCATTCAATGCGCTGCACAGAGCGGAAGTTCCAGGAATTGCCCGTGATTTTGCCGGAAGTTTACAGATCGGATTTCATTATGATTCACGCGATAGCGGTGACGAAATTTCCCTTTCACCCTCAAAGCCGTCCAGCCCACTTGCAGCCGGAAATACAACCGCGCTCAGCGGCATCATGCTTGATGTCAGCGGGAGATACTACCCGGAATTTTTTGCCAATGAACATGCCTTTGGTAAAATCGGCGCTGAATTCCGTAGCTATATTCCGCTTGTTTCGTCCCGTTATTCCCGACTTGCTCTCCGCTTTGGAGGTGAGAAAATTTGGGGAGATTATCCCTTTTATGAAGCGGCTTTTCTTGGTGGATCAACCTCGCTGAGGGGTTATGACCGGCAGCGTTTTGCCGGAGACGCATCACTCTATGCCGGTTCTGAACTCCGTCTCTATCTGGGTACCTTCAGGTTTTTTGTGCCGATCATGTATGGTCCACTCGTCTTTGCTGAAACCGGCAGGGTCTTTCTTGATGGCGAGGATTCCCGCGCATGGCATAGCAGTGCTGGCGGGGGATTATGGTTTGGTGGTATTGAGTCGCGCTATGCGGCAAGCATCGCTTTTGCCCAAGGTTTTGACGATGGCCGCCTGATGAAGGATTATGGTATCTATCTCAGAACGGGCTTCAGTTTTTAGCGATTACGACGGAAAGTGTTCCGTTGGTACTCTTTCACCTCCGAGCGGTATGGTTGGGGGTGGCTGCGTTCTGCTACAGGTTCGTTGCGGGAATTCACGGCTGAAAATCGTACATTGCAGCTTGCATATCATTGTATGTTTTCTATGCTTTGCTTTTATTAAACAAACAAATAACAGGCGACAATGATGAAGATGATGAAAATTGTTACTCTTGCTCTTCTGTTTGCCGGGGTCTTCTGTTCTGCGGCGATGGCTGGATGGGACCCTGCTGAAGAGGATCATGCGAGGACGACGGTAGATTCTTTCCGTGTCCATTCCAGGCTTTCCCGTTTTTTTGATAATGCTTACGGGTTTGTTGTTTTTCCTGACGTTTACAGGGGAGGCTTCATGCTTTTGGGAGGTGGTCGTGGCAAGGGCTATGTCTATGAGCAAAATAACCTTGTGGGACGTTCAATGATCACCCAGCTCAATGTCGGTCCGCAGCTTGGTGGGCAGTCTTTTTCTGAAATCATTTTTTTCAGGAGCAGCAAAGACTTTGAAAATTTCAAAAAGGGAAATTTTGAATTGAGCGCCCAGGTTACGGCGATCATGGTTACGACTGGTATGGCAACCAATACGGATTATTCCAATGGTGTCGCCGTCTTTATTCTTCCCAAGGCAGGCGTTATGGCTGAAGCAACCGTTGGTGGGCAGAAGTTTTCCTATAAGCCGTACTGACATGCAGTTTTTTATAAGCAGGAAAGATTTCGGGGCATACACACCGCTGTTTTTTCAATAATGTCAATTTTTGCAATGAAGTATGAATTAGTGGTCGGTCTTGAGGTGCATTGTCAGCTCAATACCGTTAGCAAGGCCTTCTGTGGCTGTTCGGCCCAGTTTGGCAAATCGGCCAATAACAATGTCTGCCCTGTCTGTCTTGCTCTTCCCGGGGCGTTGCCGGTACTGAACCGTCGGGTGGTTGAGGATGCCGTGAAGCTGGGGCTTGCAACGGGTTGCACCATAGCACCCCATTCCGTGCTTGCCCGGAAAAACTACTTTTATCCGGATCTGCCGAAAGGGTATCAGATTTCACAGTTTGAAGAGCCGATATGCAGCGAAGGGATGGTGCATATTGATGCTGGAGAGGGTAAGCGGGAGATACGGCTGATCAGAATCCATATTGAGGAGGATGCCGGGAAATCGATTCATGATATCGGTGAGGAGACCTATATCGACCTTAACCGAAGCGGAGTGCCGTTGCTTGAGATTGTGAGTTATCCTGATCTTCGTACTCCGAAGGAGGCATCAGCCTATCTGCAGAAGGTGCGCCAGATTGTCAAGTATCTTGGTATTTCGGATGGCAACATGGAGGAGGGAAGTCTTCGTTGTGATGCCAACGTCTCTTTGCGTCCAGTCGGGGAAACAGAGTATGGTACCCGTTCCGAGATCAAGAATATGAACTCCTTCAAAAACGTTGAAAAGGCTATTGAGTACGAGGTCGAACGCCACAGGGAGATTCTTGAGAGTGGTGGTGTTATTGTGCAGGAGACGCGTCTCTGGGATGCCGACAAGGGGGAGACTCGTTCCATGCGCGGCAAGGAGTTTGCCCACGACTATCGTTACTTCCCTGATCCTGATCTCGTTCCGGTGCTGGTTGACCAGGAGATGATCGATCGTATTATGCTTGAGCTTCCGGAGTTTCCTGAAGAACGGGCGGTTCGATTTGCTGAAGAGTATGCCATTCCAGCCTATGATGCTGCAGTGTTGACTGTCGAACGGGAGCTTGCGGACTATTTTGAGGAGACCGTCAGGGTTTCGGGTGATGCCAAGGCCTCATCAAACTGGGTTATGGGCGAGGTTATGCGTACGCTCAAGGAGAAGTATCTTGAGATTGCGGAGTTCTCCATTATGCCGGAACGGCTCGGAGGACTGATTGCTCTCATTGGCAAGGGTGTGATCAGTAATACCATTGCCAAGCAGGTTTTCGAACTGATGTTGCAGAGTGAAGATGCTCCAGCGGTGATTGTTGAACGGGAAGGACTTGCACAGGTTTCAGACAGCGGGGCGATTGAAAGCGTCGTACAGGCAATTCTTGATGCCAATCCAGGCCAGTTGGCGGCTTATCGTGGCGGAAAAACCAAGCTGCTGGGTTTTTTTGTGGGGCAGTGCATGAGCCAGATGAAAGGCAAGGCCAATCCCCAGATGGTCAATGATGTGCTCTTGAAGAAGCTGGAGGGGTGAGTGACTTCAGGATTCGCTATCGAAGAGATCTTTGGTTCGTAGTGATTCAGGCCAGCTTTTGGCAAGTTCAGGATTGATCACCTCGATTTTTTTTCGGGCTTCGAGCAGTCTTTTTTTACAGTTTTCGGCTATGGCGAGTCCCTCCTCGTACATGCCGATGGAGTTTTCAAGGCCGGTTTCCGGATTTTCGATAGTACGGGTGATCTCTTCCAACCGGGAGATAAGCTCTTCGATAGGATGTTTTCCGGCGTGGATAGCTGCCATGGTGTTTCAGGGTTTAGATGTTGATGGTTAAAATAGAGAAAGAGAAAGATTATTCAAAAGGCAGGTGCGTGAGTGAAGTTTGTTGATAGTGCGTCTATATTTGTCCAGGCTGGAGACGGCGGAAAGGGGTGTGTCAGTTTTCGGAGAGAGAAGTTCGTGCCCAAGGGGGGACCTGACGGAGGCGATGGCGGCAGGGGAGGCCATGTATGGCTGAAAACCAACCGGCAGTTGACCACCCTCCTCGATTTCAAGTATAAAAAGAAGTATATCGCTGTTCGTGGTGTGCACGGGCAGGGTGCTCGCAAAACGGGCAGGGATGGGGCTGATATTGTCATTTACGTTCCGTGTGGCACCATCGTCCGAAACGCCGAAACCAATGAGATCATTGCTGATTTGACGGGAGAGGATCAGGAGATATTGATTGCGAGGGGGGGCAAAGGGGGACGGGGCAACCAGCACTTTGCCACACCGACCCGTCAGGCACCCCGCTATGCAGAGCCGGGTCAGAAAGGTGAGTTGTTGATGCTCAATATGGAACTGAAGCTTATGGCAGATGTTGGTCTGGTTGGGTTTCCAAATGCAGGCAAGTCGACACTCATTTCGGTTATCAGCGCGGCCAAACCGAAAATTGCTGATTATCCCTTTACAACACTGGTACCCAATCTTGGCATTGTGCGCTACGAAGAGTACAAGTCGTTTGTGATGGCCGATATTCCGGGAATTATTGAAGGTGCGTCGGAGGGAAAGGGGCTCGGTTTGCAATTTTTGCGTCACATTGAACGCACGAAAATACTTGCCATACTCATTTCGGCCGATTCGCCTGATATTGCTGATGAATATCGCACACTGCTCGTGGAGCTCGAAAAATTTGAGAAGGATTTGCTCAACAAACCGAGGATGGTGGTGGTGACGAAAATGGATATCGCCCCTGAAGAGCTTGAGATTCCTGCCCTTGAAGAGGGTGTCAAGGTACTTTCGATATCGGCAGTTTCAGGTCATGGGCTGAAGGAGCTTAAGGATGAACTCTGGCGGGAGGTGTCTGGTCGCATCAGGGCTGCTGAACCGCAGGATGAACATATCGGGTAACCATGCAACACTCGGAACTGAATGTCAGATATGCGCGTCTTGCCGATGCCACAGCAATTTCCGCCATCACGGCAGAGTATGCGCGGCAGGGAATCATGCTGGAGCGTTCTGGCGAGAATATTGTTGAAAATATTCGCAACTTTTTTGTTGCCGAATACAACGGTGAGGTGATTGGTTGTTGTGCTATTGCCTTTTATACCCTGAAGCTGTCCGAAATCCGTTCGCTGGCAGTCTTTAACCGCTATAAAATGATGGGTATAGGTCGGCTTTTGGTTGAAAAGGCCGAGTCGGTCTTGCGCGAAGAGGGGGTTGGCGAGGTTTTTGTTTTGACGCTCAGCCGTGAGTTTTTCCGCAGACTTGGCTACAGCGAAATCAAGAAAGAGTATTTTCCGCAGAAAATATGGAGGGATTGCACTCATTGCCCAAAGCTTATGGCTTGCGATGAGATTGCAATGGTGAAAACATTGTAACTTAATTACACAAACTGGTACAGGAAATTCGTGATTGTTCAGGAAGTTATTGTTAAAAACAAGGCTGGGCTGCATACCAGACCTGCGGCTGCAGTGGTCAAACTCGCATCC
>SESA01000749.1_pt1 | contig 19319 bp, 15 predicted proteins | sample 3171451 | NCBI WGS metagenome assembly SESA01 (sample SAMN06051862, study PRJNA518727) | freshwater metagenome | biome: subpolar coniferous forest; feature: holomictic lake; material: water; isolation source: holomictic Lake 227, 8 m depth | place: Canada: near Kenora, Ontario | collected...
TAAACCAGGTGAATAATCAGCGGAAACACAATCAGGGTCAGGGTAGTGGCGCTCAATAATCCGCCGATAACAACAATGGCAAGAGGTTTCTGCGTTTCGGAACCTATGCCGGTTGAAATAGCCGCCGGAAGAAGTCCGAACATCGCCATGAGGGCAGTCATGACAATGGGGCGTATCCTTGATTCCACACCCGATTTGATAGCTTTTTCATACGGCATTTTCGCCCGGAGGTTCTTCTTAATGATCATTGTCAGAAGCACCCCGTTCTGAATGCATATCCCGAAGAGGGCAATAAAACCGATACCGGCCGATATACTGAAATTCACTCCTGTCAACTGGAGCGCTGCAATTCCTCCAATGATCGCGAACGGGACATTGGTCAGTACAAGTCCTGCATCGATCACATTGCCAAAAAGCATGAAAAGGACCAGGAATATAAGCAGGATGCTGAGAGGAACCACCTGGGCAAGCCTGGCCTGGGCCCTTCGCTGGTTCTCGAAGTCGCCTGCCCATTTGATGTCGCTTCCTTTAGGCAGCCTGATCACCCTGTCGACTTTCTGCTGTGCTTCGGCGACAGTACTTCCCATATCCCTTCCCCTCACCGAAAATTTCACAGCGATAAACCTCTGGTTCTGCTCCCTGAAGATCAGGAGGGGACCTGTAACATAACGGATTGTTGCGAGTTCTTTGAGTGCGACAAGTTTCCCGTTCATGGCCGGTACTTTCAGGTTCCCGATCTGCTGTTCATCCCTTCGGTATTTCTCCTGGTATCGTATGCGGATATCAAAACGCCGGTCGCCGTCGTAAAACTGGGTGGCTGCCTTCCCTCCTACTGCCATCTCGATCACAGCCTGGCAGTCGGAGGTTTCAACTCCGTACTGAGCCAGCTTTCGGTCGTCAAGTTCGATCCGGAATTCAGGCTGGCCAAGGTTGCGGATTACCGCGAGGTCTTCGATCCCCCTTACCGTTTTCAATATCTTATACACCGTGTCGGCATTGTCTTCCATAATGTTCAGCTCGTTCCCGTATATCTTTACCGCGATGGACCCTTTGACACCCGAAACAGCTTCCTCCACATTATCCATGATAGGCTGGGAAAAATTGAAATTAATCCCGGGAAATACAGATAGTTTCTGTTGCATGGAATCCATCAGTTCTTCTTTTGACAGACCGCTTTTCCACTCATCTTTCGGGTACAGGTCAACATGGAATTCTGCATTGTAAAAGCCTGTAGGGTCGGTGCCGTCGTTGGGGCGTCCGGTTTGTGAGAGGACCTGTTTTACCTCGGGGAAACTGCCGAAAACGGCACGCATCTGATTGCTGAGTTTCACTGCCGCGTCAAGGGAGATGCTGAGCGGAAGGTTTGCCCTAACATATATTGAGCCTTCGTTCAGCTGTGGAAGAAATTCAGTTCCAAGGAATTTGAAGGAGGCAAATCCGCTTAGGACCAGAAAAAGCGCTATGCCAAGGCTGATCCTTTTGTATTTATATGAAAGGTTAAATACCAGCATGATCCATTTCTCGATGATCTCAACGAGGGGATTATGTTTTTCCTTTACATTTTTATTCAGCATCAGCCTGATGAGGACGGGGACCAGGGTAAGGGTGAAGATCAGTGCTCCGAACAGGGCAAAACCCAGGGTCCAGGCGAGTGGGGTAAACATTTTGCCTTCGACTTTTTCGAAAGAAAAAATAGGAAGGAGGCACAGGATGATGATGAGCTTTGAAAAGAAAATAGCCCTGGCCATATCGGTCCCTGCTTCACGAATGAGGCCTGATTTTGCAAGTTTGTTGAAAGCGGGCATACCTATGGCTTTGGCTTTGCGGTCAAATACCACGAAGAGGCCTTCGACCATGACCACCGCTCCGTCGATGATGATCCCGAAGTCGATTGCTCCCATGGAAAGCAGGTTTGCCGACATGCCCATCAGGTTGAGGCAGATGAAGGCGAAAAGCAAAGCAAGGGGGATGATTATTGAAACAATCACTGTCGTCCGCCAGTCAGCCATAAAAAGAAATACGATCACAGTTACCAGAACGATGCCTTCTATCAGGTTATGGGTAACGGTTCCTGTAGTGAAATGGATTAGATTTTCCCTATCGTAGAAAGGTACTATCCTGACATCGGAAGGCAGGATTTTAGTGTTAATCTCGTTTATTTTTTCCTTGAGATTTTTGATGACCCTGGTCGGGTTCTCTCCTTTTCTCATGACCACAATACCTTCAACCACGTTATCGGAGAGGTCGCGGCCCACCTGCCCCAGGCGGGGCAGACAGGTTTCCCTTACCACGGCGACATTCCTGACCAGGATGGGCACATCGTTGACATATTTTACAATGATGTTCTCCATATCCCTGAGGCCGGTGATCAGCCCGATGCCACGGACTACGTAGGCCTGGTTGTTTTTCTCGATGATATCTCCTCCCACGTTCACATTGTTCTTGTTCACAGCCTGGTAAACATCGAGGGGGGAGATATCGTATTGCTCAAGCAGCAGGGGGTCGATGCTGATCTCGTAGGCCTTGACCTCGCCACCGAAACTTACCACATCGGCGATGCCTGGAACAGCTTTCAGCTGGCGGTCGAGAACCCAGTCCTGGATGGTCTTGAGCTCCCTTACCGACCTGTATTTGCTGTAAAGGGTGTACCGGTATATCTCGCCCGTAGGGCCATATGGAGGTTCCACTTCCGGCTCAACCCCTTCGGGGACGGTGATCCCGTTCAGGAGGGAGTTCACCTGCTGGCGGGCAAACGGATCCTTGATGCCGTCGTCGAAGATCACGGTTACGACAGAAAGCCCGAACAAAGTGATGGAACGTACATCGGATTTTCCCTGCACCGAATTCATTGCGATCTCAATGGGAACCGTGACAAACTTCTCGATCTCTTCGGCTGATCGTCCCGGCCATTGGGTAATGATGATTACCTGGGTATTGGTCACATCGGGAAAGGCTTCGATGGGGATGGCCCTGTAACTGATCACACCAATGACAACGATGACCAGGGTGGCAAAAAGAATAAAGAATTTATTCTTGAGTGAGAATGCAAGGATATGTTTGATGAGCTTATTCATGCATCTTAGCTGTTAAGGGCGTTATACACGACAAGAGCATTCCTGCAAACAATAATTTCACCTGGTTTCAGGCCCGACTGTATATATGATTTCCCTCCCACCGGATGATACACTTCGACTTCACGGGTTTCGATCTTTCCTTTGCCGTGAAAAACCAGCACATAATTCCTGTTTTTATCGAACACTATGGCTTCGGAGGGGATGATTGGCATGGTTTTACCTCCTTCAGAATAAAATACGGTGATGTTGGCAAACATCTCAGGTTTCAGAAGGTAATCGGGGTTATTTAGTTCAATCCTGACTTTCATGACCTTAGAGGCTGAGTCGATCACACTCATTATCCTTGATATGCTGCCGTCATAAACCTTGTCGGGATAACTTACCGTGGTTACTTTTGCGAGATAACCGGGCTGAACATCGGGGATATCCGACTCGGCAACATTCCCAACAGCCCATACATACCTCAGGTCGGCGATGGTGAAAAGGTTGCTTTGTCCGTCGGTGCGGAAGACCATGTTCTGTGTTGCATTGCGTTCAACCACAATCCCGTCGATGGGCGATTTTACCGTATACCGTTTAGCCGATTCGTCGCCGTAGATCGAAAGTATTTCTTTGATCCGGTTAAGCTCTCCTTCGGCTTTGACAAGCTCCTGCTGGGAAGTAAGATAATCTTTTTCTGAAGCCAGGCCGTTCTGGTACATTTCTTTTGTCAGTTCCGAATTTTTTTTGGCGATCTGGTAGTTTGAATTCGCCGTGGTAAACTGGTTTGAGTATTCTGCTGTTTCTATACTGCGGATGGTTGCCAGAACCTGGCCTTTCTTTACAAAATCCCCGAGTTCGGCTTTCATTGATTCGATTATCCCGCCGCTCATGGGTGAGATACGGGCAATATGATTCTCATCGAAGGTGATCTTGCCGGTAAGGAGTATCTCATTTCTTACTTCTTCCATTTTTACCGTATCAAGGCGGATGAGTTTGTTGAACACTTCACCAAGTACCTGCTGGTTATCAGAGTCGTCAGCCGCCGGATCGCTTCCGCAGGCTGTCATCATAGCTGCAGTAATCAGCAGCACAAAGATCACAGTGTATTTCCTTCGTTTCATCATTTTCTTATTTATACACTATTTCGCTTTTCGCTTTTCGCTATTTAATATTCGTTCCAACAACAAAATTCAAATTCTCGATGGCGCTGATCCTGTCATTGCTGAGCTGATAGATCTGCAGCCTCGCTGTTTTGTATGATTCATAGAGGTCGACGAACTCAATCAGGCTGATCTCCTTTTTCATATAGCTCTCCCCTGCTTTCTGTATGATCCTGCTGAAATCATCTGTAAATCCGGAGTTAATGCTTTTATAGACCTTGTCAATCTCACTTACTTTCTGGAGTCCCTGTGAAATATCGTTCAGCATCTGGATCTTGTAATTATTATAATCGGCCTGGCTTTCGGCTATCCTCGCCCTGGCGGCCATGATATTGCCTTTGTTCCTGTCCCAGAAAGGCATATTGAAATTCAATCCGATGTAATTATAATTATGAACAAATGATCCGTTCAGATCCCAGCCCAGGATCAGGGTGGGATCAGGAATACTCGAAAGCCTTTGGTAAAACAGGTCGGTTTCGGCGTACTTCATCTTTTGTTCATAGATCAGAAGGTCATACCGGTTTTTCGAAGCCGTATCGGCAAGTGCCTCGAACGAATACTTCCCTGGGTTAAAATTTTCATATGCTCCCGGCACAGGGACTGGCATGATGAAATACGTGCTCTTATCGTTGATCAGTACTTTCAGTGTATTCTGGTTATCGGCAAGCTGAGAAACCAGCTCAAGCCGTTCACATTCCATCGACAGGAGCAAGGCCTTTATCCTGACCATTTCCTTGAGTGAAACAAGTCCTTTGGGATACATTTTCTCATATCCGCCAACAATCTCCTTTAACCTGGCGATCTCGGTATTATACAGTTTTGCCTGCTGCAGGAGGAACCATGAATTGTAAAAAGCCGATCTGAGCTGAACCCTCAGCGAACGCATCAGGTCGAAATACTGGTACCTTGCTATGTCGGCATTGGTGCGGGCCATGCTCACAAGCTTGGATCGCTTACTGCCTATCATCAGGAGCTGTGTTACCTGGGCCGAAGCCTCACTGCTGTCGCCGGTTCCGAAGAAAGTCTTCTTCTCAGGGTTGTACAGTACATGCTCGAAGTTCATATTCGGCTGGTCCCAGATCTTTGCCTGTTTTATATAGGCTTCATTCTCGGTAATGTTATACTTTTGCGCCAGAAGCTGAAGGTTGCTGTCGAGAAACTGCTTCTCGAACTGGGCGATGGTATATGCCAGGGTATCGCCCTTCAGCATCAAAGGGAGGGTATTTGGGGCCTGGGCAACGAGGAGACCAGGCGTGCTAAAGATCATTAAAATTATCAGGTTCCTGAGAAGGAGCATGTGTGAGCACATAGAATTATTCTAAACTGAATCGAATCCAGCTTATTGTAAAAATTAATTTTCTTTATAAAAATTTAACGGCAAGATAAACAGAATTGATGCGTGATACAAGTCCGGTAAACGAAACTGCTGTACTCGTGGGGGTGGCCACAAAGCTCCAGGATATGGAGAGGACCATGGAATACCTGGAGGAGCTGGCATTCCTGGTGGATACCGCCGGGGGCGCAGCACTGAGGAAGTTCGTACAGAAGCTTGAATATCCAGACCCCAGGACTTATGTGGGCCGGGGAAAACTTGAAGAGATCCGGAACTGGGTTCAGGAACACAAAGTAGATATGGCGGTGTTTGACGATGAGCTTACATCAAGCCAGATACGAAACATAGAAGGTGAACTGAAGTGCCGGATCATAGATCGCAGCAGCCTGATCCTCGACATTTTCGCAAAGCGGGCCCAGACGGCAAATGCAAAGACACAGGTAGAACTTGCGCAATATGAGTACCTGCTTCCAAGGCTTACAAGACGGTGGACGCATCTTGAAAAACAAAGAGGAGGCATAGGTTTAAGAGGCCCTGGTGAACAGGAAATTGAGACGGACCGCAGGGAGATTCGCTACCGAATTTCACTACTCAAAGAAAAGCTCAAGGAAATCGACAAGCAGAAAGCGACCCAGAGAAAGCACCGGAGGGATATGATCCGACTGGCGCTGGTCGGGTATACCAACGTGGGGAAATCAACCATTATGAACCTGCTCAGCAAGTCGGACGTGTTTGCCGAAAATAAGCTGTTTGCTACCCTCGATACAACTGTCCGCAAGGTTGTGATTGACAACCAGCCTTTCCTGCTGTCTGATACCGTAGGCTTTATCCGTAAACTTCCGCATACACTTATTGAATCATTCAAATCGACCCTCGACGAGGTCAGGGAGGCCGACGTTTTGATCCATGTGGCCGACATCAGCCATCCAGGACATGAGGAACAGATCAACGTTGTAAAGCAGACACTTACCGATATCAAAGCTTCCGACAAGCCGGTGATCATGCTGTTCAACAAGATCGATGCGTATACCTTCGAGGAAAAGGAGGCTGACGACCTGGGACCTGTCACGAAGAAAAACCTCAGCCTCGAAGAGCTTAAGAAACAATGGATGGCTCGGGGAGAAAACTTTTCTCTTTTCATTTCAGCCACCGAAAAACTGCATGTCGATAAGCTCCGGGAAGAGATTTTCCAGCAGGTCAGGCGGATTGCGAGGCAGAGAGGGCCGGAGAGGGGGGGATTGGGGATTGGGGATTAGGGGTTGGGGATTGGTGGTTGGTGATTGGTGATTGGTGGTTGGTGATTGGTGGCTGCGTCGCTCAGCTCAGGGCACCTTCGCAACAGATAACTAATCCGATATCAATCATCCGTCATCCTGCATCCCCCCATCCTGCATCCTGCATCCCCCATCATCGACCCAGCGACCCAAAAATATTTTTTCTTTTTTGCATCCGCAGTTAAAAATCTTTGTATATTTGCGCATTCGGGTACCTAATTATTTTTCATTATTAACTGAACCCTTTAATGTACGAACTTGAAACTGAAAAGAAGACCCTGAGCAGGATGATCAGAGTTTATTGCAAGTTGGTTCATGGCCGTAAAATGCTTTGTCCGGATTGTTCACGGCTGGAAGAATATGCCCTGAAGCATATCGACAATTGTAAATTTGGCGAAGACAAGCCCGTGTGCAAGGACTGCCCGGTGCATTGTTACAAACCGTTCATGCGTGAGCAGATCAGGACAGTGATGCGGATTTCTGGTCCCAGGATGCTTCTGAGGCACCCGATCCTGACCGTTGCGCACCTGATAAGGGAGAAAAGGGGATACAGGATGCGGGATGCGGGATAAAAGATTCAGGATGCGGGATGCAGGATATCTTGCATCTTGCATCCTGTATCTTGCATCATAATATATTAAAGCGTAATTAAACTGACATACTATGACAACAAACATTTTTCAACCCGGTACCAAGTTCCGGTTCCCCGAAAGCGTGGAATATTCTACTGACGGGATTGTAAGTAAACGTGTGATAGACCGCCCGGTGGGCACAGTCACACTCTTCGCTTTTGACAAAGGACAAAGGCTCAGCACGCATTCGGCTCCGTTTGATGCCATGGTACAGGTGGTTGAAGGTGAAGCTGAAATCGTAATTGACAACACACCTCACAACCTTTCTGCAGGAGATACTATCGTGATGCCAGCAGGCATTCCGCATGCCGTGAATGCCACGGAAAAGTTCAAGATGATACTTACCATGATCAAAGGATGATATTATGAGTGAATTGATTAATAATTCTTCGGAGAGAAAAGCCCTGCTCAAGCATATGATACTTGAGCTTCATGAAGGAAGGGCTCCCGAAGAAATAAAGAAACGCCTTACAGAGCTTATGATGAAAGTCCCTTACGGGGATGTGGTTGAGGTGGAGCAGGAGCTGATCGGTGAAGGCTTGCCCGAGGCGGAAGTCCTGAGATTATGCGACATCCACACCCAGGCTCTGGAAGGGAGCATTGACCTTTCGGGAATGCTGATCGTGCCCCCCGGTCATCCGGCAGATACATTTAAAAGGGAGAACAGGGAACTTGAGAGTGTTGTTAAGAAGCTGAACGGAATTTATGAAAAGTCGGCCGAACTTTACTCTGCCATCGGGCCGGTCACTTTCATCAACAAGCTGAAATCATTGTTCAACAGCCTGATGGATGTTGACAAGCATTACCGCCGCAAGGAAAACCTGCTATTCCCTTTCCTCGAGAAGTATGGGGTAACAGGTCCGCCAAAAGTGATGTGGGGCAAACATGACGAAACCAGGGCATTGCTTAAGAAAGCGCTGGAATCCTTATCTGAGTCGGGCTACAGCGACCCCGGACAGGTGGAATTCATCATTGACGTTTACCTGAAACCCGCGTCCAAAGCCATTACCGACATGATCATGAAAGAGGAGGAGATCCTGATTCCCATGACCATGGACAAGCTTACTGATGCCGACTGGTACGAGATTTACAAACAGACCAATGAGATCGGTTATTGTCTTTACGACCCCACTGTAGAATGGAAACCCGAGGGAGTAATTCTCAGTGAGCATCGTTCGGCCGATGAAGGGAATATAAATCTGCCCAGCGGGAAATTCAGCGTGGAGGAACTGATGGCGGTTTTAAACACCCTCCCTGTGGATCTGACTTTCGTTGACCGCAACGACAAAGTGAAGTACTTCACCCAGGGCAAAGAAAGGATATTCGACCGTAACAGGGCGATACTCGGAAGGGATGTTCGGATGTGCCATCCGCCTTCAAGTGTTCATATTGTAGACAAGATAATCAATGACTTTAAGATCGGGCATGCCGATTCAGCGCCATTTTGGATACAAATGGGCGGGAAATTCATCCACATTGAATATTTTGCCCTGAGGAATGACAAAGGGGAATACCTGGGAACTCTCGAAGTTTCGCAAGACCTGACAGCAAAACGAAAACTTGAAAACGAACAACGCATTTTAAATTATGGAAACACCGGGATGGCTCAATAGAGCCAACATTAAACAATCGCTTGATGCAAGGCAGCTGCTGGCTTCAGGCATACATCCACTGGAGCAGGTGATGCAGGTAACGTCCTTATTCGAGACCGGGGATGTTTTTGAAATACTTACTCCGTTTCCTCCTTTTCCAATGATAGAGAAGATGCAGGATGCAGGATTCGAGAGCTTTTCGGAACAGAAGGATCTGGTATTTTACACATATTTCAGGAAGCCCTGAATCACGACTCACGTTTCACGTTTCGCGACATAAATATCGCCTGCTCCTTTGCCCCTGCCAAGCTGATCTGATTCATTGACGATGCTGATCATTTCGGGTATGCCCACCCAGGAAGGCAGTGCAAATTCCATATCCTCATCAATGCTGAAGTTACAGGCAAGTTTTGAATTGATTTGACTGATCCGGTTCAGGCATTCCACTGCTCTGTTCCTGTATTCAGGGTAGGTGTATTCGAAGGAGATCATGTCGACCGTGCTGTTGAGGCCCTTAAGGACTTCGAGTTCATAGCCTTCCACATCAATTTTAATAAAACGCGGCAATCCATGTTTCTTTATCAGATTGTCGAGAGTAGTCATCCGGATCTTTGCTGTCTTGTCCCATTCGTACCCTTTCAGCTTGGTATCTTTTACCTTGCTTATCCATTCTTCAGAGAAAGAAGAAACCAGCGGAAGTGCGCTTGAAATATGAATTTCCCGTTCACTCTCTTCTTCGCATAAACCGGAATTAACAATGATAACCTTTTCTCCGAATCTATGCCTGAGAATATTGACACAGTATTCCTGGGGTTCAATGGCAATGATTTTTGCATCTAGTTTGAGAAATACATCAATCCTGTCACCCACATTCGACCCTACGTCAAAAACCAGATCGCCGGTCCTGATAAATTCTGAATAAAATTTCAGGCATTTCTTTCTGTATTCAGTCCTGGCGCTACCCTGTGTAATTGTTCTTCTCAGCTCCTGAATCCTGAATACCAGGTATGGCGGAAGTTTATTCTTTATTCTCTGTATCATCCTGCAAATTTACTTGGTCTGGTTGAAAATCCATAATGAGCCCTCATAAAATGCCCGCGGTGCAACTGAAACGTGAATTGTTTTACCGGGTTCGGGAGCAACTGCAGGCCATTCCACATATTCGATATTTTTGAGTCCGAGGCTGGAAAATTTCTGCTTCGCTGCAACATAATTCCCAAATGGTACGCAATCGTCATTCTGGCAATGCCAGATGAGCATTTTTGATTTCGGGGTCCATCCCACATAAGAATTATTGTCGTAAAGCGCCCGGTATGCTAAGCTGCTCTTGTTCTGCAGAGTATCAAGAAAAGCAGGGGTAAACACATCTTTCAGCACTTTGCTTTGGGGCATAATGCTGATGACTTTGTCATTATCATAGAATCCGTTGGTGTATTTCGGAATGTCGGTACGGTAAGGTTCCTTCAGCATCACAGAATAATCAAACACCGTAGGATAGATGGCGTGATAGCCAACCAGCATCATGGGGAGGAAGTATGGGACAGGAAAAGGATCATTGCTGAGCATCACGTTCAGCATGGTCCCCGAAAGGTCATACGGGCCATCCATACAAACCACACCTGCAATGTCTGTTTTCCTTTCTTCTAACTCCCTGGCAGCAGCCATGGTGACGAATCCTCCCTCGGAATACCCGTAAAGAAAGGTTTGTTTATTCCATCCTACATAGATATTATTCTCCGCACAGCTGAAATATTCCTCAGCCGCTTCAACCATATCGGCCGTGGCATTGGCCAGGCGTTCGTTGATACAATACGGGTGCACTTCGGATGTGTCGAAACCCATTCCCTGGTAGTCGGGCATGATAACGATCCAGCCATAGTAAGCGGCCATGAGATCTGCCACTGCCATTTCAGGAAAATTTTCCCAGTCGCTCCATTGAGCGTACTTCCATTGAGAAGGACCATATTTTTTCATGAGCTGGGTACCATGGTTGACAGAAACTATCGGAGCTGAAATTCTTTCCAGCGGAGACCATGGATAAATAAGAAGTCCTGAAAGCTGCACCTCATTCCCGTTATTGTCGGTTGAGCGGTAACTGATCGCTTCATGATAGATAAGAGCGGAAGAATTATTGCGGGCTGAATTGGTTTGGGTCAGTTTCATTTGCTCGCACATGTCGCGGTATCCAAACACAGCGGGATCCTTGGGCACCTGGCTCATCCTGTTCATGATATCCTGCACTGAGCCGGAACTGCTTGAAAGCACTTCAAACCTCCCGGGCTCCATGGGCGTGCAGGGAGGGAATGGGGTATTCTTATGATAGGTGCAGGAGCTGATGAGCACTGCCATCAGCAGCAATAAAAACCAAATTTTCCCACCTGGGAACACGGGCTGAAAAAACAGAAAAAATCTTATCATATCTCAAAAATACAAATTTAAAGTTATTATGCGGATGAAAACCGGAATATTAACCAGCCTTACCCGAACAGCTCTTTGATCTCTTCATTTGACAGGCCTTTCAGGGGGTTACCCGACGGAATAAAGGCATCGGCCAGTTCCTGTTTTCGCTGCTGCAAAAGAAGGATCTTCTCCTCAATTGTTCCGGCGCTAATGAATTTATATGCGATCACTTTTTTATCCTGTCCAATACGATGAGCCCGGTTGATGGCCTGAAATTCGGCGGCCGGGTTCCACCATGGGTCGAGCATCATCACATATCCGGCTTCGGTAAGGTTTAGTCCGGTCCCACCGGCTTTTAGAGAAATAAGAAAAAACGAGACATTGTTTTCCTTCCTGAAGGTATCTACTACCTGTTCACGTTTGATGGTTGATCCAGTTAACATGGTATATTTCAGTCCCTCCTGCTCGAAACGGGCAGCGACTAATTTTAGATGTTTGACAAAGGAGGAAAAGATCAATACTTTTTGTCCTTCTTCATGCAAGGTAATCCCGACCCTTACAATCTCTTCAAACTTTCCGCTGTCACCAGAGTATTCGGGGTCGACAAGTTTAGGGTGGTTTGCCATCTGTCTGAGCCTTATCAGGGCCTTCAGCACTGTAAGCGAGGTTTCGGGAGATCCGTCGGTTTCGAGTTTCTCGAGTATCTCGTTTCTCACCGCCGATTTTTCCCTCTCATAATGAATTCTTTGATCATCACTCATCTCACACACTATCTCCTTTATGGTTAAGGGCGGAAGATCAGGTTCGACCTCCAGTTTGTTCCGGCGAAGCACATAAGGAGCGATGATTTTCCTCATCCTTTCGGCATCTGTATCTACCGATTTAAATCGTTTTTGAAAGGAGGCCAGGGCGCCTAACATCCCCGGGTTCAGGAACTCCATCTGAGACCAGAGGTCGGCAATTGAATTCTCGATAGGCGTACCGGTCAAAACCAGACGGTGTTCGGCATTCAACTGACAAACGGCACGGCTGACCTGGGCCGAAGGATTTTTGATCACCTGGCTTTCGTCGAGGATCACATAATGAAATGTATATGAAGTAAACAAATCCAGGTCGTTTCTGAGGGTTCCATAGGTTGTCAGGATCACATCTACCGAATCGAAAAAAAGCGTAGATTCACTTCGGTCGGCTCCCCGGTGCTCCATCATCCGCAGTGAAGGAGCAAATTTCTTGATTTCATTCCTCCAGTTATGGATGAGTGAAGCCGGCATGATCAGCAGGGAAGCTTTATGAGGCGAGGGTTTAGCAGTAAGAAGCAGCGACAGCGCCTGTATGGTTTTGCCCAGACCCATATCATCGGCCAGACAGCCGCCAAAGTGGTTTTCATGCAGAAAACAAAGCCACTGCAAGCCCTCCAGCTGATAAGGACGGAGTGTTCCCTTCAAGTCAGGGGGAGCCTGAAGATCATGGAAACTCAATGATTCAAGGGATTCGAGGCGGTGTTGCAAAACCGGATCTTCAGCTGCGCTCAGGTGAGTAATCAGACTAAAATGACGCAACGGGACTCTCAGCGAATCACCCACATCGGCCGACCAGTAAAAGAGATCGCTGTAGCGGGTAAACCATTCGGCAGGCAGAACAGCGATTTCACCTTCGGGTAGAGGGAACTCCCTGATTTCATTAAGGATATACTTCCTGAGTTGGATGAACGGGATCTGCAATCCGCCAAGAAGGACAACAGCATGAACATCGAACCAGTCTTCGCCGGGTATGATTTTGATGTCAGAAGCAAGGGGGCCTATGTAAAAAGTTTTTGGAGACCGATCGGTTGAAAGGAGTATGTTTGACTTTTGTAACACCAGAGAGTAAAGGTTCAGCCATTCGACCAGGGCGTACAAATCAAGGTTGGTGATCCCTGAAGCGCCGGGTAGAACCAGGGTATTTTCATTGAGCGATTCAAGTCCCAGGTCGTGGCAAAATTCAAGCATCTTCAATTCCCACGAAAAGTCCCGTTCGGTCCTGAAAAAAGCCACATCCGCCCCATCCATTTTCAGATCAATAAAGACCTTTTGCTTTTTCCCTCTCATGATCCGTTTGTCGCCATACCTGAAATAAACAATCAGAACAGCTCTCCCCTGCCAGTCGACCTCGAGCGACAACTCCATGCTTTTTTCGGGATGCAGGGTTTGAACAGTGAACCCCTCGGCCCTGACCTGTCCGGTTTTCAGGGTTTTCGTTATAAAAGTCTCAAAATATTTTTTTTCTGCGGATGAGGGAATATGTATAGAATCTTGTGTAAGAAAGGGCTGAAGTTTTTTGCCGTCGAAACCGGGTGGAAAAAACAGCAAATGGTTGCCGATTTTAAACCAGCAGGGATCGTTGATGATGATGAGATTTCCTTTTTCACGAAGATTGATTCGTTGATCATTTTGATATAATTCCAGAACGTAATCAGAACCGTTTTCCCGTTTCGTAAAGCAAAACCAGGGTTCGGCTGAGGGTGTTTCAACGGTAAGCGGCACACTTGGGTTTTCCCGGGCCGGACCATCCTGAAAACATATCTGTACATCATAAAAAGCAGCCCGATGCAGCAATTTATCCATTTGACGATCAATAAACGGCCGGATCTGGGTTTGCAGCAGTTCTTCGTCAAGATGGTTTAAAAAATCCCTGAGGCTTGCATTTTTTCGTGAAAACCGACGGTGGATTTCAGAATCGCTGAACGATTGCGCCAGTTCTGATAATTCCTTTTTTATTTCAATAGCGGCTGATGATGAAATCTCGTTAGGGTTTGTTGCGTTTTGCCGTACATCGGCCACAAACCCCAGTTGGCGGTGTTTCGTAATCAGCAAGAACGTGCTTTCGGGCTTGGAATTGTTCATGGAATGGCGGTCTCAATAAGCGCCCTCACGATCTTTTTCTCCGGTTTTGTGAATTCAAAATTGATCATAATACGGTTATGTTATCATCATCGGATTCCTCTTCAGTTTCATTAAAAGTACCTTCCTCTTGAATGACCTGCTCTCTTGCAATGGTTTTGCCCATGGCGGTTTCGATTCTCTGAAGGATTTTTTCCTTGCGGTCTCTGAAAAATCCTGTGAAATCATCATTATGCATGAACTCAGGGTTAACTAAGTGTGTAAGCAGGATGCTATTAAATTCCTGTTCTGATACACCGGCATTCTTTTTCAGTCTGTCAAGATACCTGCTTGGAGCATCGCCGCTGACAATCCTGTTGGTTCGCCAGGATAAGGGGGTTTTATTGATGATACAGTCGAAATCACTCCTGGGAACATGGTTCTTCAGACACCATGCGACTGGAAAAATATGATGAATATCAATGTATTCCGAGAAGTAGGTGCTGAAGTCTATTTTTGTGGCCGACAGCCAGTCTTTAGTATTTTCGTCAAGGAGCAAAGCATATACTCCCTTGTATGCTGCGCTGTTCCTGGTGCGCAGAGTATGTAACCTGGACGGGGAGAAATTTGCATCATAAATTGTTTTAGGTTCCTCTCCGTTATTCAGAATCCAATCAGGAACCTGTAGTAAGTCCAGAGCATAGCGGGTCTCATTGGCCGAGCCGTATAACTCTCCAAACACGCCACACCAGAACCATCGCATCAGCTTGTTTTTATTTCCTACATTATCGATTTGATTCCCCAGCCTTGCGAGGATTGCAGCCATTGGAATCAATTGTGTGCTGTATGGCAGATCCCTGAAATTGTAAATATGGTTTTCGACCAGAATCTTTGAGGCCTTGATAAATCCTTTAGCAACAACATCCCTGTATTGCTTATATTCAGATAGAGACAGATTCAGCATTTCCTTACGTTTGGCGCTAACAGCCGGAGGCTCTCCTTTTATACCCGAAGCATTGAATTGCATCCGTTTATTGTAGGTAGAAAACAGGGTCACTGCCTGAATGACATCAGTATTGCTGACATCTCCCAATACTTTATAATGCCTGAATTCATGCCTGATGCCATCCCAGTTTCCTTTCAGGTCAAACTCATCCGCAGAATAAGTAGCAGTGAGAAGCTCGAATACTGTAAGGGAAACCCCGCCTGTATTGACTTTTTCGAAAACCTGGCAAACCGCTTCCTTGGGGTTTTCTTTTTTCATATTGATAAGCGGGAGTTGATAATTGTTGAAACCCTTGATAATCCTTCGTTCAAACTCATTCCAGAATTTGATCTTGTCGCGGTCAAAATCCCAGTATTCCGAGAACCTCGTCCGCCATTCATCATATTCATCAACCATGCAAACCGGGTACATGAGGTGTTTGAACTCATACTCTTCCCTTGAAAGATCCAGGACCACTGTTCGTCCGATGTTTTCGGTAACGATCTTGTTCTCTTTAATTGAAAAAATAGCCTCTTCAAGGTCGGCATCTGGATCCATTGCTTTGACCATGTCGATATAATACCAGCGTTTGATGTCGTACCCTCTGGAATCTCTGGTACTGACCACCCTGTTTGTGATGATTGCCTGGTATAAGGAAGTAATTCGTTGTTGTCCGTCAAGGATCAGGAATTCAGGTTTTGTTCCATTTGCCGGAGGCGCTCCCTCAACCGGTTTTGTTTTAAATCGGATATTTTCGTTCCCGGTTTCGAGCAGCATCACAGCTCCGATGGGAAAAGACTTGGCAACGCTGGCGATGATCCCTTTAATGCGATTGTCGTCCCAGACCCATCCACGTTGGAAGTCGGGAAGCTGAATCTTTCCATTATGCACATTTTTAAGAAGTTCATACAAGCCAATTTTAGTCGAGTCAAAAGATTCCATAGGTTTTCTGAGTTTTCAATGCAATGTAACAATAAAATCTTAAATTTGGTCACATGATCTCATCAGGAACCATTCCCAAAAAATGCCCCAATTGCTTTAAGAACGATGAAGTTATTCGAGTTGTTTACGGAGAACCAACGCCTGAAACTCAGGCCGAATCAGACGCAGGAAAAGTTTTTATAGGGGGATGCTGCTATAACTTTGAAAACCGGGATTGGTATTGCAAACGATGCAATATTAATTTTTATTCTTTTGATGATCGCCGGATCAGATAACAAGATTGATTGCATACGTTGTTGTATTGCTCATTGTTCACTATATTTGCAAAAATGAATTACTGTGGAAACGGTTGTTACAGTCCTCTTATCAATTGTTTTCGGCATCCCGCTGCTTATCACTTTCATTGAGTTGGTCCGACTGTTTTTTGTAGGGATTTATGAGATGTGGCATAATCTACTTTCCGGCCCTTCTGATACTGATAATTCCACTTTCTTAGAAAGATACAGGGAACGTAATCATATCAATTAGTCCCCTGCATCTTTTTCCCTTTGTCGGATATCCGCCAGTTGTTTAAATGTCTCTGCCCATTGCTGTTCGTTGGGGAACCGTGGCAGGTGTTATTGACAACAAAAGTAAGAAAAAAATACCGGCTAAAGGTTAAGTCTCATCAGGGCCCTAAGGCACACGACTATGTCTTCACGGTACTCGCGGATCAAAGTCCGTTTTCGGTTATTGTAACTTCAGCCGGTATCATTTACAAAGATACAATTACAAGTCGGGAAAGTCAAATCCTTTGGTCGCAGTTAAATCACTTATTCTTTCTTGACTGCGGATGACGACCGCTTTTCTCCAACATTATCTTTTCAAAGAATAATGCGATTTTCTTTCTTACCTTAGTAAACATTTTTAATATAAAGCAACAAGTATCGGAGCTGCTGCCGGGATCTTCATTTCTTACACGCTCAGGCACTAAAACAAACCTCAGTTTTTCAAATAAATATCGGTTTCAAGGGACACCCGTCCGTCAACAATTGCAAGAGAATAAGAATATAAGTCGCCCTTTTTTTTATTACCATAAACCCTCTCCAACCTTTGATCATTTGCAGTGATTGTGCGGTATAGAATTGCACAGGTTTCCTCTGACCCATTCTTTTTGTTTTTCCAATCTTCCATGATCCGTTCAATATCGGTCAACATTTTCTCATACTCCCTCTGAAGTCCGACATTAATGATCTCAGTGACAATCTTTCTCTCCTCTTAACTGAATTCAAAATTGATCATAATCAAATGAAATCCTATGAATTGAATCTACATTGGTCAAAATAAAGAAAACCCTCCCGGGTACGCTTTTCTGATGCGAACCATGGCATCAGATAGCTCCCCACTTTTTTACGTATTTTGATTTGTATATCATTGTTTATCATCGTTTATCAAGAACCTGAATTTTTCCAGATCAAGCTGACCCGAATCTGGGTTTGTTTGGATTTCTAGACTCAATCCGATCTTTCTGAACAAATAATCTCGCTTGCCTGGGCAGTATGAAATTCACATCTCGTAAAATTCTTTCAATTGACGAAGCAAGCCATGGATGGGTATTATTACCTGCTTGGCTGCAATTCTTCCAGAGAAGCAAATCCGAATTTTTTCCTGATCTCCTCCAATCTCTTTTTTCTCAAAGCAGGCATTTTCCAATATTTGATTCTGTGCTTTTCTCTAATAGTTCGCATCATTTCGACGCAGTCAAATGCTTTATTAGTCATTATCTTCCTCCTTTACAATATATTTTGGATGAATTTTTAACCAGCCTCTAATAACCTCTAATAATTCTCTAATAAAAATTCAAGTTTTATTAGAGGTTATTTTATTGATATCCAGGCAGGATCTGAAAATGTGCCTATGTTTTTTATCTTATTTTCTCTTCTTAACTCCTGAAGAATATTAGACACTTTGTTCCCTTTTTGCTTGTCACTGATAATGTCGGGTAGTTTATCCCAGAGTAAAGACCTGATTTCTTCTTTAGAAGTTCCCGTCTTTTTTTTATCAATGAATTCGAACACTAATTTCTTATAATATTCTTTATCAAATCCTCTGTTTTTCAAATAGGTATCGAGCTGACCCGATTGAACTGCAATTATTTCCGAAATATGAAAATTTGGTTTTCTACCGTTAATCAAACCAGCTTTTTTTAAATTGTTAAGCTCTTTTTCGGGAAGGCTCAACTTTTTCTGAAACCGGTCAAGGAGGATAATGGTAGATAAAGGCAAATCTGTTTTGCGCAATAATAATTTGGAATAGTTCTCATCAATACTATGTCCGTATATGATAAGCTCAACCTGCGACACCTTTTGCAGATCATACTGGGGCATCGGAAAAAATCGCTTCCGTTGCTCGATAAACATACGATGAATCCCGTATCCCAAAGTATCAATCATATTCAGATTGACCATTGCTTGTGCAAGCCAGGGATTCCTGTATTTTTGGGGAGTTTTCTCTCCCAGAAAATAATCCTCCGGGTTCCCTTCAAAAAAACTACCTGCACTTGTAAAAATCAATCTATCCGTCTTTTCAGTAAGCAGGATTCTGGAACATTCGAGGTAGTTTTGATGTACAATGCAATTATGAAGCGCTTCCAGAATCACTTTGTTTTCATATTTATCCACAGTGACTGATAATAATTCGTCGTCGGGAAAAAATTTGTATTTATAGTTTCTGATTTTTTGCCCGACTTTTGTTGTAGATAAAAGCAAAGGAATGTTATAATGTTCATAGGCCTTCTCTTCAGCATCAAGCTTCCAGGTGATTTGAGCCACCGCAGGCAGAAGGTAATGTGACGACTCTTCCTTGCCAAGAAGAATCAATGCAGTATTTGTTATCTTACCATTTATAGTAATCTTAGCCTTATCGAGAAAAGTCATATCATCCCATTGACTTAACTCATCTGACATTTTGGGATTCCGTTCAGCAAATTTTTGTTTTGCAATAGAAACGGCAACAGCATCCAAATCAGACCAAGAGGCCTTTTCGATGATCTCTGCAGACCAATCCCTTTTTGAATTGTAAATCTGCCGAACTAAATCGGGAAAAATT
>SESA01000751.1_pt1 | contig 19265 bp, 14 predicted proteins | sample 3171451 | NCBI WGS metagenome assembly SESA01 (sample SAMN06051862, study PRJNA518727) | freshwater metagenome | biome: subpolar coniferous forest; feature: holomictic lake; material: water; isolation source: holomictic Lake 227, 8 m depth | place: Canada: near Kenora, Ontario | collected...
ACGAATCAATAATGAATCAGGCTTATATCTTGGTGCCGAGATTCGTCCGTTCCGTAAATGGAAACTAGCTGCCTATGCAGATAGTTACCATTTTCCGTGGCCAAAATATGGCATTGATGCACCTTCTGTGGGAAATGATTATTTGTTTCAGGCCGATTTTGCAGCGAAACGAACAATGGCAATGTATTGGCGATTTAAGTACGAAGAAAAGCAAACGAATCTTTCAACAACAGGTTTTGTGATGCCTGTAATTGTAGCACTACAAAAAGCGTCGCTGCGGTATCAGTTGACTTATTCTTATGGGTATTTCAGTTTTAAAAATGTGTTGGAAGGAAATTTATCGCGTCAGGCTAAAGCAGATTGGACTTATGGTGTAATTGCCTCACAGGATGTGAGTTATTCTTTCCCAAAATTTCCGTTGAAAATTGATGTGCGTTTTCAGTTTTTTGATGCACAGGATTATGAAAACCGTTTTTATTCTTACGAAAAAGATGTGTTGTATGCTTTTTCCATACCAATGTATTACGGGCAGGGAAGTCGCTATTACCTTAATTTACAATATGATATCACTAAGCGGTTTTCACTCTGGTTCAAAATTGCTCAAACTGTTTATGCCGATGATCGGGAGTCGCTTAGTAGTGGGAATGAAACTATTTCAGGAAATCGAAAAACGGATATGCGATTTTTGTTGAAATGGGAATTTTGAAAATAATTGAATTTTTGGTGCGTTTAAATAAGTTCAATAGTTAGTAGTTTTTACGTACTTTTGTTTTCTAATATACGATTTATGTATTCTGAGTTATTAATTACTTCCGATGGTTCACACACCTTGTTTATGCCTGAAATTGACGAGTGTTATCATTCGACCCACGGTGCTATTCAGGAATCGAGGCATATATTTATTGATGCCGGATTGAAGAACTGTCTTAAAGATGATATTTGTGTGCTTGAAGTTGGATTTGGAACGGGATTGAATGCCTTTTTAGCATTAGTAGAGGCGGAGCGGAGTGAAAAAATGATTCATTACATTACGTTGGAAAAATATCCGGTTGATGTTGAAAAGGCGATTCAGTTGAATTATCCGGAAAAAATAGATTCAGATAAACAGCATATTTTCAACCTGTTGCATACTTCTTCCTGGAATGAACCGGTAGAAATTACGTCATATTTCACACTTCATAAAATAGAAACCGACTTTACGCAATATATTCACTCACAAAAGTATGATGTCGTATTTTTCGATGCTTTTTCCCCCGAAAAACAACCTGAAATGTGGTCGGTGGAACAATTCGAGAAGTTGTATAAAACCTGTAATTTTGGAGCAATTCTGACTACCTATTGTGCCAAAGGAATTGTTCGCAGAGCCATGCAGGTGGCAGGATTCAAGGTGGAACGCCTGCCCGGACCTCCCGGAAAACGAGAGATTTTAAGAGCTTCGCAAACGTTGTAAACCGAAAAATGAAATAAAGAATGAAAAAATCAGGAGTGTTCTTAAGCTTGTATGCTATTTTTGTGATGGTAATGGTTATTCTGGTGTCAGTAAATAGTAAAGCTGATTTGCAGTTGTGGATGACTTCGCATAATTCGTCATTTGCCGACACTTTTTTTCATTATTACACCTTTGTTGGTGACTGGATTCCGTTTGCTGTAGCAGGAATCCTTCTGTTCTGGAGCTTTCGGGCTGCGGGATTTATTGTGGTTTCGCAACTTGTATCGGGCCTGTTTTCCAGCCTAATTAAAACTTTGTGGAACGAACCGAGACCACTGTTATACTTTAAAGAGCATTTTCCTTCCGTTCAGCTTCATACAGTTGCTGGCGAGCATATAAATATGTGGCATAGCTTTCCATCCGGACACACTATAACAGCTTTTGCGTTTTTTCTGGCATTGACTTTTTTTACGAAAAACCATGCATGGCAGGTTCTCTATTTCGTTTTAGCCGTTTTGGTTGGCTTTTCACGGATTTACCTGCAACAGCATTTTGCAATCGATGTACTGGTTGGATCGTTAGTCGGTGTTTTGGTCACCATGGGTTGTAAATTTATGCTGGATAAATTTCCAATTAAATGGATTGACAATTCGTTTTTTAGTCTTTTAAAAAAATAAGAGTATGAAAAAATTACTTATGCTTTACCGGTTGGTGCAGGTTAAGTTTTCCAGCATTCAGATTGTGTTACACGGTTTCGGAAAACAACGTTCAGTTGCTGACCGTGAATTGATTAATGGAGACATGAAGATTTCGCTTAATCTGAAAATCTAAAAGAATTATTAGAAAAATGCCTTTAGGGGCTTTGTCATTCAGAATTAAAAGATTATCTTTGCACACTCAAAATCAAATATGTCGTTTTGTGATGTGTGCATTGCGAAGTTTGTATTTTAAAACATTTATTTCTAACTAGTTATCATGTATTTAACGTCTGAAATTAAAAAAGAAATCTTTGCTAAACACGGAAAGTCTAACACTGATACTGGCTCATCAGAAGGTCAGATAGCATTGTTTTCGTACCGTATTAACCATTTGACCGAACACCTGAAGGCAAATAAAAAAGATTATAGTACAGAACGCGCCCTTGTAATTTTGGTAGGAAAACGTCGTCGTCTTCTCAATTATTTGAAAGATACCGAAATTTCACGTTACCGTGCCATTATCAAAGAATTGGGTATCAGAAAGTAATTCTGGCTTTCAAGACTTTAAAAAAGGCGTTTCAAAAGCTATTTTGAAATGCCTTTTGTTTTACCCCCAACCCCCTAAAGGGGGCTTTGGATATCTATCAAACAATATTTTGATAAAAACTAACTTAATTCCCCTTTAGGGGTTAGGGGTCATGGGATTAATCTACAACATATTCATATCTATTTACGGAATCGGAGTTTTCGTTTTTTCATTGTTTAATCAAAAAGCAAAGAAATTGCGGATCGGACAGGCAGGAGCTTTGAGTCTTTTGAAAACAACAATCGATCCTAATGCCCGTTATATCTGGTTTCATGCAGCTTCATTAGGTGAATTCGAACAGGGACGTCCGGTGATGGAGCAACTGAAAAAGGAAAATCCCGAAACCAAAATTCTGCTGACTTTCTTTTCGCCTTCGGGCTATGAAATCCGTAAAAATTATACAGGAGTAGATGTCATCTCATATTTGCCGCTCGATACCAAAGCTTCGGCACAAAAGTTTGTGAGATTGCTAAACCCGTCGAAAGCGATATTTATCAAATACGAGTTTTGGCCAAATTATATCCTTGAACTTCAAAAAGCCAATGTGCCGGTTTACAGCATTTCAGCCATTTTTCGACCGTCGCAGGTTTTCTTCAATTGGTATGGCGGTTGGTATCGCAACTTGTTGAAATCATTTGCTCATATTTTTGTACAGGATAAAAATTCGCTGAAACTGCTTGTTGATAATGGTTTCACCAATGTTTCGGTGGCAGGCGATACCCGCTTCGACCGGGTGGCCGATTTGGTTCAACAGGCTAAAACTATTTCGTTGATTGAATCTTTTGTGCAAAATTCCAACAAGGTGATTGTTGCCGGAAGCACCTGGCCAAAAGACGAAGAATTGTTGGTTCGCTATCTGAAACTTCATCCGGATATGAAGTTGATTCTGGTTCCGCACGAAATTCATCAGGCGCATATTCTGGGAATTTCGAAGTTATTGGACGGCAAATTTGTACGATATACTGATTTGAATGAGCAGAATGCAATGACCACCAACTGCATTGTGGTTGATACCATCGGTTTGCTTTCCTCAATTTATCGATATGCCAACGTGGCGTATATAGGTGGAGGTTTTGGTGTGGGAATTCACAATACGCTTGAAGCGGCAGTTTGGAATGTTCCGGTGGTTTTTGGACCGAATTATCAGAAATTCCGGGAAGCCCGTGAGTTGATTGCTATTGGTGGAGCTTTTTCAATACAGCTTTACGAATTGCTTGAAGCACAGTTTGACGCACTGCTGAAAGACAACAAAGCCGGAAAAATTGCCGGAGAATATGTAAAGAATAATACCGGTGCTACCGACTTGATTATTAAAGAGATAAGCCCCCTAAATCCCCCTAATGGATGACTTAAAGACTTTTTCTCTAAACAATAAGTGAAAATAATAGATAAATATAAATTCTTAAACCCCCTTTAGGGGGATTGGGGGCAACATTATGCAAAAACCTTCCATTCCAAAAGGAACACGCGACTTTACGCCACAAGAAATGGCGAACCGCAATTATATATTCAACACGATTAAAGACGTTTTTCGTCTGTATGGTTTTCAGCAGATTGAAACACCTGCTATGGAAAACCTATCGACTTTGATGGGAAAATATGGTGAAGAAGGCGATAAATTGCTGTTTAAAATACTGAATTCGGGTGATTATCTTTCTGATTTAACCATTGAAGAGATGTTATGGAAAGATAGTCCAAGACTTACTAACCGAATTGCTGAAAAAGGACTTCGTTATGACCTGACCGTGCCTTTTGCACGCTTTGTTGTACAACATCAGCATGAAATCTCTTTCCCCTTCAAACGATATCAGATTCAACCCGTTTGGCGTGCTGATCGACCACAGCGAGGAAGATACCGTGAGTTTTACCAATGCGATGTAGACGTGGTGGGGAGCGATTCGTTACTAAACGAGCTGGAACTGATTCAGATAGTGGACGAAGTTTATCGTCGGTTGAAAATCAATGTAGTAATCAAAATAAATAACCGTAAAATTCTGTCGGGCATTGCTGAAATTATTGGCGAAGCCGAAAAAATTACCGATATAACTGTGGCCATCGACAAGATGGACAAAATTGGTTTGGAAAAAGTGAATGAAGAGATTGCGTCGAAAGGAATTTCGGAAGAAGCCATTGCCAAACTACAACCAATTCTGAAACTTAGCGGAACAAATTCCGAAAAACTGGCTCAACTTAAAACAATACTTGCTTCTTCGGAAGTGGGTTTGAAAGGTGTTTCGGAACTTGAAACCATTTTCGGACTATGCGAAGCGATGAAAGTGGAAACGAAAATTGATCTGGATTTAACACTGGCACGCGGACTGAACTATTATACCGGAGCAATTTTCGAGGTAAAAGCATTGGATGTAGAAATAGGAAGTATTACCGGAGGTGGTCGCTATGACAATCTGACCGGCGTGTTTGGTCTGGAAGGCCTTTCGGGTGTCGGTATTTCATTTGGTGCCGATCGCATTTACGATGTGCTGAATCAACTGAATCTTTATCCCGAAACTTCACAGGAACAAACCCGGATTTTGTTCGTGAGCTTTGGCGAAAAGGAATTGCTGTATTGTCTGCCGTGGCTAAGCGATTTACGGGCAAAAGGTATTAATGCCGAGATTTATCCCGAAGCTGCCAAAATGAAAAAACAAATGAGCTATGCTGATAATAAGCGCATTCCGTTTGTAGCTATTGTGGGCGAAACGGAAATGAACGAAGGGAAAGTTATGCTGAAAAACATGAAGAGCGGTGATCAAAAACTGGTGTCGGCTGACGAAATATCCGAGGCTTTGAAATAATAAATAAATTAATACAAAAAGCTTGATAATCATTCGATTATCACGCTTTTCGTATTAAAGCACATATCGTATTTCTTCAATGAAATAAAACATAAAAATACCGCATACAATTACCTGAAAAATAGTTCCGATTATAAAATAAACAAATGAGCTGACGGCTTGATGAATAGCGTCATTACTTTCTTTACCCGCAAAAAACTCACCGATAAAAGCTCCCAGAATAGCTCCAATAAAAATTCCGTAGATTCCGAAATACATTCCTGCCAGCATTCCAACCATACTTCCCCAGACTCCTTTGGTACTTCCGCCGAATTTTCGGTCTCCCCAACTTGGAATTAAATAGTCGAGCCCCTGAATGGCAATGACTAATATACCAAATCGAATGAAAGAATGAACTGAAAATTCAGCAATAGAACTATAATGTAAAACGATTAATCCCAAATAACTGAGCGCTGCACTTGGCAGTTTCTGGAATAAACAACCGAGTAATCCGGCAAGAATCAAAATTCCGGCAAATACAATTAAAAATGTATCCATAGGGTGCTAATTTTATTAAAGGAAAGTCGAACAAAGTCTTTCAACTATTTCTGCTTGCAAATATAGATTAAAATAAATAATAAAAGAGATTTTGAATGAAAATATACGAGATATAAACACTTTTTTGTAGTGTTTTTTTTAGGAATAATCTATCTTTGTAGCAAAATTAAGAGCTATGAACGTAATGAGTATTTACAATCAGAAACCTTATAAAATAGGTATTGCCTTAAGTGGAGGTGGCATCAAAGGACTCTGTCATGCCGGAGTGTTAAAAGCACTTGAAGAACACGGAATTAAACCTGATATTTTGTCGGGTGTAAGTGCCGGAGCGGTGGTTGGCGCATTGTACTCTGACGGGTATTCGCCGGATGAAATTGCTGCCCTATTTGAAGAAATAAATTTTAGGAATATGACGAAAATAAGTATTCCTGATGGCGGATTTTTTAAAACAGATATTTTTCAGGATTTTTTAAACGCTAAATTACGTGCTAAAACCTTTGAAGAACTCAGCATTCCGTTGCGGGTAGTAGCCACTGATTTAGACAAAGGTCAAAGTGTTACCTTTACTTCCGGAAAACTTATTGAACCCGTTGTAGCATCCTGCTGCTTTCCTGTTTTGTTTAGTCCAAAAGTCATTGATGGTGTTCATTATGTCGACGGTGGTGTACTTAAGAATTTTCCGGTATCCACTATTCGCAGCGAATGTGACAAAATAATAGGCATCAATGCCAGTCCATTGGTAGCCGATAAATACAGGCAAAGTATTTTGAATGTGGCTACCCGTTCGTACAATTTTATGTTCAAGGCCAATATATTCTACGACAAAGAGCTTTGCGATCTACTGATTGAACCTGTAGATATGGGAAATTACGAAACTTTTGATGTGGATAAAGGCCGTGAGATTTTCGAACTGGGTTATCGGTCAACAAAACAATTGCTCGAAAACAAATTGAGTACTAAGGTTGTTTAATGGTCTGTTTGTATTACACAAATGAACTCAAAACGTGCAGATTTAATTTTTTTTGATTACTTTTGTGACGCAATAATTACCCAAAAACCAATCAAATTATGTTTCCAGTATCAGAACGTTTGGCAGCACTTTCTCCTTCCGAAACGCTTGCCATGTCTCAAAAAAGTAACGAGTTGAAAGCTCAGGGCTTTGATGTAATTAATCTCAGTGTTGGAGAACCTGACTTTAACACACCCGACCACATAAAGGAAGCAGCTAAACAAGCTGTGGATAACAACTTTTCCTTTTATTCACCGGTACCAGGCTATCCTGCATTGCGTAACGCTATTTGTGCCAAGTTGAAATCTGAAAACGGATTGGAATATAAACCGGAGCAAATTGTTTGTTCTAACGGTGCTAAACAGTCGGTTTGTAATGTGCTTTTGGCGATTATTGGCAAGGGTGACGAAGTAATTATTCCCGCACCTTATTGGGTTAGTTATCCCGAAATGGTAAAAATTGCTGACGGTACATCTGTTGAAGTATATGCCGGAATCGAACAGGATTTCAAAATCACACCGGCTCAGTTGGAGGCAGCTATTACGCCTAAATCAAAAGCCATCATCCTTTGCTCGCCTTCCAACCCAACCGGAAGTGTTTACAGCAAAGAAGAATTGAAAGGATTGGCCGATGTTTTGGCTAAGTATCCGAATATTATTATTTTGTCTGATGAAATTTACGAACATATCAATTATTTAGGCATTCACGAGAGTATTGCTCAGTTTGAGAATGTACGTGAACGTGTGGTTATTATCAACGGTGTGTCGAAAGGTTATGCTATGACCGGCTGGCGTTTAGGCTGGATTGCCGCTCCAAAATGGATTGCTTCTGCTTGTAACACGCTACAAGGACAATATACTTCCGGACCCTGTTCGGTAACTCAAAAAGCTGCTGAAGCTGCTTATACCGGCGACCAGGCTTGTGTTGAAACGATGCGAGTAGCTTTCGAACGTCGTAAAAACTTAGTCGTGAAACTGGCCCGAGAAATTCCGGGTTTGATAACTAACGATCCACAAGGTGCATTCTATATTTTCCCTGATTGCAGCTCATTTTTAGGAAAATCATTCAACGGTAGAATTATTCATAAATCGGGTGACTTAGCCATGTATTTATTGGAAGAAGGTCACGTGGCTTGTGTGGGTGGTGACGCCTTTGGTGCTCCTAACTGTATCCGTATGTCGTATGCCACTTCCGATGAAAATCTGGTGAAAGCCTTTGGCTGGATTAAAGAAGCATTAGCTAAATTAGCCTGAGAAAATTAGCAAACTACTTATAATAACCGACCCCGTCGCATAAAGTGATGGGGTCGGTTTGTTATTTTGGACGTTGTCCGCCTTTACTTGTTAATTGATTTTATAGAGTAACCAGATGAATTTGGAAGGATTCAAATCAATAAATTATTTTATAAGTATGTAAAGTTTGGCCGTGTTGTACCTGCAGCATATATATGCCTTTTCGGGTCATGGGTAGTAAAACGTCGGCTGAAAAAGTATGTGTGCTGTATAGTTTCTTGCCTGTTGCATCGAGCACATTAATATTGGAATCGCTGGAAAGATTATTAAGCATGATTCCCTGAGTAGTTTTTGACCAGATTAAATTATTGGCCTCAGTCTTATTGACAAAAGTACTGATAGAGGTTTGCACCATTACCTGATTCGAAACCGAGCCGCCGTTTCCAAGAGGAGTAACAGTATAGTAATAAGTTTTATTGCCCTGAAGTCCACTTACCTGATAAGTCAATACGTTTCCAACAGATTTTGGATAGCCTGAAACAGAAAGCTGTGAGTAAACAGGCACATTCGTAACTAATCTTACATTATCAATTACAACACGCTTTCCTATATCAGTATAAAGCGCTATAACGGATACAGACGTAGCAACGGGTAGATTTACGCTGAAATCCTGAAATGCAACGGCTGTTGTCCATGCAGTAACTAAAACATTATCAAGCGATACCCTCAATAAAGCTCCATTATCGCTACCATATTGTTGAGCACGAACAGTTAAAGTGCTGGTTGCCGTTGAAAGATTTAATACGGGAAGTGTAAGTTTTCCGAAATCGGTGGAAGATCCAAGTTTTTCAGTTCCACCGGTGTTAATTGTATAGCCACTTTTCGACCAGTTGTTAGGAAGTGCTAACAGAAACTCTTCATTAATTAATGAATTTGGGGTCGTTCCGCTTTGTTCTATGCTGTATACATTCAAACTGTATTCAGTTGCTCCCGATGAGGGTGTCCAGTCCGCTAAAAAGCTGCTGTTAGTGGCGTTTGATGCCGGTAAAGCAGCAAATTCGTCGGTGGCAGTAGTTTTCAATCTAAGATTCACTGTTGTGATTCCGCCCCCCGAAATACTGAGTATAGCCGACTGATTTCCCAATGAATTTGCAGTATAATGCAATTTGAAAGAAGTACCTGCTTCAGCTTCGGCCTTGGAAAGTGATGATTTATCCAACGAAAAGTTAGCAGCATTTATTCCCCCAACTGTCAAAGTCAGATTTCCTGTCAGATTATTTCCTTTCAAATTGATGGTAGTGTCTTTTGTCTGCAGATAGAATGTATTTCCTAAATTAATAGTATCATTATCGTTTGGCCAGTTTAAATAAGGGAAAGTGATGCTACCATCAAGTCGGTAAGGTACGGTAGTAAGGTTTCCCCAGATATATTCAATCAGTTCGGGATGGTCGATAAACGGATTGCGGTTTTTCTGAATTCCATACACCACGTCGTTTCGGCTAGTTTCTTTCAGACTGACTACATCTTGCCGGTGCCATTGCAACAATAATGTTTGCGCCCAGAGTTTAAATACAGGATATGTGTTATTCTGCATCATGTTTTCCGGCTTGGAAGTATCCCATTTTCGGGCATAATGCTCATAGGCTGTCGCCATATAAAAGTAGGACCGTGCAAAATCGCCTTTAAATTGGTTTGCGGGTTCAAATACATTTCCGGTGTAGCCATCATAAACAGCAGGACCAATTTTACTCACTCCGTTGTCAGTAGTAGCCGTTCCCGAAACCACGCCCAAAGGGTTGTCGTTTTTCGACATATTAGTGCTGCCATCGGCCGGATATAAATGATTCAAATCTTTTGCCGGACAATCAGGATGGGTGATATCGCATCCCCACCAACTTTTAGGGACAGAATGTTCAATCTCGATAGTTGAGCCAAAAGCCGTAAAACCAGGGTTGGGGTCAGGATAAAAACGAATGTTAGCTGAGTACATATCAATCACTGAATTGTTCGACAGGTCTCGGTCGGTATAATAAAATCCTTCCCAGGTATTGCCCTTGCCTGAGCCATACCCTAAATAATGGGTGGTATCCTGACAAATAATATTATGTAGTTCAGTTTTAAGTGCAGCACCTTTTTTCCCTTCCAGGCTGTTGTAATAGCCTGTAGGAATGCTTGCAAATGCAGTGAAAACCATCATGCATAGCAAAATAACTGAAATACCTTTTTTTAGCATATAAATTGCTCTCATTTAGAAAGACAGAATACAATGAAATTCCTGTTTTGATTTAATTAAAACCAGTTAATAAATCACTTTGCAACTGATAAATTCGTTGTCTTTTTGAATCTGCAACAAATAAACTCCATGTCGGTCCAGTTTAAAATGTACTTCTTCATTAACCATCGTTGAAGCCATTTTTTCACCCATAAGATTGTATAGGGTTAGCTGGCTATTGCCCGGCAAATTACGAACGATAATACCATTTGAGATAATAAACCAATTCAGGCTGTAATTTGAAATGGTTGTAACCGCATCATTAATTGCCGTAATTGCTGTAATCTGATTGGAGACAGTAGCCGAATTTCCTTGTGGTGTTACCGAATAGTAATAAGTGCTATTGGGTTGCAATGAGCCAACGCTTGCAGTCAATACATTTCCCACTGTGCTGGGGTAACCGCTTACTGAAAGCGGAGTTTGAACCACTGCCTGAGTAGTAAGTTTTACATAATCTACATATACCCTAACACTTTTATTTGCCGATAAGCTAATTGTTGAAGTACTTGTTTTTGCCGGTAAATTAATGCTGAAATCCTGATTGGCTACTGCTGTGACAAACGATGTTACAGAGTCAGCATTCACTTTTAGGATTAGTTTAGCTCCCGCATCATTACTGTATTGTTTAGCCCGTACCAATAAACTGGTAGGAACTGACATATTGAGAGCTGCTGAAGTAATGGTCCCAACGCTACTTCCCGAAGCTAAACGAACATTACTTGCCAGTTCCGTTGCAGTTGTATATCCGCTGGCAGTCCATGCTGAAAGAGAAGCAAAATCATCTTCAAATAAAGTTTGACTTTGAGTAGCTCCGGAACTCTGAAGTGTAAATACATTTAGTAAATATCCAGTTGCGTTTGCCGAAACAGACCAGTTGGCAGTAAAGCTGTTGTTGGTAATATCGGATGCTGGTAATGCCAAAAACTCGTCGGATGATACAACCTTTAGTATTACAGAAGTGCTTGTGATGCTATCTCCTGAAATGCTAAGTTGAGCCGTTTTTGTTCCGATAGAATTCGCATTGAAATGCACAAGCATTTTATAACCAGCTTCAGCATCTGCCTTTGAAACGATGTTGGATTGAATGGAAAAATTTGCCGCATCGACACCCCCAATGACCACCGACAAATCACCCTTCAGCTTAGATGCTTTAATAAAAACAGATGCCGTATCGCTTTGTAGATAAACAACTTTGCCAAAATCGATTGTAGTACCAGCCGCCGGTGAACTCAAAAAAGGAATGTTTACATTCCCATTTGGTGAAAAGGGAACAGTAGTTAGTTTTCCCCATACATATTCGGCCATCAACGGATAATCAATATAAGGATTGCGGTTTCCCTGAATTTTGTATATTTCGTTGTTGCGGTCAATCTCTTTTTGACTCACCGGATCCTGTTCGCACCATTTCAAGAACAAATCCACAGTCCATTGTTCAAAAACCGGATAAGTATTGTTGTCGAGTTGGTTTACCGAATTGCCGGTCCATTTGGCCGAAAAATCTTCGTAGCTCGTAACCATATACATATAAGATCGTGCAAAATCGCCTTTATATTCGTCGGCTGGCTCCCAGGCATCGATAGTACCACCGGGGCGACTGCTCGATTTGCCAACTTTGATAACGCCATTTGTATAGCTGGTTGAAACATCCACCACAGCTATTGGCCAGCTTCCCTTGGATGAATTAGCCGAACTGTTGGATGGATTCAGATTGAACAAATCGTTGTAAGTTTGACCCGTTGTGCCACCCCACCAGCTGTTTGCAACTGAATGTTCAATGTTCATACCACTTGCAGCGGAAGTTCCATTAAACGCTACGTGATTGCTGGAGTACATATCCCAAACTGTTCCATCCTCGGGACGAATATCCGTTTTTGGAAAAGCTCCCCAGGTACTGCTTGCACCACTTCCATAACTAGGAGGAGTAGCTTTCATAACGATAAGATGAAGTGCTGTTTTTAGTTCCGCCTGTTTTTTCCCAATCAACGGATCATAATATCACGAAAGAATTTGAGCAAAAATCGATAAAACGAGTACAAAATGAAACGAAAATAATAGAATAGATTTTTTCATAAAAAATTTATAGACAAAAAGAGAGAACCTGCAACAAGTAATCTTGCTGATTCTCCCTTTTTTAAGCAATTATTTTATTATTTGGAGACAATAAACTTTTGAAATGATTTTTTAGCACCAGACTCCAGCTGTAAAATATACATCCCATTGATAAGCTGACTTACCGAAATTGTTTTATCAATATTTAATTGATTTTTTGCCAATTGTTGTCCATTCAAATTGAAAATTGAATAGCTTAGATTTTCTTCATCCGATTGGATGTTTAATTCGGTCTGAACCGGATTTGGAGAAATTGAAAATTGAACCTTCAATTGTTCTAATCCAGCAGATAAAGTCCAGGGTTCGCCTTTGTGCGTTCCCCAGATATATTCAGCCAGCTCGGGATGATCGATAAAGGGATTACGATTATGTTGTACGCCCTGTACAGCATCATTACGTCCTGTTTCCTTTACACTTACCGGATCCTGACGAGTCCATTTTAAATACAAAGCAACACCATAAGTTGAAAAACCGGAATTTGAACCATAAATATCGGTAGCACCTGAAGCCCAGTTTTGACAAACACTTGCATAACGGGTTGCCATATATAAATAGGTACGGGCTAAATCGCCTTTATATTCATTAATTGGTTCAAAAACAATTCCGGAATATTCAGCCATAGTTGATGAACCAAGTTTTCCTCCGTTACCCGAAGTATAAGTTGCAGTACCAACTTCACCATAAGGATAATTATTTCGTTCTCCATTAACCTTGCCATCGGTAGGATACACATTAAATAAGTCGCTTACCATAGGCGCAGCTGAGCCAAACCAACTTTGAGGAGAGGTATGTTCGCGGTTGTAGCAATCACATTCTTTCGAATAATTTCCACACTGATTCGTTGACAGAGTAAATGTACAATTGGAATACATATCCCAAATTTTGCCTGCAGCGTTTAGATCCGTTTTTCCATAAGCTGTCCATAAGCCAGCATACCCAACATCCGTTGTTCCGGCTGAAATAATGGTTTGAAGTGAAAGGCGCAAGGCATCCCCGGTTTTGCCTACTGCTGCATTGTAATAACCTGTTGGTTCAACGGAATAAGCATAAACTGAAAGACTGAAAAGAAAGATTGTAAAAAGTTTTCGCATAAGATAAATAGTACTAATTTCAAATTTGTAACATTTTGCCAAAAATTAGGCGTGCAAATGTATAGAATATGTTTTGAATTCTTATTCCTTTTCACATTTTTAAGTATTATGTGCATAAAAATACAGTGAATCTTAATCAATGGCATTGTAAAGTTTAGAGGATTTGACATTTTAATTACAATTAGCAGATTACGATACTGAAAGAAACCATTACATTTGCACATCATTTAAAATCTGAATGAAAATGAAAAGAATAATCATCCTAATAGCAATCACGCTGATGCCACTATCCAAAAACAAAGCTCAGGAAAACCTGACTTTTCAACTTCCTCCTAAATCAATTCTCCAACTGGCCGATTATGAACGTGCTCCACAGGTAAGTATTGATACCAAAAAAGAATATATGTTGCTGACTTACCACAGTACTTATAAATCGCTGGAGGATTTAAACCAACAGGAAATGAGTATGGGTGGTTTGCGCATCAATCCGCTTACGAATATCGGTTCGGCGATGAATTACATCAACAATCTGAAAGTGCGGAAAGTTTCGGCTAAAGAGCCTGAACAAGTAAAAGGACTGCCGGCCAATCCCCGCATCGCTTATATTAGTTGGTCGCCCGACGAAACAAAGATTGCTTTCACGCATACGGCTACCACCGGTGTTGAACTTTGGGTATTGGATGTGGCATCGGCACAGGCCACTCGTCTGACTGCTGCAGTAGTGAATGCCAATTTGGGTAATCCCTTAAACTGGTATCGTAACAGCAAAGCTTTACTGGTGCGTATATTAGCCAAAAATCGCCCTGCATTGATTGACCCCAAAAAGCAAATGCCCGTTGGTCCTACGGTTTCGGTAAGCGACGGCTCTAAATCGCAAAACCGGACTTATCCCGATTTGCTCAAAAATGCTACCGATATCGCTAATTTTGAGATTTTGACTGCTTCTGAACTTTTCAAAGTAGATTTAAATGCTAAAATGGAGCTTTTTAAAAGCGAAGGCAGCTATAGTTTTGAGTCATTTTCACCCGATGGAAAATACCTGCTGACCACTACCCTGCACAAACCATTTTCGTATGTGGTTCCGCTGAATCGCTTCCCTTCAGTGTCGGTGGTTTACGATTTGAAAGGAAATGAAGTGAAAACGGTGAATGAAGTCCCACTTTCGGAAGTATTACCCAAAGGATTTATGGCTGTTCGTAAAGGAAAACGTCAACTTAACTGGCGATTGGATGAACCTGCCACACTGTTTTATGTGGAAGCTCTGGATGGAGGTGATCCGCAAACAAAAGTTGATTTCAGGGATGCTATTTATTTGTGGAAAGCCCCATTTGCAGCTGAGCCCGTATTAATCGCTAAAACTGCTCAACGTTTTATGAACCTGATTTGGGGAAATAAGGATGTCGCCATATTGCAGGACGAATGGTACGATACCCGAAATGAAAAAACCTATCTGATTAATCCATCGAAAACTGATGAAACTCCGAAAGTGATTGATGATCGCAATTATCAGGATATTTATTCCGACCCGGGACATTTTGAAACCTGGAAAAATGAATATGGCAAATACGTGTTGGCCCTTGCTGACAATTGCCTGTTTCGCATTGGTGAGGGGCATAGCAAAAAAGGACAGTTCCCCTTTATCGATGCCCTGAATCTGAAAACACTCAAAACGGAACGCCTTTACCAGTCGGGCTATACCGACAAAATGGAAGAAATTTTCGACATTGAAGATTACCAAAAAGGAGAAGCGTTGGTGCGTATTCAGTCGAAAAATGCATATCCGAACTATTATTTCCGCAATTTCCGCGAAAAAGATAAGCTTACTCAGGTTACACATTTTCCCAATCCCTTTGAAAGCATCAAGGACGTTTACAAAGAACTGATTAAATACAAACGTGCCGATGGGGTGGAATTGTCGGGAACACTCTATCTGCCGGCAGGTTACGACCGGAAAGCGAAAACTGAAAAACTCCCGCTGCTTATCTGGGCGTATCCGGCTGAATACAAGGATAAAAACAGTGCCGGACAAAGTTCAGCCAATCCCAACGAGTTTACCTATCCGTATTATGGGTCATTTGTGTATTGGGTAACACGGGGCTATGCCGTACTCGACGATGCCGCTTTCCCGATTATTGGTGAAGGAAAAACTGAACCCAATGATAGCTTTACAGAGCAACTGGTTTCCAATGCCAAAGCAGCTATTGATGCTATGGATTCATTGGGCTTTATTAACCGAAAGAAAGTGGCTGTGGGTGGACATTCCTACGGAGCTTTTATGACTGCCAATCTACTGACACATTCCGATTTGTTTGCCTGTGGCATTGCCCGAAGTGGAGCGTATAACCGCACCTTGACGCCTTTCGGTTTCCAGAGCGAACAACGTAATTACTGGGATGCGCCGAAAGTTTATAATACTATGTCACCTTTTATGACTGCCGATAAAATGAAAACACCGATTTTGCTGGTTCATGGCGAAGCGGATAATAATCCCGGTACTTTCACCCTGCAAACCGAGCGTTATTTTCAGGCATTGAAAGGGCTTGGTGCTCCGGCCCGTATGTTGATTCTACCGAAAGAACAACACAGTTATGTAGCCCGTGAAAACATTATGCATTTATTGTGGGAACAGGATCAGTTTTTGGAGAAATACCTTAAATAGTTGATAGTGGCCCCCTAAATCTCCCCTAACGGGGGACTTTTGGATAGTGCGACCATTGGATTTCGTAAGAAATAGAACTGGCAAAAGATAATCGCGGTTATTTGCGTTTATAAAAACACTTTGTTAGTTAGGAGCGTTTTTTTCCCTTTTGTACGGTACGACAACCCCAAAACAACACGTTTTTCTCCCTTTTGTACGGTACGACAACCCTAAAACAACATGTTTTTCACCCTTTTGTACCGTACAACAACCTAAAACAACACGTTTTTCACCCTTTTGTACGGTACAACAACCCAAAACAAGACGTTTTTCACCTTTTTGTACGGTACACTAATCCCAATATAGCCCATCGTTTAGAACTCATTACATGTCCTTTAGAATCCTTTACCCTGCGTTTAGACAGTCTTACTACCCACAGGCGTAGGTCTGCGAACTCAGGGTAATAAAGCGATTACAAAATCGGCTCGAGCAAGAGCGAGCAGCGGAATATGACAAAAGGCTTTTGTAATACAACATCACAATTTGTTATAACAAAATTCAATGCTGACTTTCAAAAAACTATGAAATAATACAGCTCAGAAACTTGTTAATGTAAAAAAATGTGTTTATCTTTGAGGCAGGGAAAATAAATGAAAGTTCAATACAATATAGATCTCATACTTGCACTTGTTAATTTTATATCTGTGTTATATAAACTCTGGAAAATAACCTTACATAGCTTGTAGAGCAACGTAAAAGTTGTAGAGCTGTGGGGTGACTTCCGGAAATCCAAACAAAAAACGAATGAGATCCTGCATCAATAAGGAAACTAAGATAACCTGTAATTAAAACAATTTATGAGAAAAATTACATATATTATCGCTTTAATTTTACTATTCTCCTGTAATAAAGAATTATATGACTTAACAAAACCAAAAAATTTTGTTGCTTCAAAAGGTATATTTGATCACTAGTGGGCACTTAAATTTAAAATACGTTCTTTGAAACTCTTTGTATATCGCTGTTTCGTTAGATTTTTGTAGCGTGACGATTTGAAATGAAAACATAGTTTTAGCTTTGCAAAAAGCTCAAACCTATGAATCAAGGCAAATATATCTTCGCACAACTTACAGATTTTTTACCTCGTAGAGTCTTCGATTCAATCGTTGAAAAGTACGAAGGCAATAAAAAAGTACGTTCTCTAACATGTTGGAATCAGATGTTATGTATGATATTCGGTCAACTAATCGGGTGTGATAGTATGAGAAATCTATACTTAAAACTTGATCCGCATGAAAAGAAGTTTTATCATTTGGGGTTTGGTTCTTCAAAACTATCAAGACGTAATATTGGAAAAGCAAACGAAAAAAGAAACTGTAAAATAGTTGAAGAGTTTGCTTATGTTTTGATTAAAGAAGCCCGACAGAATTGCTATAAAAAAGACTTTGAGATAAAGGTAGAAGGCAATATTTATGCTTTTGACTCGACCACAATCGACCTTTGTTTGAGTGTCTTTTGGTGGGCAGAGTTTCGCAAACATAAAGGCGGCATTAAAATACATACTTTATATGATATTGAAACTTCTATTCCAAGTTTCATTCTGATAACCAATGCTAATGTTCATGATGTGAACGCATTAGATCAACTCCCAATTGAAAAGGGAAGTTGCTATATTTTAGATAGAGGTTATCTCGATTTTGCCAGATTATATAGCATTCGGCAGAATAAGGCATTTTTTGTTATACGGGCAAAAAGTAATTTTAAGTTCAGTAGAATGTACTCCAACAAGGTAGATAAAGCTACAGGAGTAATCAGTGATCAAATTGGAAAATTAGTTTCCATAAAATCACTAACTGAATATCCGGAAAAACTAAGAAGAGTAAAATATCACGATAAAGACTTAGATCGGGACTTTACTTTTATCACTAACAATATGGAGTTGGACTCATTTGAGATAGCCCAGCTTTACAAAAGTAGGTGGCAGATTGAACTCTTCTTTAAATGGATAAAACAACATTTGAAAGTAAAATCATTTTGGGGTACAAGTATTAATGCTGTAAAGACTCAGATTTATTGTGCAATCATTTCATACTGTCTTGTAGCCATTATTGGTTACAAATTGAAAGTGGATCGTTCAATCTACGAAATTCTGCAAATTCTGAGTTTTTCGCTACTGGATAAAACTCCTGTAAATGAAATACTTACGAAAAGCGAATACAAAAATGTCAAAGAACTCGATTATAAACAATTAGAAATCAGCTGGATCTAAACGCCCAGCAGTGATATTTGATAATAAGATTGTTCTGAAATGGGATGCAATTGCAGGTGCAATGAACTATCAGCTTTTTAGGTATGACTTTAATGCCAAAGAATTAAAGCTGTTAGTATTGACAAATAATACTCAATATGAAGATACAGGAATCGTTTCGACAGAAAAATCATACTATAGACTTAGAATGTATAACTCCGAAAACTCATTGGGTACTCTGAGCGATTCAATTTATGGTTATACAAAGTCATATACAGGCAATAGTATTCCTACAAATGTTATTATAACCAAAGGGACCTACTCGGATAAAATCATTTTATCATGGAATAAAACACTAACAGGTGTTGGCTATGAAATTTACAAATTAAATCAGTCGTCAAATGAGTATACATTGTTAGGTTCTACAAATGATCTTTATTATGAAGATAAAACCAATACTACCGGATATACAAAGATATATTATAAAATCAGAGCTATTAATGCCGATAAGGAATACAGCGTTTTTACAAATGCTGATTATGGTTATCTGTCGGCTAAACAGTTTGATTTTGTTAGTTCATTTAGCACTTTAGCTCCAAATTCAGATTCGTATGCTCAACC
>SESA01000756.1_pt1 | contig 19175 bp, 5 predicted proteins | sample 3171451 | NCBI WGS metagenome assembly SESA01 (sample SAMN06051862, study PRJNA518727) | freshwater metagenome | biome: subpolar coniferous forest; feature: holomictic lake; material: water; isolation source: holomictic Lake 227, 8 m depth | place: Canada: near Kenora, Ontario | collected 2013-06-25...
CTACGCTGTCCTCCGTTCAGTCCTCCGAGATTGATTCTGCCCTCCCTAGTCTTGCCCCTTCCGGCAAAACCCTTCTTCCTCATCCACTGTGAAAGCCCTCCTCCTTACCGAATATAAGAAGATGTCCTACGTCGACGTGGCCGATCCGGTCTGCGGCCCAGAGGATGTCCTGATTCAGGTCCGCGCCTGCGGCATCTGCGGTTCGGATATCCACGGTTTCGACGGCTCCACGGGCCGCCGCATCCCGCCTCTGGTCATGGGCCACGAGGCCGCGGGCGTCATCACGGGCGTCGGCGCCCAGGTGAAGGGCTTCGTCGCCGGTGATCGCGTGACTTTCGACTCCACGGTTTTCTGCGGCGCTTGCGTGCATTGTAAGCGCGGCGACGTGAACCTCTGCGATAATCGCCAGGTGCTCGGCGTGTCCTGCGGCGACTACCGCCGCCACGGCGCGTTCGCCGAATTCGTCACCGTCCCCGCCCGCATTCTTCATAAACTTCCCGCCGAACTTGGTTTTGCCGAAGCCGCGATGATCGAGGCTGTCTCCGTCGGCGTGCACGCCGTCCGCCTGACCCCCGTCGCGCCGGGCGACACCGCCATCGTCGTGGGCACCGGCATGATTGGTCTGCTCACGCTCCAGGCGGCCAGGATCGCCGGCTTCGCGCAGGTCATCGCGGTCGACACTGAGGACTCTCGCCTCGCACTCGCCAAAGAACTCGGCGCCACGCACAGCTTCAATCCCAAGACCGGCGGCGACCTCACGGAGTATTTGAAATCGCTCACGCTGGGGCAGGGTGCCGATGCCGCTTTCGAATGCGTCGGCCTCAACGCTACGGTCCTTTCCGCGATCAACGCCGTGCGCAAAGGCGGCACCGTCACGTTGGTTGGCAATCTCTCACCGAAGACCGAACTCCCTTTGCAGGTTGTCGTCACCCGCCAGCTCCGCCTGCAAGGCTCGTGTGCCTCGGCCGGCGAAATCCCGCGCTGCATCGAGTTACTCGCGACGAAGCAGATCAAGGTCGACAAAATCATCTCCGCCGTCGCGCCCCTCGAGCAGGGCGCCGACTGGTTTGCGAAACTCTACGCCGGCGCCCCCGGCGTGATGAAGGTCATCCTCGCCCCGAAGGTCTAATTCCTGGCATCCATGGCATTCTTCGATCTCACTGGCAAGGTCGCCTTCATCACCGGCACCAGCCGCGGCCTCGGTCAATATTTCGCCCGCGCGCTTGCGCAGGCCGGCGCCGACATCGCGATGTCGAGCCGCGATGCTTCCAAACTCGCCCCGTTTCGCAAGGAGATCGAGGCGCTCGGTCGCCGCACGTGCGGCGTTGATCTCGATGTCCGCGACCACGACAGCATCAAGGCCGCGGTCGCTTCGGTGGAGAAGCAGATGGGGCGCATCGATATCTTGGTCAACAACGCCGGTTGCAACGCCCGCAAGCCCGCGCTGGAGGTCACTTGGGAGGATTGGAATATGGTCCTCGACACGAATCTCCGCGGTACGTTCTTCACGTCGCAGGCCGTCGCGCCCGGCATGATCGGCCGCGGCTACGGCCGCATCGTCAATATCGGCTCCGTCACCTGCGTCGCCGGATACGCCGGTCTTGCTCCCTATGGCGCCAGCCGCGGCGGCGTGAAACAGCTCACCATGAGTCTTGCCGATGACTGGGGCCGCCACGGCGTCACCGTCAATTGCCTGGCTCCTGGTTGGTTCAAGACCGCGCAGAACGCCGTGCTTTATGAGAACCGCGAGTGGGTTGAATACCTTTGCGATCGCATTCCTTTGAAGCGCCCTGGGGCACCGGATGACCTCGCCGGCCCGGTGGTCTTTTTGGCTTCGGAAGAGAGCCGCTACGTGACCGGCCAGACCTTGTTGGTTGACGGGGGCATCAGCACGGGTGCTACTCGTGCGACGGTCGCCCCACCGAAGCCCTAATTCTCCGCCATGATCTTCGCCCTGCTCGCCATCGCCGTCCTGGTCCTGTTGGTGACCTGGCTGAAGCTCAACCCGTTCATTGCGCTGCTGATCAGCTCGTTGGCTCTGGGGGCGATGGTGGCTGCCGGCACCGGCGTGCTCACGATGGCTGACGTCTTGAAGGCCTTTCAGACCGGCTTCGGAAACACCTTGGCCAGCACGGGTTCGATCATCGTGCTCGGCGTGATTTTTGGGAAACTCTTGGCCGAATCCGGCGGCGCCGGCGTCCTGGCCAAGCAGTTCATCCGCACTCTCGGCCCCTCGCGCATCGGCCTTTGCATTATCCTGCTCGCCCTCTGCGTGGGTATGACGACGTGGTTTGCGGTCGGGCTGCTGCTCATCCTGCCGATCGTCATCACGCTCGCCAAGGAAACCGGCCAGCCGTTTCTCCGCCTCGTCCTGCCGCTGCTCTCGTTTCTCTCCGTCATGCACGGGCTGATGCCGCCGCACCCCGGCCCCGTCATCGCGATCGATGCACTGCATGCCAACATGGGTAAGGTGATCCTCTGGGCCCTTGTGCTCGGTATCCCGGTCGCCGCGATCGCCGGTCCGTTCTTCGCGAAACTGGCCGTCAAGCGCGTCGATGTCGCCACGCCGGAATTCACACCGTCGGTTTCGGCCGGGCAGACCTTGCCGACCTTCGGCCTGACGATTTTCACGGTGCTCTTGCCCGTCTTATTGCTGCTCACGGGCACCTTGGTCGAACTCCTGCACGCCAAGGAAGCCGCCTGGGGCAGGGTGGCGATCTTCGTCGGCAACCCCGTGATCGCCCTGCTTTTATCGGTGCTTTTCGCGTTGTGGGCCTTTGGGAAGCGCTGCGGTCGTTCGGCCGGCGAACTCCTGAAATTCTCCGAGCAGAGCGTCTCGGGAATCGGCATGACGCTCATTCTCGTCGGGGCCGGTGGCGGTTTCGCCCTGGTGATGCGCACCGCGGGCGTCGACCAGCAGCTCGCCGCCTTGGCCGCGAGCGCGGGGCTACCGCTCTTGCTTTACGGCTGGCTGGTCTCGGCCTTCATCCGCGTCGCCACCGGCTCCGCCACCGTCGCCATCACCGTCGCCTCGGGCTTCATTGCTCCCGTGCTCGCCGCCCATCCAGGCACGAGCCCCGAACTGATGGTCATTTCCATCGGTTGCGGTTCGCTCTTCCTCTCGCATCTCAATGACAGCGGTTTCTGGATGGTGAAGGAGTGTCTCGGTCTCACCGTGGGCCAGACGCTGCGCACGTGGACGATCACCGAGACCCTTATCGGTATCTCCGGCCTGGGCATGGCGATGCTCGCCGAGCAGGTGTTGAAGTTTATTCGATAGGGGTAGGGGTGATGGCTGAGTCGAGTGTGGATGACAGATGACAGATTGCAGAGGTCTGAGTTGAAAAGCCCCGGCACCTGCCACCCGGGGCTGCCACCTGAAACCCCTCTCTGTTTTTCCCACCGATTCAGCCCTCTGTGCTTCTAACGTCTTCACCTGGGGGTGCGCACGTCTCTCGGCGAACGGACGGCTGAGGATAGCCTTACCTACCCTGGAGACGGATGAGGCCTGGGTTTTCTTATCGATTCAGGGCTCGATGCAGTCCTCAATCCAGCCATCGATGCGGAGCTCAATTTCCCTGCAATGAAATCGACCGTTGTATTCACCGTCCTTTGGCTCGCCTCTTTCGCTTCCGCCTCCCCCGCCGAACCGCTCGATCTCGGCGCCCGGGTGCGGCCGGTGCCCCTGGAGGCGAGTTTCGCGCAGCCTGGTTACCATGTCTGGTGCGGGGCGCCGGTGATGACCGAAGACGGTCGCGTGCATCTGTTTTATTCCCGCTGGGAGTCGAAGCATGGGTTTGCGCCTGCCTGGGCGATTCACTCCGAAATCTGCTACGCCGTGGCCGAGGCCTGGGGCCGGCCCTTTCGCCCGGTGAACGTGGCCCTGCCAGCCCGCGGCCCGGGTTTCTGGGATGGCTCGGTGACGCATAATCCCAATGTTTTCAGGGCTAACGGTAAGTTCTACCTCTACTACAATGGTAATGTCGGCGACGGGGTCTACGCGACCCACCGCAACCATCAGCGCGTGGGCCTGGCGGTCGCCGAGAAGCCCGAAGGCCCCTGGAAGCGGCTCGATCATCCCATCATCGACGTCAGCCCCGATCCGGCCGCTTTTGATTCTCTCTGCACCACGAACCCGGCGACTTGTCTGCGCCCCGATGGTTCCGTGCTGCTCATCTACAAGGCCGTGGAAATCGTCCCCGGAAAACTCATGGGCGGCAAGGTGCGTTACGGGGCGGCGCTCGCGAAATCCCCCGAGGATGTCTATGTGAAGACGCCTGGTAAAATTTTCGAATCCGACAAGCCGGGCGCCGCGAAGCATTGGATGCTCGCCGAAGATCCGTATGTTTGGTTCGGGGCCAAACAGGGCCGCTACTTCGCCGTGGCTCGGGACGTCGTCGGAGATTTCAGCGGCGCCGCTGGCGGCATCGCGCTTTTTGAATCCGCCGACGGCCTGCATTGGCAGGCGGCGGAAAGACCGAAGGTCGTGGGCGCGACTTTCCGCTGGGCGGACGGGCATGACAGCGGTTTCCGCATCGAACGACCCGCGCTTTTGTTCCGTGGCGAGGAACCCGTCGCGCTCTTCGGCGCCGCCGATGGTTACAGCCAGACCAAGGAGTCTCGCAACGTGCAGATACCTCTTTCTGATCAATGAAAACAACACTTCTCGCCATCCTTCTCGCCGGCCTCGCCGCCGTCGCGTCCGCGCAGTCCACGCCGCCGCGCATCATGGCCCTCGGCGATTCCATCACCCAGGGCGGGAAGACTTTCGTGACGTATCGCCTGCCGCTGGAGCAGAAACTCAGGGCGGCGGGACTGCCCTTCGAATTCGTCGGCTCGCAGCAATCGGAAGGACCCGGCGGGCCACTCTGGCATGAAGGCTACGGTGGCAAGACCGCGGAGGATCTCGCGAAGATGCTGCCCGCGAAACTCAAGCAGCATTCCGCGGACATCCTGCTCATCCACGCGGGTCACAATCATTCCGCCGAGGAGAAACCCGTGCCCGGGATCGTCGCCGCGACGCGTTCCATGATTGAGTCCGGCCGGAAAAATAATCCCCACATGGTCATCCTCCTCGCTCAGGTGATTCCCAGCGGCAAGCTGCCCAAGTATGCCTATATTCCTGAACTCAATCAGGCGTTGGTGTTACTCGCCCGTGAACTGCATCGCCCTGATCAGCCGGTGATGATTGTCGATCAGTATACGGGCTTCGATCCGCAGAAAGATACCATCATCGACAAGGTTCATCCCACGGCCAGCGGCGCGGAGAAAATCGCTACCCGGTGGTTTGTAGCGTTGCGGCCCTGGTTGATGCCCAAGCCGGCTAAGTGAGTTTGTTCCCGGCCCGGGTAAATTTTTTCAACAGGCCCAAGGGCGGGAAGGGGGTGATTTTTCAAAAATGTGTCAAAAACAACTAATTTGCGATTCTATTGATTGATATATTTCGTTTAGACTATTTATATGACTGTATGGTCATTAAATGTGAGTAAGTTCGCATTTAAATAAAGGCCATAAAGGCCGTTTTTCGACAGTTCTTCTGGGAAGTTTGTTGTCAGTTAGGGTCTATCCCCCACTATAGGGCGAACCCCCAATTGCTTTAAGACGCCCCCGTGTCTTTTAGGAAACATCCCCGATGAAACTTTCGAAGCCCCGTCCCCTTTTCTCTCGCGCCTCGCTGATGGTCGCGGCCGCGCTGCTCACCGTCGGTGTCGCCACCACTCAGCCCGCCCGCGCCGCCAACCTCACCTGGGCTCAGGTCAACGGCAGTACGGGCGGTGGTTGGAATTGGAATTCCGGCTCCAGCTGGGTCGGTGGTACGGCGTTTCCGGATGCGGCGGGGGATACGGCTAATCTGAATGTGGCGATCGCCGCCGGCCAGACGGTGGCGTTGAACAAGGTCGTCCGGCTCGCGACGTTGAATCTCGGCGATACGGGTAACTCTTCGTCGTTCACCATCGCCGGCGGCTTGCAGTCCGTCGTGGCCAACGGCACCGTGCCAGCGGGTTATCTGCTCTTGGACGGAATCACGGGCAGCACCGCGTGGAATGGCTCGAGCGTCGCGATCACCAAGACGGGGACGGCGTCGGATACTATTTCGGTCGGGGTCATGTTCAACGACCCGTTGACGATCACCAACGTGACGGCGAACGGCACGACCAGCACGCTGAATATCACCACGAATGGCCTGCGTTCCATCCTTTCCGATCTGCGTTTCGCGGGTGCGGGTCGTACCACCGTCAGCACTTCGATCGTCACCGCCGGCAGCCTCTTCGTCGACGGTTCGGCGACCGGCGGCACCGTCGTTCTCTCGAGCGCCGCGCTGACCTACGCTGGTTCCACCACCATCGGCAACGGCTCGAATTACGCGCAGTTGATCATGGGCGCCGCCTCCGTCACGCCGGTTCGCACCGCCCTGACGGTCAACGCGCTCAGCTCGCTTAATGTCAACGGTCAGGCCACGACGGTCGGGTCGGTGACGGGTAACGGGACCATCACGAACACCAGCGCCACCGCGGCGACGTTCACGCTCGGCCGCGATGACTTCGCGAACACGATCTTCACCGGTAATTTCAGTTCGACCACCGCGGCCAGCCTCCTCGTCGCCAAGGTGGGCGCGGGCAACTTCACGCTGAAGCCGAATTACTCCAGCAGCTACACGGGCCTCAGCACGGTCAGCGGCGGTAATTTCAATCTCGATTTCGCGAACGGCGCGACGGTCACGAATGCCACGTTGGGTATCGTCCAGACCCTCACCACGTCGACCACGGTGACGGTCAGTTCCACGGCGGGCCTGGTGTACGGCATGCTGCTGTCCGGTACGCCCTTCGTGGCGAACCAGTATGTGGTGAGCGTGACCGATGCCACGCACTTCGTCGCGAGCGCCAATCCAAGCGCCGCGGGTTCTTATTTCACCGGCATCGCCGCGACTTCAAAGTCGCTGATGTCGCCCGGCGCGGTGGCGGGCGGCGCGCTCAATCTTTCGGGCGGTAATTTCAATCTCATCGGAAAAGCCGGACTCGCGGCGTCGCAGACGCTGGGTGCCGTCACGATCGGTCTCGGCGGCGGCACGATCGGTCTCACCGCAGGAGACACTTCGGGCACGACCCTGAACTTGGGCGCCATCACCATGACCACCTCGGGGGCGGCCTTGCTGGTTTCGGCTCCGGTCAACACCTCGATTTATTCGACCACCGGTCTGTCCAACGGTATCATGGGCGGCGGTCGTGCGGTGTTTACCGACGGCACGAATTTCAATTGGCTGACCACGGGTAATATTTTGGGTAACGCCTTGCTGGCGGGACTCACCTCGACGCCTACTGTCGGGCAGGTCTCGCTGCCCGCGACGACCACCACCGCTACGACGACCATCACCCTGGCGGCGCAGACCACAATCACCGGTGGGGCAACGACCGTCGGGAGCACCACCGTCACGGTGGGGAGCATCGCCGGTCTCTCCGCGAACATGGGTATCAGCGGGCCCGGCATTCCCGGCGGCACGGTGATCACCAGTGTCGGCACCACCACGGTCACGATCAGCCAGCCAGCCAGCTCCACGGGTTCCGCGCTCACTTTCGCCGCGGGCGGCACGGCGGGCCTCCTGCCCGGCATGAACATCACCGGGACTTCCATCCCGACCGCCGGCACGATTATCTCTGGTGTCACGAACGGCACCACCTTCACGCTCAATAATGCCGCCGCCGTCGGCTCGGGGGTTACCCTGACGGCCAGCAGTTACCTCGCGCTGCCGACCTCGGGTGGCGTCAGCACGGTCAACTATATCCAGACGGGTGCCGCCACGCTCACGGGTGCGTTGACGGCCGGTACGATCAAAATCGTCGGTTCCGCCGGGACTGATGCGTTGACCATGGGCGCCAACACGCTCGCGGTGAACGACGGCATTCTTTTCACGGGTTCCACGGCCTACTCCCTCGGTGGCGTGACCAGCAGCACGATCATGCCATCGGGCAACGCGTCCGGTGCCTATGACCTGATCCTGCAGCAGTATTCGTCGGGCTTGGTCACGGTTTCGGCGGGTATCATCAACAATAGCGTCACCAACCTGACGAATCTCGTGAAGGCCGGCCCCGGGGCCCTGACTTTGTCGGGCACCAATCTGTTCACGGGGGCCGTGACCATCGACGGCGGCACCTTGAATTTCAGCAACACCGGCATCTCTGGTGCGGGCACGCTCGGTCTGGGTATCGCGGCCGTCGTGAACATGCGCGATGGCGCCACGCTCAATTATTCCGGTGTCACTGCTAGCTTGGCGGCTGGTTCTTCGGCCAATAGCCACACGTTCAACCTTCTGGGCGGCAATGCCAACTTCAACGTCGGCACTACTGGAGTCACCCTGACGATTGCGGGGATCATCAGCGGCGCCGGCGGCCTGACCGTGAACGGACCAGGTATCCTCAAACTTTCCGGGGCCAATACTTTCACTGGACCAATCATCCTCAATGAAGGCTCGCAACTCGTGAATGGCATCGCCGCGGGCACGAACTCCGGAGCGTTAGGTTATCAGAATAATCCCATGGTCATGAAGGGCCAGACGACGTTTGATCTGGCGGGGGTTAACGGCACGGCTGGCTCGATTTCCGCTCTCTACGGCACGCCGGTGGCGCTGGCCAATCTGGTGACCAACGGGACGACGACGGTCACGGTCACGAGCACCGCGGGCCTCCTGCCGGGTATGATCGTGAGCGGCCACGCGGACATCCCGACGAATGCCACCATCGCTAGTATCTCCAGTGCCACCACCTTCGTCTTGAGCACGCCCGCCCTCGGCACCCACTCCGGGATTGGCACGGTCTCGGCCGTCGGGGTGCCGATCATCATCAATTCCTCCACCACTGCGGCAACCTACCGAACGGGCGGCGATTACACGACCAACACCGTTTTTTCGGGTCGTCTGATTCAGACCGGTACCAACGGTAGTGCTTTCACCCATATCGGGCCGGGTGTGCTGACGCTCAATATGCCGGTGACGAGTACCTTTACGGGGCAGACCTATCTCGACGGCGGCTCGATCAAAATCGCCACCGGCGCCGGTCAACAGCTGAGCCCCAGTTCCCCGATTTACATCAATAATACCGCGTTCCCTTCGGTCTTCGACATCAACGGCACGAACCAGACCACGGGTGCGTTGCAGATGTATAACACCGCCTCGAACTCGAATTCGCAGGCCACGATTCTCCTGGGCGCCGGCACGTTGACGTTGAACGGAAATTTCTTGGTGCATGGTATCGGTAATTCGACGGGCGGCACCCAGCAGGCCACGATTACCGGCACCGCCGGTCTCGGCGTCTTCAGCCTCGGCGCCGCGGTCCAGCGCACGTTCACGGTCTATAAGAGTAACCTCCTGCTGCCGAATGAGGCCGAAATTGTCATCGACGCCATTTTGGCCGGCGCAGGCAGCGGTTTCCTGAAGACCGGCGGCGGCACGATCGAGTTCCGCGGAGAAAATCAGACGTCCGGTAGCGTGAGCACCGCGACCAATCGCTTCGACGCGGGTCTAGCGATCCTCAATTATCTCACCCCGACCAATCGCCTCAACCCCGCCGCTTTGCTCGATTTCCGTGGCGGCAGTCTGTCGCTCATCGGCAACAGTTCCGCCGCGGTCGCGCAGACCGTCGGTGGTCTCACCTTGCCGGCGCTCGGTACGGGTAACACGGGCGCCTACTCGGCGATCAGCGTCACCGCCACGAACAGCCAGCCGATTGTCCTAAATCTCGGCCCGATCGTCTCCCGCCTCGCGGGCACGATTCGCCTGACGCTCCCGAGCGGTACCCAGAGTTCCGTCAACGGCATCACAACGACGACCCAGAATGATGTGTACTCTGGACTCGTGGGCGTGCTCGGTGCCGCTACGACGGTCACCGACGGTTCCGGGGTCACCAGCTTCGCCACCGCCACTGGCAACTTCCTCACCGGCGCCAATATCGTCGCGGTCAACACGCTCCTTAAGGATGACGTCACCACTTGGAACAACGCTGAGAATGTCTCGGACCAGACCGGCTTCACCGGCATCATCTCGGCGCCGGTTTCACCCATCTCCCTGCGCTTCAACGCCCTAGGGAATTCCACTCTAAATATTTCGGATGGCATCTTGCTTCGCCTCGTCTCGGGCGGCGTGCTGCAGACTACCGGCGTGGCCAGCCCGACCGTGGGCTCCCTGAATAGCTCCGTCATTTCGGGCGGCTCGCTGGGTTCGTCGACGCGCGAACTCATCTTCTCGGTGGATCAGCCTCCGCTGGGTTCGGCCGCCGTCGGTAGCCAGAATCTGATCGTCTCCTCTTATATTGGAGGCTCCCAGGCCATCACCAAGACGGGGGAGGGTACCTTGCGCCTCATCGGCGGTGCGAATTCCAACGACTTCTCTGGGCTCGTCCAGATCCAAGCCGGCACCTTGGAAGTGGCGCGCACTGGGCGCGGCGGCTTCGGTATCGGGGATAACGCGCAGTTGGTCTTCACCAATCAGGATAGCAGTCATTTCAGCGTCGTGGCCGATGGCCCCGCGCTCGCCGGCGCGGTTTTCACGCTGGCTTCCAATCTCATCACGCTGTCGGGGCAGTCCTCCTTGGCGAGCGGGGCGACCAACGCTGGTTCCAAGTTGGTGACCGTCTCCAGTACCGCTGGTCTTTCCGCTGGTGTGGGTATCACCGGTGCGGGTATCCCGGCCGGTTCCACGATCATCGGTATCCAGAACGGCACCACGTTGATGATCAGTCAGCCCGCGACCGCGACGGCGACGGCGCTGACCTTCGCGACAGGCGGCACGGCTGGCCTCGTCCCAGGCATGGTCATCACGGGCGCGAACATCCCGATGGGGTCGCACGTGGCCACGGTGGATCCCGACGGCATCCACTTTACCATCGATACGCTCGCCTATGGCGCCGGTGCCGGCATCGCGTTGTCTGCGGGGACGCCCTACTCGGAAGTCATTGGCTCGATTGCCGGGGGTAATCGTCAGACCTACGCCAACTTCAATTACATTAACCTCGGCACCGGCACCACGCTGGTCCTGACCGAGACCGTCGGCACGAACTGGAACGGTGAAATCCGGGGTAACGGTAACCTGATGATGCAGGGCAACGCGAACCTGGTCATTAATAACACCAACGCGAGCTTCGGTAACCTGATTGTCGACCGCGGCTCGGTGCAGTTGGTTAATAACACCGGCCTTCTATATACTTCACTCGCTGGGGGTGTGAATCCGATTGTCTTCATCAATCGTTACGGGGCTCTGTATCTTGACTATAGCGCGAATAACGTCGCGCTGCTGCCGGCCGCTCAAGTTATCCAGCTCAACTCCGCCGCCGGTAGCGTGCCGCCGTCTGTCTATACGGTCGCCGGCTCGGTGTATCCGGAGACCCGCCCGCTCGGCTTGCTGCTACGTTCCGCGATCGGCAGCGCCCAGACCAAGGCCTTCGGTACCCTCGTGCTCACGACCGGTACGAACTACATCACCGAGTATGCCACTACTAATACCGCGTTTGCGACGACCTTTGCGAACCTGGTGCGCCAGAATTACTCGACCGGTAATCTGCGCGGCGGCCGTCTTGGTTATCGCACGACGACGAGTTCCCTGACCACCGCAGCGCTGACCTCCGGGTCGACCGCGGTCACCGGCGTGGCCGACACAAGCCTGATCACCGTCGGCTCCATTGTCACGAATGCCAATCTTCCGGTCGCCGCACTCGCCGCGGCGGTCACGACCTATGGTTCTAACGTGGTCACCGTCACGAGCACCACCGGCCTCCAGGTGGGTATGATGGTCTCCGGCATGGGCATCGCCACCGGCTCCACGGTCACGAATGTCAACGCCAACGGCACGACGTTCACGCTTAGCACCGCCGCGATCGGCAGCTACTCGGGCAACGCGCTGGCCGGGAACACGATTGTCACCGCGATCACCGGCCCGAACACGCTGACCCTGAGCAATGCCGCGACGGCCACCGCCGCAGCCCAGACGCTCGTCGGCTCGCCGATCGGCAATTTCGTCAGCTCGGGTTACTATAAGTGGGCAATCACCACGCCCCAGTCGACCCCTTGGAATACGGGCGGTGCGGGTGCCTCGGGCAGCACGACCGTCAGCATCGTCCCTTGGCTCACCGGCGAAAGCTGGAACGGCACGATTGAGGCGACCGAATACAACATGGGTAACTCTTTTGTTACCTATGATGCGAATGCGATTTCGCTGCGGGTCCTCGACATCACGACCGAGTATACGACGCTCGCCGCCTCCGGCGGAGGTTCCAATGTGCGCGAGCTGCTTTCGAGCGCCCTGCCGTCCGGCACCCTTTCCGTCGCGGGCAGTCCGGCGATCAATTCGCTCATCCTCCATAGTAATACGCTGACTTCAGGTGCCTTCAGCGTACTCGGCGGCGGCGTCGGCGCGGGCGCTGCGCTGCAGATTGGCAGCGGGGCGATGATGTTCACGATGAATCCGTGGGCGACGCCTTCGGCGCCTGGCAACATCCCGGTCAACACCATCACGCTCGGCGGTTTCGAGAGCGGCATCATGGTCAGCGGCGTGACGGAGTATGTCATCAGCGTGATGAACCCGAGCTCGGCCGCCGTGAGCCCGCAGCTGACCGCGATCATCAGCTCCCCCCTTGTTTCCAACGCCAATCTCACCAAGGCCGGCCGCGGCACGCTCGTGCTCTCCGCCGCCAACACCGCTGGCGGCGGCTCAGGCCGTTACCAGACGACCCTCAATGAAGGCACGCTGAGCATCAGCTCGCCGAGCAATATCGGCGGCACCACGGGAGCCATCGTCTTCGCGGGCGGCACATTGCAGCTGGCCAACGGCTTCACCGGCGACCTTTCCAATCGTGTCATGACGTTCGCTCCGGCGGGCGGCACCATCGATACGGGTGCGAACAATATCACGCTGAGTAATTCGATCGGTGGCGTGAACTTCTCTGCGGCTACGCTGACGAACGCCGGTCAGGTCGTGAACGTCTCCAGCGGCACGGCCGGACTCCTCGTCGGCATGACGGTCAGCGGTGCGGGCGTGCCCGTCGGCACGATCATCAATAATGTGCCCGACTCCATGTCGTTCGGCATGAGCCTTTTTGCGACGGCCAGCGGCCCTGCCGCGATCACGAGCGGCGCCAGCCCTGGCGGCCTCACGAAGGCCGGTGCCGGCACGCTGACGTTGGCCGCGACCACGGGCTATGCCGGTGCGACGACCGCGGCCAATGGCCGCCTCATCCTCGGCGGTGGCTCGGATAACCGTATCTCCGTCAATGCCGCCTTGAATCTCGGTTCAGGCAGTACTTCCGGTATCGTGCAGCTCGGTAATTCCAGCGGCTCTCTTAACCAGACCGTCAGTTCGCTCACCTCGCTCACCGGGGTGCAGCGTGCGGACCTCACGATCGTCGACAACGGCTACCTTTATCTGCCCGGCAATCTGCCGATCCTCACCTTCGATGCAATCGGCAGTCAGCTCGGTGCCACGGCGGCGCAAGGTTACGCCGTCGTCTCGGCCGCGGGGAAGATCACCGATGTCGTGATCTCGGATCCCGGCAGTTACTTGCCTGGCTCCGCTCCCTTCCTCACGGTCGCGACGCCCGCCGGCACCTATGGGGCCCGTGCCGCGATCACGCTCCGCGCTTTGGGTTCGGTCAATACGAACGCCATCGTCGGCGGCAACGCCGCCTATTCGACGCTCACCGTCCTGCAGGATAATACCACCACTTACACTGGCTCCCTCGGCGGTGCGGGGACTAATGAGAATAACCTTAATATCGTGAAGGACGGCATCGGTACCCTCACGGTCTCCGGTACGACGCTTTCCTACGCGGGTTCCACGACGGTCCTCGGAGGTCGCCTGAATCTTACCGGCGGCGTTGCCGCTCCGCTCGCCACGTCGGCCATCAAGGTGGCCGCGGGGGCCGCGCTGAATCTTTTCAACACCGCGGGTCAGGCGATCAACCTTGGCGGCGGCGTACTCGAATTGGGCACGGTCGTGGCGGGCACCAGCTACACGGGCGCGACCCTGGGCTTCGACATCGGCGGCCTGTCCTCCTACGACAGTATCACGACCACCGCCCCAGCCGTCACGGCCAACCGCGTGCTGATCAACCTGACCGGTCTCGGCGGCCTGCAGGCGGGCACCTATAATCTGATCACGGCGCCGAGCGGCCTTTCCGGCGCCTCTTTCACGCTGGGTAAGCTCGCCAACTTCGGCGGCCAGGCGTTCGCCTTCGCCGCGACCGATACGGCGGTGACCCTCACGACCACCGCTTTCGCCGGTGGGGCCACGGATCTTTACTGGAAGATCAGCGGCGATAACAGCTGGTCGACCTTCAATAAGACGACCTTCAATACCAACTTCACCACCGACGCCGCTGGCACGGTCAACGCCCAGGGCTTCCCCGGTGTCGCTAACCGCGTCATCTTCAGCGCCTCCAATTCCGCCGCGACCGCCTACGCTTCGACGCTCGACGTGCCGTTCACCGTCGGCGGCCTGGTGTTCACTTCGACGCCCACCGGCGTGACCTCCGTCTCCATCGGCGGCGGCGGTCCGGACATCAACACGCTGACAATCGCCCCGGCGGTTTCCACCGATGGGATCGCCGTGCAGAGCAACGCAGGTAATATCTCCATCACGGCCCCGGTCGTGCTGGGAGCCCCGCAGACCTGGTCGATCGCCGGCACCGGTGCCAACGGCTCCACGCTCACCCTCGCAGGTAATATTAGCGGTTCCGCCACTAACGGCGTGACGATCAGCAGCTCGGCGGGCGGCATCGTGACCATCGCGGGCACCCTCGCGAACGCGCTCCAGACCAATTATTATTTCCCGCCCACGAACTCTTGGTTTGGTGCCGGTTATTACGGCACGACGACGATTGACGGCGCCGTGCTGGCCGCCGGGGCGGTCAATGCGTTCAGTCCGAATTCGCGGGTTATCCCGACCAATGGAGGCATCCTGCGCACCAACGGTTACACGGTCTACGTCGGCTCGCTCGCCAGCAGCGGCGCTAACAGTTATGTGGAGAACAACGGTGCGGCCGCTTCGTCGCTCTACATTGGTACCGACAACACGGACAGCACGTTCGCCGGCTCGCTGCGCGACGGCGGGGCACTCAGCCTCTCGCTCGTCAAGACCGGCTACGGCGCGCAGACGCTGTCGGGCTACAATCCGCTTTCGGGTAATATCACCGTCAATGCCGGCACCCTGAACATCACGGGCACGGTCAACGGTTCGTCCGCTAGCAGCTTGCTCAACATCGGCAGCACGACCGGTTACGCCATCGTCAATGTCAGCGGCACCATCGCCAACTATTATAACCTTTACGGTGCGTCGGTCGCCGGGGCGGTCGCCGTCTATAATCAGACTTCCGGTTCCGCGACGTTCAATCAGTTGACTGCCACGGACGCGTTGTGCTTCCGCATCAACTCGGTCGCCGGCGGCTACGGATATTTCAATGTCACCGGTGGCACGTTGCTCGCGCCCGGCCGCGTCAATCTCGACTATAACGGCGGCACCGCGGTCACTTATATCGGCGGCAGCGCCAACCCGGTGGTCACTTTCAACGGCGAATGGATGATGCTTGCGTACGGCGGCAGCGGCCAGACGAGCACGATGACCCTCGGGCCGGGCGGCACGCTCGATCGTTCCGGCGCCAGCTCGCCCTTCGGCATCTACATGAACAACGCCAATCAGTATGGCGTCCTGAATCTGGCCGGTGGTACTTTGATCACGACCACCCAGAAGATCACTTTCGGTAACGGTGCTGGCGGCACGAACAATATCGGGATGATCAACTTCGACGCCGGGACCTACCTGACGGGCGTGACCATCACCCAGAATAACGGGGCGAGTACGGGCCAGCAGACGTTCTTTAATTTCGCGGGCGGCACGATCAAGGCCACCGCCGCCTTGCCGGGCGTGCTTCCAGTCACAATCACCGGGTACCAGACCGTGGCCACCACGGTCTTCGGGGCCATTGATAACTCGGCCGTAGCCACCGCTCCTTCCTTCAACGGCGGTATCAAGGTCGATTCGAACAATTTCTTGGTGACGTTGACGAACCTCGCGCCGGCTTCTGGCTACGGGGTCACGCAGGGCAATCTGACTGTCGCCGGCGGTGCCGGTTATATCGGGGCCCCCGCCGTCGTCTTCAGCAGCACCGGCATGCTCGCAGGCGGAACGCCGGCGGCGGGTTACGCGCTCATCAGCGGCGGTGCCGTCACGGGTATCGTCATCACCTCGCCTGGGACCTATGCCTCGGGCACGATCCCCACGGTCACGCTCCTAGGTGGCGGTGGTTACGGCGCGAGCGTCACGATTCCCTCGCCGCTCACGACGCTCAACGATACGACCGGCGCCCTCACCAAACTCGGCCTGGGCACGCTGACCTTCAACGGTGCGAACGTCCTCACGGGTCTCACGAACCTCGGCTTTGGTAACGGTAACATCACCATCAGTTCCGGCGGTACGCTCTTCGCGAGCACGTTCGCCAACGTGAACATCGGCCGCCAGATGTATGTCGCCAACGGCGGCGCGCTGTCCATCGATTCGCTCGCGGCCCTCGCCCGCGTCCAGCGCTTTGTCAACGGCAACAGCCTCGGCACGATTTCCCTCACCCCGGCGACCTCCGCGGCCAATCTCGACTTCAGCAACGCGGGACCGATGTTCCTGCCGAGCATGGCGCTCGGCGCCAGCGCGGCCGACCTGACCTACACCGGTACGCTCACGCCTTACATCGCAGGCGCCTATCGCCTCGGCGGTGGCGGCAGCACGCTGACGTATGCGACCAGTATCGGGGGCGGCGTCACGAGCAATATCAGCATCGTCGGCAACTACGTGACCCTCACCGGCACGAATACGTTCACCGGCGGCCTGCAACTCACCTCGACCGGCGGCCTCGCGGTGCTCCCCGGTACGATCAGCGCCAATTTTGGTGCCAGCGCGGGCGGCCTCGTCGCCAACGGCGGCACGATCCGCTGGGCGACCGGTGCCACGACGGATATCACCAGCGGCGCAGGGGCGATCCCCGGCGGCATTTCGATGCCTTCCGGCACGCTCACCTTCGATACCAACGGTAATAACGTCCTGCTCGCCGGCACGATCGGCAATGTCACCGGTGCGGGCGGTTCGCGTAACGGTATCAGCGGCACCTTCACCAAGGCTGGTCTCGGCACGCTCACCCTGGGTGCAGCCAATACCTTCACCGGTGCGACCTCCATCGCGGCCGGCACCCTCAACCTGTCCAACAGCGACGCGCTGTCGCGTAGTTCGATCACGTCCCTCGTCGGCACGCTGGTCTTTGACCAGTCGGTCTCCTCTCATATCTTTAATGTCGGTGGCCTGAACATCGCGACCAACCTGACGCTGGCCGACAACGCTTCCACGCCTAATCCGATCAGCCTGCGGGTGGGTAACGGCGGCGTGAGCTCAGCCTATACCGGCATCATGAGCGGGGCAGGCAGCCTGGTTAAGCTCGGCACGGATACTTTCACGCTTAGCGCTAATCAGACCTACACTGGTTCGACGACGATCGCCGCGGGTTCGCCCGGGCCGTCCGCCACGTCGGTCACGAACGTCAGCATCTTGGCGCTGACCTTCGGCACCGCGTCGCCGACCTGGACGAATATTCTGCCGGCCACGACGACCCTCATCTTCGGCGGCGCCTCGGCGCCCCAGTCCAACGCCCTGCTTTCCGGTGCCCAGGTCATCGCGAGCTCGTTCGGCAGCGGTGCGTTGACCATGACCGGCGCGGCCGCGGGGAACTCCCAGACGGTGGTGAGCACCACGATCGGCACCGGCGGTTCAGGCATCAATCTCAACAACAGTGCCGCCTCCTATGCGATGGTGCTGACTATGGGCGCGATCACGCGCACGGCGGGCGGCACGCTGGTCGTCTCGCAGCCTCTGGGCACGCTCAGCGCCACCAACGGGGCCATCACGACCTCGGGCACGGCGAACACCATCCTCACCGACGCCAACGGTACCGCTTATGCGATCACCGGCACGTCTTCCGGCGCCGTGGTCACGGATTGGGCGGCCAAGAGCACCACGGGTAATTTCATCGTCGGCGTCGGCCAGACCGGCACCACCGCGGCCTATACGGCCTCGATCGCTGCGACGACTGCGCCCGGAGCAGCGGCGAACGTCGACTTCCAGGTCACGAACACCACCGCCTGGACCAACCAGACGATCGCCAGTTTCCGCAATGTCGCGACCACTGCGGCGAACTTGATCATCACCGCGGGTAATACGCTCACGATTTCGACGGGCGGTATCCTCATCGGTAGCGCCGCTGCCTCCTCCTCGCTCAGCACGACGGCAGGGCAGGGGACGATTGTGCCCGGCGCCGGCAAGGAACTCGTCATCTTCAACACGGGCAACACGCTCACGATCAACGCGGTGCTCGGTGAGAGCGCGAGCGGTATCACCGACGTCACCTACCGTGGTAGCCTCGCGATCGGCGCGGGTAAGAGCAGCGTGCTCCTGGGGACTAATAACATCTATACGGGTAACACCTATATCAGCGGCGAGCGCGTCTACCTGGCCAGCACCGCGGTCACCCAGCCGTTTGGCACGGGAGCGAACGGCAATGTTTATATTTACGGTAACAACGGCGGCCAGTTCCTGTTCGCACAAGCCATCACTTTGACCCGTAACTGGTATGTCATCGGCGGCGGCTGGGCCGAGACGGGCACCACGGCGCACGGCGTGCTGCGTATCGACAACGGCGCGACGCTCGCCGGCAACCTGACCTTGATGGGCGACTCCGCGATCCGTTCGCAGACCGGAACCGGTACCGTCAGCGCCAAACTCTACGGCAACTACGCCATCTACGCCAACTCCGGCTCCGGCGACGGCACGACCAACTTCACGGCCGATAATACCGGCTGGGCGGGTTCCTATACCGTCGGTTCCGGCGCCTATCGTTTCGATACCGTCGCGAACATGGGTTCGCCGTCGGTCGTCAATGTGGGCCAGTACGGCTCGATCATCCTAGGGTTTGGCAACATCCAGAGCTCGCTCATTCCACTGATCGGCTACGGCTCGCAGGGCACGATCGCGCTCCGCGCCACCAATGCCAGTGAGAATCTCGACTTCCGGGCGCTGAATGCTTCGGGGCTCTTCCTGGGCGCCAACCAAGACATCACCTATGCCGGTACGCTGACCCCGAATGTGGTCAGCGGTCAGGCTACCT
>SESA01000760.1_pt1 | contig 19081 bp, 14 predicted proteins | sample 3171451 | NCBI WGS metagenome assembly SESA01 (sample SAMN06051862, study PRJNA518727) | freshwater metagenome | biome: subpolar coniferous forest; feature: holomictic lake; material: water; isolation source: holomictic Lake 227, 8 m depth | place: Canada: near Kenora, Ontario | collected...
CTGAACAGGCAGGCGCAGATGGCATTACGGCGCACTTGCGGGAAGACCGTCGGCATATTCAGGACAGGGATATTTTCTTGTTAAAAGAGATGCTCCACACCCGCCTGAATATGGAAATGGCTGTAACCGATGAAATGGTGGGGCTTGCAGTTAAGGTACAACCTTATGCATGTTGTCTGGTACCGGAAAAACGCGAAGAATTGACGACTGAGGGTGGTCTGGATGTTTCGGGCAACCTGAATAGAATGCAATGGGCTTGTGATACCTTAAGAACCGCCGGCATTGAAGTATCTCTTTTTATTGACCCCGATGAAGCGCAGATTGATGCAGCGGTAAAAGCAGGGGCACCGGTTGTCGAACTACATACAGGGTGTTACGCCGATGCAAAAAATCCCGTGCAACAAGCCAAAGAACTGGCACGTATCAGACAGGCCGCACATTATGCCCACAGTGCCGGCTTGCAAGTTAATGCGGGGCATGGGTTAAATTTTTATAATGTTGAAGCGATATGCGCAATACCGGAAATAGTCGAACTTAATATCGGCCATTCGATTATCGCTCAAGCCTTGTTTTCGGGATTGGCTCAGACGGTTAAAGATTTGAAACACCTAATGAGGCAGGCGCGGCTACACCCTTTTTGAGCGGCATTATCCTACAAACCGCAGTTAGTCCACGAAAAGCACGAAAGAAACGAAAGTAATCAGTATGTTGTATTGCACAGCCGTTCACCCTTTAGGTAACAAGATACAATTTTGTATCCCTTTGAATATTTTCGTGCTTTTCGTGTTTTTCGTGGATCAAATGATTTTTCCAGGATTATATAATGTGTTGCGGTGGTTTTCCGGGAAAAACAGATACTTCGATAACTCGCAAAAAATACCCTGCAAAAGTTGCCACAGATTCACAGATTAAAATCAGGATTAATTCCAAGCCCCTCTGAAAATGTGTTGATAGTTGAGGGGAAGAATAGTACAGAGCCCTTGTATTTACATGGTCAAGGGCGCTTTTACAGACCGCAAACAATTTCGTCGTTAGCATCTACCAAGGTATCAAGAATCTGGTATTATTCCAGAAGCAGACGTAGAATCGACAGTAAATATAGTTATGTGACCGGCAAAAATCGGCCATTATATAGATTACCCGGTTCTGAATAGTATATAGGCAACCTTGGCGGATATGCCTTGTAAACACTGGCCTTGCGGCATGCGCCACGTCAAATTAGTAGGCATAATTTTCTCGAAAATTTCCACTGGCGGCACTGCAAGAGGCAATCATCGGCGATGACGATGAAATTAGCTTCGACGACTGTGTTGACATATTCTACAACGACCTCAAAGCATCATTACAGCACCCGTGTGACTACTGGCTTGTGGCTATTTTTGATAAGATTTGCGTTGAATGTAGAAAATTCTATCAAATATACCCCTACATGCCCGTGCATCCCCCTAAAAATTGGGAAACTTCAGTTAAAAAATTGTTAGTTGTAAAATGATTTGATATAAACCGTTTCATATCTAGAATCAACTAAGGAAAGACAGATTCAAAAAGTTTTGTATTTCACTAAAATTAAAAATAAGTAGGAGACAATTTAATGAGTATGCTAACTAAAGTCCTATCGATTGTTTTTCTAGGGTGTTTTTCTCACATCACAAATGCAACTGATTGGGACATGCAAAAGGCCTATTTTTTAGCGATTGCAGCAAAATGTTCTTATAGTTCAAATAAAACAGAAGCCGTTTCTTGTTTAAAAACCCATCCGATGTTTACTAGTGTGAGAGAAAGCGATATTTATTTATGGAGCCACCCGACTCGTCCAGATGCTTATTCTTTGATCAACACACCAAAGGAATTAATTTTAGCGATTAGAGGCACTCAGCCGCCTGTCAAGCTAAGTCTGAATGTATCATTTGATTGGCTGAACGATATGATTGTGGGTGCTGTTGAAAACCAAGGCTATCACAAGGGGTTTCAAAAATCATGGGAAACGATTAAAACCAATCTGACTCAAGATCCGGCCGCTAAGCAATTGTTGGCTCACGTGGGGGCGCGGAAGTTTTATATCACTGGCCACAGCAAGGGCGGATCAATTGCGACAATAGCGACCCTAGACATGACCGAGAATTATGCGGCATTCGGTTTGGCAAAAAAACCTGACGAAACCTACGAATTTGAACCCTCCAGAAGCATAACGGCAGAGAAGGCGAAAGCTCACAAGGCAGTCTTTGCTAATTTATGGCGCTTCGAATATAGAGATGATATCGTTCCCCGACTTCCCATAAAAGAAGCATCGCAAACGCCCAATTCCTTTATTGATCAGATTGATTTTTATGTCAGCAAAATAGGTTTTCCTGCATTTGCATCTGTCGGTAGCCTTTTTTATGTAAACAAGAGCGGGGAAGGTAAACCTATCAAAACAGAGGACGAATCACGTTTATTTGATGAAAGAACCGCTGAACTTGCAGCGCATTTGAAAGAATTAAAAAGACATCCGAAATCTTTAAAACTAGCAGAAATTATTGATAGAGGCGAACAACGCTGTATCACCTCTTTCCAGCTTATAGACGATCACATCGTTTATTGGCAATGGTTGGCCCAGGCATCGAAACAAAACGGCAACGAAGTTACCGTGAGCGATAACAAGTTACACACACTTTCATCCTGCTGTACACAACATTTACTAAGCGGATTAAAGCAATGCCTGACTAAAGATCAATAGATTCAATTAATTTGGAGTGTTGTCATTTATGGGATCTGAAGTCCGTTGCGGAACGAAAAGTCCTGTTAAGAAGTCCTGCTTCGTTGTGTTTGTCCTCAGTCGCTGTTGCTTGATAAAAGCGGCCACTCGCAATGGGCAAATTATTGTTTTCTGGTCGTCAAGTCTCGGCCACTATGTATAGTGCCCAACTATGAATAGAAGCGATTTATTTCGATGTGCACCCCATGTGTTACCAACTACTACTAATAGAGCACTATACATAGCGACCCACTCCAGTCATGCAAGTCAGGTTTTTGGCTGGCAGCTTACCCACAATAAGCCGCCATTCTATTCTGTTAGCGACTAGCAAAACCAGATGTTCAAAATCAAATTTTTGCAATCTTCTGGCTTGGCAATTGAAATCCACTATTTTTGTACTACAATTTTCAATTTTAAAAAATCAATATATGAGAGGGGGGATGTAAACTATTTATATAGAATGATCAAAAAATCTTACTCAAAACGGCTTTCCCTCGCTACGGTTCCTATTCTCGGACAGCCTCCCCTCCTAGCATAAAATCCGGTAACCATTAAAAATAATTTCACTTTTAATCAAATAGTTATAAGTCCTACAAACTACAAAGTGACTGCGTTACTGGAAAAACTGCTGATTCAATTTACTTGCATCCCGATCAAGGCAGTCCCTTGGGGTGCCTAAAAAAGAATTTATTTTTAAAATCTTCCCTACACTCTCTTTAGTCAAAAAGGGGGCTCTGAACTGTTCTATTTATTTTGCTGCAACTTTTTAATCATAATTAATTTTCAGGCAAATTTCAGCGTCATTTTGTGTTATCCTACGCGGCTAAATTTTATTCTATAAATTCTCATATCACTTTATGCGAACTCGCGTTAAAATCTGCGGCTTTACCCGCATTGAAGATGCTGTTTATGCTGCACACCAAGGCGTAGATGCAATTGGTTTGGTGTTTTATCCACCCAGCCCAAGACATGTTGAGATTGGGCAGGCCATCAGGATTGTTAACGCCCTGCCCGCTTTTACCTCGGTAGTCGCTTTGTTTGTTGACGAGCAGGAAGCCCGGATACGCGAGGTTTTGGCACACGTGCCCATTGACTGTCTTCAGTTTCATGGTGATGAGACGGCTGAGGCTTGCAGAATTTATGATAAACGATACATTAAAGCGGTCAGTATGCGGGAAGGTATTGATATTGCGGCTTTGGCTCACCACTATCATGATGCGGCGGGATTATTGCTGGATGCTTTCCATCCTGATGCCAAAGGCGGAACCGGCAGTCAATTCGACTGGGCGATGATTCCCAAATCATGTACTTTACCGGTTATACTGGCGGGTGGTTTGGATGAAACCAACGCAAAACAGGCAGTACAGGCCGTAAGACCTTACGCATTGGATGTCAGTAGCGGTGTAGAAACTGCAAAAGGTATTAAAGACTCGCTTAAAATAGCGGCATTTATAAAACTAGTTAATGAGGGTGATAGAGTAACAACATGACCGAAAAATATAATATGCCCGATGAGCGGGGACACTTTGGCCCTTACGGTGGAATTTTTGTTGCTGAAACATTAATCCCTCCTATTCAGGAATTAAATGCTGCCTATCAGCATTATTTGACCGACCCTGAATTTATAGCGGAACTGGATGCTGATTTAAAATATTATGTAGGCAGACCTTCGCCTTTATATCATGCTGAACGCTGGAGTCGTGAACTTGGCGGCGCGCAAATCTATTTAAAACGTGAAGACCTTAATCATACGGGTTCTCATAAAATCAATAATACCGTGGGTCAGGCCTTATTGGCCAAACGCATGGGTAAAACCCGTATTATCGCGGAAACCGGTGCCGGCCAACACGGCGTTGCCACCGCAACCATTGCCGCCAGACTGGGTCTGGAATGTGTGGTTTATATGGGCGCTGTTGATGTGGCAAGGCAATCCTTAAACGTGTATCGAATGAAATTGCTGGGGGCAACCGTAGTGGCGGTTGAATCGGGCTCTAAAACGCTAAAGGATGCTTTAAACGAAGCGCTTAGAGATTGGGTCACCAATGTTGATAATACTTTTTATATTATCGGTACGGTTGCCGGCCCCCATCCTTATCCGGCGATGGTGCGGGATTTTCAGGCGATTATTGGCCGTGAAACCAAAGAGCAATGTCTTGAAGCAACCGGACGTTTGCCCGATGCGCTTGTGGCTTGTGTAGGCGGCGGTTCAAATGCCATCGGTTTGTTTTATCCTTTTATTGAAGATAAATCCGTAAAAATGTACGGCGTTGAAGCAGCCGGTGACGGCGTGGAAACGGGACGGCATTCTGCGCCGTTATGTGCAGGTCGACCCGGTGTATTACACGGCAATCGTACCTATTTAATGGCGGATGATGACGGTGAAATTATCGAAACCCATTCTATTTCAGCCGGCCTGGATTATCCTGGTGTCGGCCCTGAACATGCCTGGTTAAAAGATACCGGCCGGGCCACTTATGTCAATATAACCGACACCGAAGCGCTGGAAGGCTTTTATGCGTTAACACGCATGGAAGGCATTATTCCTGCACTGGAGTCCAGCCATGCAATGGCTTACACGATGAAACTTGCACCAACTATGCGTAAAGACGAAACCATCATTATTAACCTGTCCGGTCGTGGCGATAAAGATATGCAGACGATGGCTAAACGTGAAGGAATAGAACTGTGAGTCGCTTGGCTGCCAGATTTGAAGAACTTGCGAAAACAGGTCGCAAGGCATTAATTCCGTTTGTTACGGCGGGCGATCCACATCCCGACTTTACCGTGCCGCTGATGCATGCCATGGTAAAAGCGGGTGTTGACGTGATTGAGCTGGGTGTACCTTTTTCTGATCCGATGGCCGATGGCCCTGTTATTCAACGTGCCAGCGAACGCGCGTTGGCTCATAAAATGAGCTTAAGACGCACCTTGGAAATTGCGGCTGAATTTAGAAAAAACGATCAGGAAACGCCGGTTGTCCTGATGGGTTATTTAAATCCGATTGAAGCAATGGGTTACGAAAACTTTGCCAATGCCGCACAACGTGCAGACATTGACGGTGTCTTAACCGTTGATTTACCCCCGGAAGAAGGCGTTGAGTGCGGTGCCTTGTTAAAGGCACGCGGCGTTGATCCTATTTTTCTGTTGGCACCCAACAGCACCGATGAACGTGTTAAAAAAATGGATGCGGCGGGTAGCGGTTATATTTATTATGTTTCTCTTAAAGGCGTAACCGGTGCCGGTCATTTGAATATTGCCGATGTTGAAAACAAACTGCAACAAATCAAGGCCATTACAAAATTACCCATTGCGATAGGTTTTGGTGTAAAAGATGCGCAAACAGCAAAAACTATTGCTACTATAGGTGATGGTGTGGTTATCGGTAGCGCCCTGATTAGTAAAATTGAAGCCAACCTGGATAACCTGGAACAGGCCGGTAACGACATTATTGAATTATTGGTATCCATACGCCAAGCGCTGGATAGTTAAGGCGTGTCATGATAAAGCACTATGGAGCATATAAATGAGTTGGTTTGAAATATTACTCCCCAAAACGATTAGAACAGAAGGATCCAGTAAAAAAGGCACTGTGCCTGAAGGTTTGTGGACCAAGTGCCCTGGCTGTAATGCGATTCTTTACAATACCGAACTGGAAAGAAATCTCTGCGTCTGTCCAAAATGCGAACATCACATGCGTATTTCGGCCAGAACACGCTTAAATATGTTTCTGGATGAGGAAGGACGCGAAGAAATCGGCAAGCACATTAAGCCTGTCGATCCATTAAAATTTAAAGATACCAAGAAATATAAAGACCGGATTACCCTGGCTCAAAAACAAACCAAAGAAAGTGATGCCTTGGTCGTCATGAAAGGACAACTTAACGGTAACGACATTGTTGTTGCCGCCTTTGACTTTAAATTTATGGGCGGCTCGATGGGCTCGGTAGTCGGTGAACGTTTTGTTCGAGGCGTCAACAAGAGCGTTGAGTCAGGCATACCGTTTATTGTCTTTACGTCAAGCGGCGGTGCCAGAATGCAGGAATCCCTGTTTTCCCTGTTTCAAATGGCAAAAACCAGCGCTGCGTTAACCAAATTGTCCGATGCCGGAATCCCGTATATCTCTTTTATGACGGATCCAACGATGGGCGGCGTATCAGCCAGCTTAGCGATGCTGGGCGATATTAATGTGGCTGAACCCAACGCTTTGATTGGTTTTGCAGGCCCCCGGGTTATAGAGCAAACGGTTCGTGAAAAATTGCCGGAAGGCTTTCAACGCAGCGAGTTTTTACAGGAGCATGGTGCCATTGACATGATTATTGACAGGCGTGAAATGCGCACTAAAATTCACAGCATTTTGGTACTATTGATGGCGGGCAGAGGAAAGGTATCGGCATCCGTTGCGCCAGCGTCAATAACCATTGAAGCTGAAGAAGTTATCGAGCAATCTTCTGCTCAAGAATAACCGACTCCCGAAATACCACGGGGTATCTACAGAGTTTTTCTGCTTAATGAAAAAATGATTTGCACTGAAACTATCAGTCCTCTCCTACCGGAGAAGCCTGTTCCAAGCAGTGCAGAAGGGACTGGAGAGAAAACAGGGATGCAGAAAAGCAGAGCAATGCAGAAGCGGCGTAGCGGTGTGCCGAGGAGAGTAAAATTAATTATTTAAATCCCCATCAACCTTATTTTTCAAAGGCAAAAGGATTCTGCTTGTGTAAATACCTGTGCCCCAAACACTCTGATAATGATGCGTTTTGATTCACTAAAGGGCTGGCTGGATTGGCAGGAAAGCTTGCACCCCTTGGCAATAGACTTGGGATTGGAACGGGCGGCACACGTTTTTCATGCGCTTAATCCTGGCTGCCTCAAGCCACTTACCATTACTGTGGCCGGAACCAACGGAAAAGGTTCATGTATCGCTTATCTTGAGACTATTTATAAAGCACAGGGCTACCGCGTAGGTGCTTATTCTTCTCCACATATTTTAAAATATAATGAAAGAATAAAAATAGACGGTAAACCGGTATCTGATGAACTGATTTGCGCAGCTTTTGCAAGAATAGAAGCCGTCCGGGGCAATACCTCATTAAGCTATTTTGAATTTGGTACACTGGCTGCACTTGATTTATTCTGGCGCTCGGGTTTGGATATTCAATTGCTTGAAGTCGGCTTGGGCGGTCGTCTTGATGCCGTTAATATAATTGATCCCGATGTCTCGTTGATTTCCAGCATCGGTATTGATCATGTGGATTGGCTGGGTGCTACACGCGAAGCTATAGGCAAGGAAAAGGCCGGTATATTCCGGGTAAAAACACCTGCTATCGTAGGCGATTGCAATCCTCCTGATTCATTGTTGCAACATGCCCTTGATAAAGAAGCGCAACTTTATTGCATTAACAAGGATTTTTCTTATAAAAAACAGGAAACTACCTGGGACTGGTTTGCAAATGGCCGACATATTGATCAATTACCGGAGCCGGGTTTAAAAGGCGAACATCAATACCGTAATGCCTCAGCGGCTATTTTGGCAGTGAAACTGTTGTCAAAAAACCTGCCGGTGAGCGATGAGGCCATTAGAACCGGAATAAAAAACAGCCATTTACTCGGTCGCTTTCAATTGATTAATGATAAAATCCCCGTGCTGTTGGATGTGGGACATAATCCGGAGGCTGTCAAAACATTAGTTGATTATCTAACGACGACTTTCCCTGGAAAAAGAATACACGCGATTTTTTCAATGATGAAAGACAAGGACATAGCGGGTGTGCTGGAAATTATGAATCCGGTAGTCTACGACTGGTTTTTTGCCCCCTTGGCCAACCCAAGAACAGTGACAGAACCGGTTATGCGGGAGCTTTTTTCACAAAGTTCAGTGTCACGGGCAAGCTTTGGTTTTAGCGGTTTTGCGCAAGCTTATAACGCAGCAAAAAGCCAATCACTAGATGATGATTTACTACTGGTTTTTGGATCGTTTTTTTTAGTATCTGATTGTTTAAATGAATTTGAGAAAAGGTGAGTTGACAAAATGAATCAAGAATTAAAACAACGGTTGATTGGTGCAGTCGTGGTGACGGCTCTGGCTGCTATTTTTATTCCCATGCTGTTTGATGACCCTGTTGATAATAGCGGTCAATCAGTCAGTGAACTGGTTATTCCAGCGACACCTGTTAACACGGGCGAAGAATCTGCCAATAAATTACCGACCAGTGCCAATCAGGTTTTGAATGCGCCTGATTCGGGCTCTGAAAAGGTGGTCAACACAGAAGAAGAAGCCGAGCTATCAGCAGATAATCAGCTTTCCCAAGACGCGTCTTTAAATGATGAACCCGAAGCCGATATGGCAGAAGGCGATGAACCAGCGATTGATGTACCAATAAATGATGGCTCATCAACGGCTTTGGATACCGGTGTTGCAAACAAAACCAATAAATCGGTAAAAACCCTAAAAGCCCTTTCCGGAACTGAAGCAGCCAAGCAGCAATTAACTCAGAAACCACCATTAGAGGCGGAGTCGAATATCGGTATTGATACCCCTAAAAAATCAGTAAAAAAAACTGAAGCATTCGGGACTAAACCGGCCGAAAAAGTAAACGCTTTAATTACGTCAATGGATAACACCACCGATAAAACGGTTGTTAAACCCGTAACATCAAAATCTGAATTGGGTCGCTGGACTCTTCAGGCCGGTACTTTTAGTAAAAAAGAAAATGCCGTGACACTGATGGAAAGGTTACGTAAACAAGGTCTGCCCGTGACGATGGAGGTGACTAAAGGCGCTGGTAACACAACCCTTTATCGTATTAAAGTGGGGCCTACGCTTGATAAGAAACGTGCGCTGGAAATGAAGGCAAAAATGGATAGTCAAAAAATACAATCGCTCCTGGTTGCCGAGTAATACATCAATTTAAATGTTGAATTTTATAATCTAAAAAATGATTTGGATAGACTATGTCATTATCGGATTGGTATTTATTACCTTGATAACAGGATTCCTGAAGGGCTTTAGCCTGGAATTTTTTTCATTCGTATGTTGGCTGTTGGCAATCGGGATTGGTTTAAATTTTAGCCGGGATTTTTCTGTTTTCCTGGAATCCGTTATCCCTCATCCTTTACTTAAAACCCTGGCGGCTTTCTTATCGCTGCTTTTAATCACCCTGCTGGTGGGTCGCTTAATACAGGGACTTTTGGGTGAAGTCATAAAAAAGCCAACATTAACATTTACAGATCGCTTGGGAGGAATGGTTTTTGGTGTTTTACGCGGCACGGTTGTTGTGGTGGTATTAGTCATGCTGGCAGGGCTAACCGCCTTGCCGAATGATGTTTGGTGGAAAGAATCAAAATTGCTGCCATCTTTTCAAACCTGCGTGATATGGTCACTAGACCATATTCCGTCAGCACTGGCTGAATATATTCATTATCGTTAACAACTTTTAGATTCAAGAAAAAATTATGTGTGGTATTACTGCTATCGTTTCACACCAAGCTGTCAATCAGGAACTCTATGATGCACTGACAGTCTTGCAACACCGTGGTCAAGATGCTGCCGGCATAGTCACTTGTGAGCGCGGGCGCTTGCATTTGCGTAAAGATAATGGCTTAACCCGTGATGTGTTTAACAACGCTCAGATGTTAAAGCTAAAAGGCAACATGGGCATTGCCCACGTTCGCTACCCAACGGCGGGTTGCACCAGTTCTGCAGAGGCGCAACCGTTTTATGTTAACTCCCCTTTTGGACTGACGCTTGCTCATAACGGTAATTTAACCAATACCGAGGAGTTGAAAAAAGCCCTGTTCGTAGAGGATCAACGCCATATTAATACCGATTCTGATTCTGAAGTCCTGTTAAATGTTTTTGCTCATGAGCTACAAAGCTTGGGTAAACTGGATTTAAGTGTCGATGATGTTTTTCAGGCCGTCAGAGGTGTTCATCGTCGCTGCCGTGGCGCTTATGCGGTTGTTATTATGATCGCAGGGGTTGGGATTTTGGGTTTTAGAGATCCCCATGGCATCAGACCAGTGGTTTTTGGTAAGAGAGAAACCGAACAGGGTTCTGATTTTATGATTGCTTCAGAAAGTGTTGCGCTGGATGTACTGGGCTTTCAGCTTATTAGGGACATAGAACCCGGTGAAGCCATTTTTATTGAAGAGTCAGGCATATTACATACCCAGCAATGCTCTGAAGTCGTTGATCATTGTCCCTGTATTTTTGAGTATGTTTATTTTGCCCGTCCGGATTCAATTATTGACGACATTTCGGTCTACAAAGCGCGTCTGCGCATGGGTGATAAACTGGCCGCAAAAGTCATTAGAGAATGGCCTGATTATGATATTGATGTAGTTATCCCGATACCGGATACCAGTAGAACCGCCGCACTGCAAATGGCAAACAAGCTGGGCGTTAAATACAGCGAAGGGTTTATGAAGAACCGTTATATCGGTCGAACTTTTATCATGCCCGGCCAGAAAATGCGCGAAAAATCGGTCAGACAAAAACTCAATGCCATTGGTCTTGAATTTGGCGGAAAAAACGTCTTGCTGGTTGATGATTCGGTGGTTAGAGGAACGACTTCTGCACAAATCATTCAGATGGCCAGAGATGCGGGTGCCAAAAAAGTATACTTTGCTTCTGCTGCGCCACCGGTTCGCTATCCCAATGTTTATGGCATTGACATGCCGGCTGCCAATGAACTGATCGCCCATGATCGTACCGAGGATGAGGTCTGTGAGGCCATTGGTGCTGATCGCTTGATTTATCAGGATCTGAGTGATTTAATTGAAGCGGTTCGTAAAGGCAACCCCAGTATTAAACATTTTGATACGTCATGCTTTAGTAAAGAATACATTACCGGCGATATTGATGATGCCTATCTGGAGCGTACCGAGTCGCTGCGTAACGACAATGCCCAGGCCGAACGCAACTCCGAAAAATCCATTATTGAAATGTTGTAGCAGGTGCAAGGTACAAGGCGAAAGGTGAAAAACCTGATATTCAACGTAATCGCTGCTTGCCTTTAGTATTACCCTTGAACCTTTTACCTTGCCCCTTGAACCTATGAACCTATGAACGACATTAACCGGAACGACTACTCTCTCGAAACTCAGGCAATCAGAGCGGGGCATAAGCGCACTCATGAAGATGAGCACAGCATCCCAATTTTTGCGACCTCCAGTTATGTGTTTAAAAGTGCTGAAGAAGCTGCTTTGCGCTTTACCGGAAAAAAACCGGGCAATATCTATTCCCGGTTTACCAATCCAACCGTCAATGCCTTTCAAGAAAGATTGGCACTCATGGAAAAGGGTGAACGTTGCCTGGCCTTTGCCTCGGGCATGGCTGCTATCATGGCAGTGGGTATGGGACTGCTTAAATCAGGCGATCATGTGGTGTGTTCTCGTGGTGTATTTGGTAATACGGTATTGGTATTTCAAAATTATTTCGCAAAATTTGGTGTTGAAACCGATTTTGTCGATTTAATCGATACTGCTGCATGGGAATCCGCTATCAAACCCAACACCCGATTTTTATTTCTGGAGACCCCCTCCAATCCATTGATTGAAATTGCTGATATTTCTGCACTCGCCGATATTGCCCATGCGCATAATTGCTTGCTGATTGTTGATAATTGCTTTTGCACCCCCATTCTGCAAAAGCCTTTTGAATTAGGTGCGGATATTGTTATCCATTCGGCAACCAAGTACTTGGACGGACAGGGGCGCTGTGTAGGTGGCGCGGTTATCGCCAGTGATGAAATCATTGAAACAGCGATTTATCCTTACCTGCGTACCGGCGGCGCAACAATGAGCCCGTTTAATGCCTGGGTATTTTTGTCCGGATTGGAAACCTTGGCCATCCGCATGAAAGCCCATTGCGACAATGCTTTTGAGTTGGCCAAGTGCCTGGAACAACAGCCAGGCATCGCCAAAGTACACTATCCCGGCTTGCAATCGCACGCACAACACGAATTGGCAAAACGTCAACAAAGCCAATTTGGCGGGATTGTTAGTTTTGAATTAAACGGTGGCAAAGAACAAGCCTGGAAATTAATTGATGCGACAGAAATGATATCAATTACCGCCAACCTGGGTGATGTTAAATCCACCATAACCCATCCCGCGACCACAACACATGGCCGCTTGTCACCTGAAGCCAGAGCGGCCGCTGGTATTAAGGACGGCTTGGTTAGAGTTTCCGTGGGATTGGAACACATTAACGACATTAAAAATGATCTGTTAAAGGGGTTATAAACCTCTGGTAGAGGAGCATGGGTATCTACACAGCCTGTATGCTCAATAAAAAACGGGTTACATCGGGAACAAGCACCCTCTTCTGTTGGAGAGGGTTGGGGCACGATAATAATATTAACTGGTTATATCCTCACCTCCCAATCCGGCACCCTCGCTTCACTCTCCCTCAAGGGCGGGGAAGCTTCCATTTGTGTAGACATCTATGGTATTGGAGAGAGCGTCATGATTTTAACGATTGCAAAAAGTTTACTCGGCGATAACGTCAAAATTCTTAAGAGCGAGGCTTCTAAAACAGCCTATCAGGGCGTTTTAATAGCGGTTGCCGCTATTATTATTGCTACTTTTATGGTTAGTTATTTTACCGGTGGACTGTCCCTGGCGGGTATTATGGCTGCGCAAAAGAACAACGTGGCACTTTGGGTTTTAGACTGTATTCCTTTTGTATTTGGTTTCTGGGGGCAGTACTCAAGCACAATGATCGCCTACCAGGCCGGTGCCATGATTTTTGATCAGACTCAAGAATTACGCAGCAAGGCAGATAGCCTGGAAAAAAAGTTCGATTACGACAGTACCCATGATTCTCTGACCGACCTGCCTAATAGGGCGCTGTTTTATGACCGGATAGAACAAGCTATTTTTTTGGCAGATGCCCAAAATCAATTAATATCCATTTTACTGATAGAAATTGAAAATTTCAAAGATGTCTACGATACTTTGGGTCGTAGCAGCGGCGATCTTGTTCTCAAGCAAATATCCTCCCGGTTAAAGGGAGTCAGTCAAGAACGGGATGCCATTGCGAAAATTGACAGCAATATTTTCGGTTTTATTTTAACCAACATTGTCAATATTACGATCGCCGAGCGGCTCGCTCAGGCTATTGGACAGGTCATGGAACCGCCTTTTCTTATTAGTCACCTTAAAGTCTCGGTGCATCCCAACATTGGCATTGTTAATTTTCCGGATCACGGTGATGACGTTGATACCTTGATACAAAGAGCGGGTGTAGCGCTACACATGGCCCAAAAATCAAGCAAAGGTTATTGCATCTACGAACCCGCATTTGATAAGTACAGCCCAAAGCGGTTGACCTTAATATCCGAGCTTCGTAATGCCATAAACCGGGATCAACTTGAGCTGTTTTATCAGGCGAAGGTATCAATCCAGACCGGTAAGTTATTGGGCGCTGAAGCCTTGGTTCGCTGGAATCACCTCACCCAGGGAACTGTTTCACCCGATGAATTTATCCCGATGGCGGAACATACCAGAACCATTAAACAAGTTACTCTCTGGGTATTGCAACGGGCTTTTCGCAATTGTGCGGACTGGCATAAAGAAGGGCTTGATATAAAAGTATCGGTTAACTTGTCATCCAAAGATTTACATGATCCTGAATTGCCCGATCTGATAGCCGGTGTGGCGGCTTCCGCATTGATTAAACCCGAATGGATCATGCTGGAGATTACTGAAGGATCGATTATGAATGATCCTGAAAGTGCCCTGGAAATAATAAATCAACTGCATGGCATGGGCTATCAGTTTTTAATCGATGATTTTGGGACAGGCTATTCATCATTAGGTTATCTCAGCAAAATGCCACTGACAGAGCTCAAAATAGACAAGTCGTTTGTTATGGATATGATAAGCAATAAAAATAACGCACTTATGGTTAAAACAATCATTAATCTGGCCCATAACTTGGGATTACAGGCTACCGCAGAGGGCGTCGAAAACGATGAAATAATGGCTAAACTCAAAGGTTATGGCTGTGATATGGCACAAGGTTACTTTCTAAACAAGCCATTATCTGTTAACGATTTCACTGAATGGATGAGTGACTTTGAATTGCAGAATTAACCAGTCCGGATTTCTGTAATTGATTTTTCACTCATCAGTCCTTAAAAAATAGAACACGGATGACACGGATTTGACTGATAGACACGGATAAGGAAAATACTTAACCGTGACTCGTAACGAAGAAGTATGCGAGCAAAGCGTGCCTTTTTTAAACTAAAATAAAATCCGTTGAATCCCGTCAAATCTGTGTCATCCGTGTTCTATGATCGAAGCACGCATCTTCCGGGTAGTTACGATTTTAACCCTTTAATTTTTGTTTAAATTTTAATCTTTAATGACTAATGACCCGACTCCCATTGACGTCCTTTGTGTAGGTCATGCCTCTTATGACCTGATCTTTTCGGTTGATCATCATCCCGACGAAGATGAAAAAATTTCCGCACAAGGCTTTGTCAGTTGTGGCGGCGGTCCTGCGGCCAATGCTGCCGTAACTATTGCCAAACTTGGCTTTAAAGCGGCCTTCGCCGGTTATCTGGGGCAGGATATTTACGGCGAAAAACATTATCAGGAACTGCGTCAATACGGTATTAACACCCACCTCATTATTCGCGGCGACTCCCCTACCCCGCTATCCACGGTTTTAGTCAAACCGAACGGCAAACGAGCCTTGGTCAATTACAAGGGTGAAACCAGACCATTGCCGTCGGGAGCGGTTGATTTTTCTTCTGTCACGCCCAAAGTTGTTTTGTTCGATGGTCACGAACCGCATCTGTCTACATCCCTGCTGGAACGCACACAAAGCAACGATATCCCCACTATTCTGGATGCAGGTTCCGTGCATGAAGGAACGCTAGCCTTGATGGAACGTATGGATTATTTGGTTTGCTCCGAAAAATTCGCGCTGCAATTTGCAGGCGATGAACACGCGGCTTTAACGCGTTTGGCAGAAGCATCACCAACAGTTGTCATTACCCTGGGCGAAAGAGGCCTGATTTGGCAACGCGGACAAGAGTGTGGGGGCTTATCTGCCTTTCCTGTCAATGCCATTGACACGACTGGCGCTGGCGATGCTTTTCATGGCGCATTTGCAGTCGCCGTTGCCTCCAACATGAACTGGCTTGATGTGTTGCGCTACGCAAGCGCCGCCGGCGCATTGTGCTGCACAACAATTGGCGCACGCGCCGGACTGCCCTCAAAAGAAGAGCATCAAGCATTGTTCCACACACCAAAAAAGGAAAGCCAAAGCCATTAATCCTGAAATTTATTTGAAAAGTGACGGAGTTAATAACCTAAATCTGCTTCGCATGACTACAAACCAAGGCGTCAAAATTGCATAGCGAATAATGCTTCTACCCAGCTAAATAGTTAGCAGTATTACTATTACAGGCAGGTTACTTTGTAGGTACGTATTGATCATCCATAGACTAAACACCCACTATTTTGGTATAGTTATACTGTTTAAAAACTTCGACCCACCCGTTTTAATCTTTTTAACCCAATTACTCTGGAGATACTCAATGCCAATTAAAGTTGCAATCAATGGTTATGGTCGTATTGGACGCAATATCGTCCGCGCATTATATGAATCAGGCCGCACCAATGAAATTCAAATAGTTGCAATCAATGACTTATGTGACAGCAAAACCAATGCCCACCTGACGCAATATGATTCTGTGCATGGAAAATTTCCTTTTGAAGTCACTGTCGATGGCGACTTCATTGTGATCAATGGCGATAAAATCCGGGTTTTCTCTGAAAGAGATCCGTCAAAACTACCTTGGGCTGAACTGGGTGTTGACGTTGTTCATGAATGTACCGGTTTTTTCACCAGCAAAGCTAAAGCATCAGCACACATTACTGCCGGCGCAAAAAAAGTCATTATTTCAGCGCCCGGCGGTGATGATGTTGACGGCACGATTGTATTTGGCGTAAACCACCACACCTTAAAAGCGTCTGATACCGTTATTTCCAACGCTTCCTGCACAACCAACTGTCTGGCACCGATTGTAAAGCCTTTAAATGATGCTATTGGCCTTGAATATGGCTTAATGACCACCATCCATTCATACACCAATGACCAAGTTCTGACTGACGTGTATCACAGCGATTTACGCCGTGCCCGTTCAGCGACTCAATCCATGATTCCTACCAAAACCGGTGCAGCAGCCGCTGTTGGTTTGGTATTGCCTGAATTGGCCGGAAAACTGGATGGTTTTGCCATGCGCGTACCGACTATCAATGTCTCTGTTGTTGATTTAACTTTTCATGCCGCCAGAGATACCAGTGTAGCAGAAATTAACGAGATTTTGACAGCCGCCTCCAATGGCGCGTTAAAAGGTATTCTTGATATCAATGAAAGACCGTTGGTTTCCATTGATTTTAATCATAACCCTGCATCATCTATTTACGAAGCACCGCTGACTAAAGTATCGGGCGGTCGTTTGGTAAAAGTCTTGTCCTGGTATGATAATGAATGGGGTTTCTCAAATCGTATGCTGGATACCACAATCGCTTTTGTAAACGCCAAATAACGGATTTAATTAATGTTAAGAAGAACCAAAATTTTAGCCACACTCGGCCCTGCAACTGATAAGCCCGGTGTACTTGAAGGCTTATTCAAGGCGGGTATTGACGTTGTCCGGATGAACTTTTCCCATGGTTCTGCTCAAGATCACCTCGACAGAGCTGATGCGGTTCGTGCACTCAGCAAGAAAACCGGCAGACGCGTAGGTATTCTTGCTGATTTACAAGGCCCTAAAATCCGTATCGCCCGCTTTAAAGATACCAAGGTAATTTTAAATGAAGGCCAGGATTTTGCACTAGACATTAACTTTGACGCAACTCAAGGCGATAATACCCAGGTTGGTATCACTTACGAACCTTTGGCTCTGGAAGTGAGACCGGGAAGCCGTCTGTTACTGGATGACGGTCGCATTGTGCTGGATGTGGTTGATGTGGTTGATATGCGTGTTAACTGTACCGTTATTGTCGGTGGAGCGCTATCCAACAACAAAGGTATTAACTTGATGGGTGGCGGACTTTCTGCTGCGGCATTAACTGAAAAAGACAAAGAAGATATCAAAACTATCGCCCTCATGAAGTGCGATTATGTGGCCGTATCTTTTCCGCGTTGTGCTGAAGATCTTAATGAAGCACGTCGTTTACTGGTTGCTGAAGGTTGTTATGCCGGTATTGTTTCTAAAGTTGAACGCGCAGAAGCGATAGTTCCTGAGGTTATGGACGAAATCATTCTGGCATCTGATGCCGTGATGGTGGCGCGTGGCGATCTGGGCGTTGAAATTGGCGATGCCAATTTGCCTGCTGTACAAAAATTACTGATTAAACGCTCGCGGGAACTCAATCGTGTTGCCATTACCGCAACACAAATGATGGAGTCCATGATCGAAAACCCAATCCCTACCCGGGCTGAAGTGTTCGATGTTGCCAACGCCGTTTATGACGGGACTGATGCCATTATGTTGTCAGCTGAAACAGCGTCTGGAAATTATCCGGTAAAAGCTGTTGAAGCAATGCATCGGATTTGCATAGAAGCAGAAAAGCAACGCATTGTTCGTGAATCTGATCATCGTATCAATGTTAAATACTTTGAGCGTGATGATGAAGCCATTGCCATGTCAGCCATGTATATGGCCAACCATGCCAATATCAAAGGCATTGTAGCATTAACAGAGTCCGGATCAACACCGCTGTGGATGTCCAGAATCAGCTCTGGACTGCCTATTTTTGCGTTTAGCAGCCAGGAAAAAACGCTGGGTAAAGTGACCCTTTATCGGGGTGTTTTTCCTATGTATTTTGAGATTCAAGGCAATAATGACCATGCTGAAGTTAATCGCAGCATTGTTAAAGAGCTTAGAAAATGGCACAAAGCAAAAGACGGTGATAAATTTATTATCACTAAAGGCGATTTGACCGGTGTAGAAGGCGGCACTAACGCGTTAAAAGTGATTGTCATTGGGCAAGGCTTAACGCCTTAATAGTGGTTGATTCTGCACACGGAATAGATAAGCCGGTTGCAGAATCACTCATGCCGTTGACGGTTTAACACGGTATCAATAGCTGTCGGGTTAATTAAAACCTAATCCGGCACCTCTATCTTATATTGACTGACACCATCACCCACCTGCGCAAATAGTTAGCCTTACACACAATCTTCAAGTTTTTAATGCTTGATTTCGGGAATTTCAGCGATAACAAACAATAGACTTAGTTTCCGGCACACTCGTAGCGGAATGCCGGAAACGCTTATTCTCGCTTGCGCTCGAAAAGTCTTATTCCGGCTACGACTGACAC
>SESA01000763.1_pt1 | contig 18976 bp, 21 predicted proteins | sample 3171451 | NCBI WGS metagenome assembly SESA01 (sample SAMN06051862, study PRJNA518727) | freshwater metagenome | biome: subpolar coniferous forest; feature: holomictic lake; material: water; isolation source: holomictic Lake 227, 8 m depth | place: Canada: near Kenora, Ontario | collected...
CCGGCGCAGGCGCGACTCCAGCAGCAGCCACAGGGACAACTCCAGCAACAACCACGGGCGTGACTCCAGCAGCAGCCACGGGTGCGACTCCAGCAGCAGCAGCCACAGGCGCGACCCCAGTAGCAGGGGGCGGGGTGGCTTCAGTGGCAGCCTTTTGCTGGTCCATCGCAGCCTGCTGGTCGCTGATGGCCAATACACATGCGCACAGCGACACGCTCTCGTAATGTGTCTGGTATACCTGTTCAAACACAAATGCAGCCAGTGCTAGCAGCACCATAATGCGCTTGACCATAGGATATTCCTGCCTGTGCAGTACATCGCTGAGGCCTGATTTTTTCGCAGCTGTAGTGAATAGCGTGTAATATTCCAGCGCCATGATGAGACAACGCACACGAAGGACAGCAATCGCCATAATCTCTAATGGCGTCTGTGGATTGGTGTCGTGGATGCGGGTGATGTATTTTTTCAATAAGATGCTTGGGCGACCAGGGACAAACAAGGCTGCCATCATGCGACCTTTGTCCGCCAAGTCTGTGAGCCCAGGGGTATTGGTATACACGCCCACATGCAGTATGATGCAGACCGCCACCAGGGCGCAGTTCATCCACCAGGAGTTTCTTCCCATTCCAATCGCGTATGGAATCGCGAGGACCTTGATGAGTTCGTAGTCCTTTTCCATGGACCATACCGCCAACAGGCACAGCATGCTGAGCAGGGTGTTTACGGGCGTGTATTTGATCACAGCGCACACGGCGGGCGAGACAATCTTTGCCGTTGTGGTGTAGCCTGGGATCACACTGAGGGGCCCAGTAGGGGCGAATACTCCCTCGGCGCAGTGTTTGATGCCGCTGTAGACGGCATCCTTGTAGAGGATGAAGCTGGTCATTTTGCTCTCGCGTGTATATTCAGTTAGCACGGGTGCGACGCGCGCGCTATGTTTGGTTAAATATGTGCATGTGGTAGACATTTTTTCATTTTTTTTCAGGTGGGCATATGGCCAATCAGGCAGGGAGGGGTTCACATGCCATGGCAGCGGGGGCCCAATCAGAACAGGGTGGGATTCGGGGGTTTTCACGCGGTCGCGTTGAAGATGCCAGCCTCGCTCATGTTCAGGCTGGCGGTCTCGTTCGTATCCAGTGTGGCAATCTAGTTCACGTACTGCAATGCGTCCACGCAGACAACGGCGGCATACTCGACCGCGGCCACGCAGCAGCAGACGACGTACCAGATGCACGGCATGATCACGTTGTAGATGACCCCACAGATGCCGATGCAGAACCGGTAGAGGCACATCCACGCCATGGCGGCCCCTTGCGTCGCAGGCGACAGCGAGTAGAGCATGATCTTGATCAGGTTGAATTCAGAGTTGATCGCGCAGTCCCTGATGAACCACATCGCCAGCGCGATCAGCATCCAGATAAGGCATTTGACGCGCGCGCATCGGAAGAAATCGCAGGTGCGCGGCATGCACGCGCCGATGGCGTACACACCGACGCCGTCGTATTTGTCGACGGCGCCGTCGAATATCCAGACAAGACAGAAGTACCATACGATTGGCATGACAAGCGCAATGACCGTGGCGACCTCTCCTCCAAGCCAGAACCATACCATGATGGCGCACGTGATGACGATCCGTTGCTGTTGCTTGTCCTTGACGACGCAGCACCAGCTGTTGCTGGTCATGTACGTATGGCAGATCTGCATGAATACCGCCAAGTGGGATGTGGACTGCATCATCTGCACGCAGTAAGCAGCGGATATGATCACATGCTTGAAGAATATGTCTGATAAAACGGCATGCAAGCATGAATCTTTCGGAATTATGATATGCATCTCCTCTTTGGTTTTTTCGTTATTCATCAGCTCACTGATGTACATGCAGAGAAGCATCAACAGGCACGTCTTGATGAATTCGTAGTTTTTCCCGTTGCAGCTCATCACGTTGTATACCACGCGCGTGCGATTGCACACGAACATGCAGCATGCGAACACGAGGGGCATGGGCATGAACATCGGCGTGCGCCCGTTTCTGAGCTCGAAGGCGTAGCCCGCAACGAACAGGATGACAGGCATGATTGCGTTCGTGATGATCCAGTCGCGCCCCTTGCCGTCTTCGGGGCCAAGCTTCGCAATGAGCTTCTTGATATTGTCGAACTGAGGTATCATGTTGGTGGCCATGGATGGATTTGTTTCCGGTTGTGTGTGAAGCACTTGGACTGCGCTGCATCTCGTGGTGCTTTTTATAGTGGCGCGACTGTGTTGTATTTAAATTTTTTGGAGGTTTTTTGTTTTGATGGCGCAGGGGTCGATCAGCTATTGCTCGCTCTACCAGGCGTACGACGACTTCGTCGCGTCCAGGCGCCGCTCCGAGGCCGACGTTCCCAGGAACGCCTTTACTGCCTTCCTGATGCGCAGCACGGGCGAGGCGCGCGTCGACGGCTTCAAGCGCATGCAGCTCTGCAGGAAGGCGCTCGACGCGCTCGACGTCAAGTACCAGCGCTCCTTCCACCAGCGCATGTTCCACGACAACTTCATCCGCGCGTGCGCCCGCGTCTTTTTCAAGCCGGACCCGCCGGGGTCCTTCGCGCGCGCCCACCAGGCCATCCTCGACCTGAACGGCTGGGACAGCCTGGCGCAGGAGATCCTCATCTCTACCCCTCGTCGGTGCGCGCGCTCTCCAGCCATTCGTCCATTGGATCTTGCTCTGCTTGCGTTTTTTTGCCCTCGACGCGGCGCACAAAGGCGACGCACGCCGAGTGCAGCAGCGCGCGGCAGATCCGCACGCGGTCGTCCGCGTTTTCCACGCCGGTTCGCCTGGCGACCGCCACCCTGTGCGCCCGCTCCGCGCCCCTCAGTGCCCTGCACGCCTCCTCCAGCGCGGGCACCAGGATCTGCGTGTCTGGCGCGCATGTGTTCATTTTATTAATTTGTTCCCGGTCGCGCTTAAATTTGCCCGCAGGTTTGGCAAGACCTTCGCCGTCAGCATGTTCGCCGCCGCCATGGTCTACTCCGCCGCGGGCGTGGAGCTCAGCATCTACTCGACCTGCAAGCGCATCTCCCAGAAGCTGCTGCGCAACGTGCAGACCTTCCTGCGCGAGATCTACCTGCAGCTGGGCACGGAGCCCATGCGGGAGATCAACGCCAACATGGAGGAGATCGTCCTGCAGGGGCGCGAGGGGCCGCGGGATTCGCGCAAGGTCAACTCCTACCCCAGCAAGGTGAGGCCCCGGATGTTTTTTTTTTGCCCCTCGCGAGCGTTATTAAAGGCGTAATCGCGCTGCGTCGCACCCTACGGATCTAGATTCCAGGCGATAGCAACATGGCCTCTTTTGGAGAATCGCTTCTTGATAGCAGCGCGTCCGTCGTTCCACGGGGCATCTTCAACGCTAGGGGAATGCCTCTGATGATTCCTCGTAGAATCGTTATGGCCAGGGGAGAGTTTTACCGTTTTGTACGTGAAGAGGATGCATACGGGATCGACGTGTACATTGGTATCCCTCCTGAGACAAACTATGCCCGTGTGTCTTTCGGCTACACAAACGTTCGCGGGTCAATCAACATGCTTTACACGACTCTCATGCCGGTCACGCACGCTGGGTTGATTCGGCTCATCCGCTGCTGTGAACCCATGACATACGACTCTCAACGATATAATGTTGACATGGTTTCCGAGGATGTATTCGCTCCGCATCCTCAAGACAGGATCGTGATCCACCCAAACATCGAGCGTGATTTCGGCGTCCTGCTGGGCGCAGTCGAGGAGATCTTCGAGCAGGAGGCTGAGGATCGGGCTGCTGCCGCCGACTTCTTCGCCCGCCGCAGGGAGGCTGGGATCGTGGAGGCCTCCTCTACCTCCTCTGAGGACGAGCCTCAGGCTCCTCCCGTCGTGGAGGCCTCGGTCTCCTCCTCGGAGGAACCAGAGTTTCTTCCCGATGTGGATCACCTCACCTCGGAGGATGAGGACGCAAGGCCGGTGAACCCCCCCTCGGATGGCTCCTCGATGTCGGACAGCGAGTCGGAGGCGGATTCTTGCTCCTCCATGTCCGACTGGGAGCACCCTCATTCGCTCTCGCGCCCGTTCTGAGCCTCTTCCACTGGCGCTCTCACGTCCATCCTGAGCTTCCTTCCCAAGTGGCGCACGCACACTGTGCTGCGACCAAACAGCTCGCACATTTTTTGGGCCCCTGCGAAGCGCTCCGCCATGTACAGCTCCGCCTCGGCGTGCAGCGTGTCGAGCGCCTTCCTGCTCCATCGTTTTTTCTGATTGAACACAGACTCCAGCATGCCGTCGCTGATCTCTCGCGCGGCTCGCGCAAACGCCGCCTTTGGGATGCACGCCTCTCTCTGCATCTTCCTCATTTTCATGTGTGTGTGTGCGTTTTATTCAATCTATATATACCAACTCGCTGCATTTGTGTTTTTATTATTATTTCAATCTATATCACGCCAGCTTCACCCGGTGCGAGTGCACCAGGCCCAGGCTCTCCTGGCACATGTAGAAGTGGTGGTCAGACTCCACTTGCGCGCGCCTGCCAATCTCCTTCTGCTTGTGTGGGGCGGCCCGTAAGAGCTCTGCCAGCCCGGGCGTCTCCGCCGCCGCCTGCTTGATGTTTCGCATCGTGGTGAGGTCGAACTTTCCACCCTCTCGCGGCGCGTCCATGGTCCACCGCAGGGTCGCCGACAGAAACTGCCCGAACGCGCTCAGGCGCGCGCCGTCGTCGATCTTGTCCCTCTCCTGCAGGTCGTTGAAGCGGGCGGCCAGGTCTCCGTACATCCGCACCGCGGCCGCCGTGTGCGCGGGGTCGTCGAACCCCCACGTGCACTCCGCGCGGATGAACTGCCCTGGGTCCTCCCTCAGGTGGTTCTTGTGCGGGGGGCGCACCGGCTGCCAGAAGCTGGAGACCGTCCGCATGGTCCTCTCGTCCGCCGCGGGGCTCCACGCCTCGTCCGCCTGCGCGGTGATGAGGCGCTCCAGCTCCGCGTCGATCTGCACGGGCATGGCCATGGTCGTGGGGTTGGACAGCCCCATCACCGGCGCGCCAAACGTAGCGCTTCCGGTGTTCTCCACGGGGATGCACCCCAGCGAGTTGCTGTTCTCCCGCAGCCCCGAGTAGAACATCGCCACGTAGAACGGGCACTCCTTATTGGGGTCCGAGTACTGGTCCGCGAGGTGCGCGAGGATCCGCGGGCGCACGCCCAGGCCCACGATCTCGTGCATGTTCTGCGCCAGCACGGTCTGGAACTCCGCCAGCGCGAACTCCTGCTTGTCGCCGTTCGCCAGGCGCACCTGCAGCCGATCGGCCAGGCCCTCCTTCAGGGGCGCGTCCACCGTCAGGTACGTCGTTCCCTCATTGGGCGCGTGCACCATCGCGCCCTCGCGCTCGTGCCGCGAGATGATCGTCCCGTGCCCGCACAGCTCCGGCGCCTGCGCGTTGAGGTCGCATGAGGGCCCCTTGGCCGACACCACGCCGAGGTCCAGCATCCACCGCCCCTCGTGCAGCATCCGCCCCAGCCGCAGGAGCACCGGGGCCATCGCCGTGTGGTGCTCGAGGGTGAACCCCGCGAACAGCGGGTTGGGGCCCGCCTCCGCGTGCATCGCCGCGGCCAGCCCTGTCTCATCCTGGGCGTATTTTTCGTGCAGCCCCCGCAGCGCGTCGCCGAAGCGCATCGCGATCTGCGCCAGGTTCTCGCAGTCGTCGGCGCACATGGTCATCGACATCCGCTCCTGCATCGTCCCGTCCCCCTGCAGCTGCAGCGCCTCTGCCAGGCCCCGCAGCTGCGTACTGCCCATCTCAGTTCTCATCTGCGTACTGCCCGGCTCCGCCCTCATCTGCGCGCAGGGTTGATTCTCCCACCGGTAGGCGGGGCGCTCCCCCTGCGCGCGCAGCTGCACCCCGCACAGGCTGCGCTGGATGTCCTCGCTGGGCTTGTTCGCCCTGCCCCCCCTCCCTATTGTCACGTCCGGCGTGTACGGCACCGTGAGCTCGCACGCCGTCGGCCGGGACACCAGATTCGTCCCGTACCTCGCCACCAGCTCGTGGTCGGGCATCCGCTGCAGCGCGCGCGGGTGCAGCGCCGTGCTCTGCACCGTCTGGTACGCCGCGTACATGGCCCACTCCAGGCCCACGGGGGTGGGCATGCTCCGGAACACGTGCCCGAGCAGCGCGTAGTGCGACAGCATGCCCTCCATGTGGCAGAAGGTGAAGGCGTCCACGTACTGCGTCCCCGCGTTGGCCGGCGTCACCCGTAGCCTCTGCAGCCGGTCGTGCAGCCGGCAGCCGATCTCGTGCACCCCCTCGCTGATGTCCTCCATCCTGCGCAGCGCCGACTCGCGCAGCCTCAGCCCCGCCAGGCGCGCCAGGTCGGTCCCGTCGTTCTCCAGCGACAGCAGCGCCTTGTTGCCCTGCTCGAAGTTGTCGAGCAGCACGACCCGGCCTCCCCCCGTCGCGAGCAGCCGCGCGACCCGCTCGATCGGCACAAAGGACGACGCCAGGTGGCAGTTGCGCCCCCCGCTCACGCTCCGCACGTTGAAGCTCACCCCCAGCTTCAGCGTGTCCACGTCCCCCGCGCGGATTCGCAGCTCCACGCCGCTGCCCCCGTCGGAGGAGATCTCGTGCAGCGACAGCGCGTCGTTGCCGCCGCCCACCCACGCAGCGAGGAAGAACTTGGTTGGCATGGTCGGGTCGTCGCATCGGTCCTGCAGCGGGTGCTGCCGCTTGTCCACCACCAGGTCAGCGCTCACCCTGAAGCGCAGCGTGACCCCTTCCGGCTCCTCTCGTTCGTTCCTGGTGCGGGCTGGTTTTAGCTCGCATGCGGGCAGGCTCACTCGTGGCGCAGGCTTGCCTTCCATGACGACGCGCGGTGTATGCGCAGGGGGCTTATATACGCGCGCGGCAGGGTGTGTATTGGATCGTTTTTTTTTTTGCGGCAGGGTGTGTATTGGATCGTTTTTTTTGTTCGGCAGGGTGTGTATTGGATCGTTTTTTTCCTTGCATTGGTCAAACTATTAAAAGCAAGCGCGCGCGCGCGCGCCAAGACTGGCAATCGTTTCCATTCGCATCTGATCACCTATCATGAACCCTTTTCTAAACCATAACCCCTCTGTGAGTGGCATGCCCCTATCTGTTATCAATGCGATGGTCGGCGATATGGCTGAAACGCATGTTCTCATCAAACGAATGAATCCTGGCATGGATTCATTTGAGGTCATCACATCTGAAACGAACCCGCAGAAGCTTCGGGGGTACCAGCTCTATTGTGTGGAGCTCTGCAACATGCTGCTGAATTTCGTAGATGGGGCGCTGTTGAACCTGGGCACAGGGCTTGGAAAGACGGCGTGTGCCGTCACCCTCATCGGCACCCATGCAGGAGCGTCGCCTGGTTTCTATGTCTCAGTGGTGGTGATTCCCCCCGTTGTCGCAGTCCAGATGATGCAGGAATTTGAACGGCTGGACGGCACCTTCAAGTTCCCTCTCGTCGTGAGGTTTTTTTCCGCCTCTGATGTGGGTGCTGGGGAACTTCACAGGTGGGTTCACAAGATGCGCGTTGAGAAGCGCAAGTGCGTCGCCCTCGTGAGCAAGTTCGCCTTGAGCACCGCAGGCGTCGTGCTGTGCAAGGCGTTCATCATGTTACGCATCAATTTCCTCGTCGTGGATGAGTCTGATTTCACCGCCAACCGGGACTCCATTTCCTATAATTCCATCCGTGAGCTCCGCAGCCTCTCCAATCGTGTCCTCCTCATGTCAGCCACCGTTTTCTCTGGGGTGGAGATGGAGCGGCAGCTTGAAAGCATGCTGCTCATCCTGAACAATGGATCGATTCGCCCCGCCATCCTCGAGGCTACCCACACGGAGCGGTCCGATCTTTTCAGGGCTGTCACAGTGAACAACCCCGCTGTCGTCAATGCGGCCAGGTCCGCCGTGTACTGCCTGTACATTCCCTTCACAGAGCGGCTCACGGGGAGGTTCATGCAGGTGAACGGCGACCTGTCCAAGATCCGCGACTTTGGGCGCAGCCCCGAGGCTGTCAAGAACAAGCTCGTGTGGCTTGCCGCCGCGCTCCTCGGGTACTGGACCGCCTGGCCCGATGGCAAGTTTGTCGTCTACGTATACTTTCACGCGACCATGGACATCGTGTGCTCTGGCCTGTCGCAGCTGTTTCCGGGCAAGAAGATCCTCAACATCGACGGCCGGACGGAGGACAGGACGACCTTCCTGCAGCAGCTCGCCGCGGGGGAATGGGATGTGGCCGTGGTGTCCATCCTCGTCGCCGGCGTGGGCCTGAATATCGCGCATCCCATGGCCATGGGGTCCATCATCTTCGACCCCCAGGGGGTGCCTGCGTGGATGTATCAGACCTTTGGGCGCCTGACCAGGGGGAACACGCGCCAGTCGATGGTGGTGCAGCTCGCCATGTATGACTTCAGCAACCTCAGGATCGGGGAGCTGTTCGAGAACAGGGATCGGGAGATGTGCGACCTGAACAACAGCGCCTTCCCGATCAGCCTGCTGCCGGATGACACCAAGGTGTTGACTCACCCCACGCCCGCAGCTGTGGCGACCCTCTTCAACGGCACCCGCGACGTCAGGACCGTGTTTACCCACGACGTGGATCCCTGCGAGCAGCCTGGGTTTTTCCTCGTGGAGCAGATGAGCATCTTGGACCCCGACATTGTGCGCACCCCCATCTCCGCGGCGGCGTATCGCGAATTCGACGACGGCGAGTTCGCGCGCTGCAAGGGGATTATCGAGGGGATGGACACCAGCAACCTCGTGTTGACACAGGCAACTGCGCCCGCTATTCCCGCGGCCGCTGCGGTCGCCGCCGAGGGGGGCGCTGCGGTCGCCGCCGAGGCTCCAGTGATCGATGCCCCCGCGGACTCCGCAAAGATGGGAGAGGAAAACGCTGCAGCAGGCGGAAAGGGCAAGAGAAAGGGGGGTGCATCTTCGGCTGCACAGAAGGCCAAAAAAACCGAAGTGGCAGCCTCTCCCAGGCACGAGTTCAAGGATTCGGCCTTGTACTACATCCTCTATGCGTGGACCGAGAAGGGGAACCTCGTGTTTGAGTGTGTCTGGGAAAAAATCGCGGAGGGCTGGGGGGCACCCCTGCAGATCGTCCTTGATGGCCACGACAACGCTGTGTCGGAGATCACGAGGTATATGCAGCGCGTCAACACCGAGCAGCGGTTGCGTATTCTCGACAGCGTCAACTTCAGTACGAAAACCCTGCTCGATTCTACTGGTCTTACCGCCGTGCTCATGAAGCAAAATGACGTACCCACGGCTAAATATTGCGTCTACAAGACTACGGATTGGGACTTTTACGATCCCAGCCAGCGGGACAACATCGAGAGCAAGATGAAGTTCATCGCGCACGACGTTGCCAAGAAGGCGAGCGCTGCTCGTTTGAGAGCGGCTGCTGGCCGTCGCTAGACGTGCTCCTTTCTCTGTTCTGCGCACCCAAAACACTCGGAAATATGCTGCCTGTGGCCCTGCTGTGGCCCGGAGCCCACGGAGATGGGGCGCGCTGGAACCTTCGCATGCGTTCTAGGCGCGCCCATTTTTCGCAATTTGATCATTACACGTGATATCCATATGCCCATCCTCGTCCACCACGAGCACCCGTCCTCTTGCCTCCAGGCTCACGCGCACCCCCTTGGCGTGCAGCCACGCGGTGACAGGAAACTCGCACGCGCTCTTCCTGTAGACGGCGCACATCCGCAGCCTCAGAAACGCCTCGCTGCGCAGGAATCCGCCGCTGCCGCGCGGCTCACACCCCAGCAGGTCTCGCACACACGCCTCCACGGCAGCAAAGTCCTCGCCGCTCTCCACGCTGAACTCCTTGCGCATTTTTTTCAATCACGCAGCACACGCTGTTTAATACTCATTCCGCGTGCGCCCTGCGCGTGCACTGGCGCACGATGCGCGCGGTCTCGCTCAAGCGGAAGAAGGGAGTGTGCCCATTTTCCTCCCACCAGCGCGCGACGACCGCGCTCGAACGCGGGTCTGCGCCAGCTGGGCCCAGGATGCGCCTGGCGGGCGCAGGGACCAGCCCTGCAAACAGATTGTCCTCATCCTGCAGGACGCGCACGATGCGCTTGAAGCTCCTGTCGTTTTTTCAACTTTCAGTATTTTTTCCTCTTTGTGTGGCAACGCGTGCTATACCTGTGATCCTGCATGGGCACCGCGCCGGGCTCCAGCACGTAGAGCAGCACGCTGTCCATTGGCGTGTAGCTGCCGTGCCTGTGCCCCCCTCTCGCGCAGCGCTTGCGCCAGCTCACGCAGTGCAGGCAGATCTTCGCGTCGCCCGCCTCAGGCAGCTCTGCCACCACCTTGTAGTGGAACCGGCTGGGCGAGCACCTGCGCCGCACAAACTCCTTGAACTTGCTCACTGGTATCGTGCGCGACGCAGAGTGGTCCGTGGGGGTGCCGCACCCAATGCAGTGCATCGCTGGCTCTGCTTTTTCTGTCGTGATTAAGTAAGCCTCCTCTTTTTCCCACACGAACGGGCGTATAAAAACACAGGGGGCGCAGGTCGCTGCGATCATGCAACGGGATCACCGCAGGAAGGGTCAAATCACGCAGCGCGATCAGGTCGCCCACGACCAGGACGGCAGAGATACCATTCCCGACGCCGTCGTCGACGAGCTCGCGGCGCTGCACGCGCGCATCGAGACGCTCGAGTCGGGGTTTGGCGACATGATACGGGCCGCCAGGGCAAAGGCCAGCAAGGCGGTGGAGTCCATCAAGAACACGGTACACAAGGCCACGGAGCACACGCCGCCGCTGGAGAAGTTCAAGCACCTGCTGGAGAGCAAGAAGATCACGTTCGCGTTCGATGGCAGCACCGTCATGATCTCGCACGGGAACAACACGTTCCACATCGAGGCAGACGGGGCTGACACGCTCAAGGTGAGCTACGCTGATGTCGTCAAGGGGCAGCTCTCGCCGCAGGCTGCCCTGGACCTCGTCCAGGGCAGGAACCTCACCGCCATCTTCGCGCCTTCCCCGTCTGTGCGGGGGCCCCCGCCGACACGCCTCGTGCCGTCCGCGGCGCTCCTGCAGTACTCCGCTGCCATCATGCAGCAGCAGCAGCAGTATCGCCGCTGACGCGATTAAAAAAAGCAAGGGCACTTTCTATTGTGTCGCCGTGAATCAATAAAAAAAACCAAATGCGCAAACGCCTCTACACCGCGCTGTCGAACCAGGACGCCCACAGGGCCGACACGGACGACTGCGACCACCCGCTGCCGGTCATACACAATATAGTCTCCACCGCGCAGATCGAGTCCACCGCCAAGGGCCCGCTGGACCTCGACGCGATCCGGCAGATCCTCCCAGGCTCCTCCTACGACCGCGCCAAGTTCGCGGCCATGACCATCCGCCTGTCGAATCCAAACTGCACGCTGCTGCTCTTCAGCAGCGGCAAGCTCGTCGTCACGGGGGTGCGCAACTGGTACGAGGGCGTGCTGTCGTGCCTCTACGTCTCGCGCCTGCTGCAGCGGTGCCTGGCCGGCGCCGATTTTCGCCTGCGCAACTGCGACATCCAGAACATAGTGGCGCACGTGGAGATTCCCATGGGCAGCGGCGTCCTGGACCTGGACGCCATGTACTCGCGCCTCAACCTCCATTGCACCTATCAGAGCAACCTGTTTCCTGGCCTCATCTACCGCCCTCCGTCTTCGCCCATCGTCCTGCTGTGCTTCAAGAGCGGCAAGATCGTCATCACGGGGGGAAAGAACGAGCGCGACGTCATGCAGGGGTGGCGCAGGCTCTGGCCCACGGTGCGCGTGTTCATGCGCGCCTGATTTTTTATTTTTTATTGAAAAAAAAACGCATCACAGCTTCAGCATCCGCATGCGGCTCGGCACCGAGTGGCACACGCGCCGCGACGAGTCGCGCACGGCGTCCAGCAGCATCGACGGCGTGGTCGAAGAGGGATGCAGCCGCTGCACCTCCTGCATCTCCGCGAACTGCATCGCCTCCGTGATGATCTTGCTGCAAAACGTCTTGCTCGTCTGCGCCGAGCTCCTGCCGCAGCACCCCGGGTTCAGGATCGACAGCGCCATCCCCACGTCGTCGAAGCCGTACTCCTGCTTGCTAGCGTTCGCGCAGAACTCCTTGCACGCAGCGAGCTCCTGCCCCGACACGTTCAGCGTCACCAGCTCGTACGCGGGGTTGCTCAGCGTCTTCGCCCGCAGCGACGCGGTCGTGCCGTGCTGGATCGAAAACGCCTGCGTCTGCGGCCCGCCGTTGTCGAATACCAGCTCCGCGTGGCACACGTCGTTGCGGCTCACCAGCGCCGTCATCCGGTTGATCCAAGGATCGTCCTCGAGCGGGTGAAAAAACGCCAGCGTCAGCGTCGCGGTCCTGTTCATTTTTTGTTGGCGCCGCTTTTTTTTCTTGCGCCGCCTTATTATATTCGCCGCGTGCTTTTGTGAAGCTTCAATCACCAGTCGTAGTCGACCGGGTTCGCCCGCTGGGCCGGCGCAGCCATCCGGGTTCGTGCCTGCGTCTCCATGCCGCTCTGCACGGCCTCCAGCCGCTTCGACCAGTCCTGCCGCGGCGCCCCCCTCTTTGCCTGGGACTGCATGTTGGCGTGCAGCTCCTCCAGGCGCTCGTTTGCGCTCTTCGTGGCCCCGCGCGTGCGCTGCATAAAGTGCCGGATCCGGTCGTCCACCCGCGAGTTCAGGTCCTCCGCTGAGATGTTGAGCTCCTCCTGCGGCTCGTCGTACGGCCTGGCCATCGACACCAGCTCGGGCCGGGCCTCGGCGTCCATCGCGACCCCAGACGCGCTGACCGCCTCCGGCACGTACCGCACCCCGTGGGCCTCCAGGTAGGCCGGGGGGCCGCCTCGCACCGCGTAGGGGTCCACCGGCTGGTCGTCCGCCGCGACCAGGTGTGACGCCTCCTGCCCTGGGACCGCGGACAGCGGCTGGATGAAGTCGATCACGCCGCTCGGGCCCATCCCCACATTGGTAAACACCGTCTCTCGCGTCCTGCTGTTCGCTTCACGTCGACTTGCTGGTTGTCTCGACATCAGCTGGGCGCTTCTCCTCTACCAGCTTTTAATACCGGCGTGCAAACCCTTTTTTCGCTTTGGAAAACGCCTAGGCGGGTGCGCGTTTTTAAAAAAAAGCTCAGCAGCCGCGCGGGTCCCACGCGGCGAGGCTGGCGAACAGGTACACGGCCGATGCGAGGATCATCATGGTCACAAGCATCGGTCCCTCTATGAGCAGCGCTATGATCTCCAGTGCCAGGGGGCGAAATTCTGCTTCGTCCATGCTTCTCGCGACCGCGTGTTGCTATGGGCTCTTTTTATATTCGCGCGGCGATATGTTTTGTTTTTCCTGGACACTTTCAAAATGGGGGAAATGCCGGCGTATTTATGACAGGTAGCATCCCATTTCAGCGCGAAATGTCGGGTGTCAGGCTCTTGGTTGAGTCGATATCTTTTTTACACAGCAGGATATCCTTCCTGGAACAATCGATTGGTTCGTTGGGCGACGACGGCGACGTGGCCGTCATGCCAGCCAGGGCAACGACGCTGCCAGGCGTCAAGCGGGTGCCATACGAGCTGCTGCCGCGCGAGGACGAGGAGGACGAGGCCGATACAAGCGAGGAACCTGCAGCCAGCGCGGCGCACCCCCCGCTGCCCGCTGCTGCAGACGACGACGGATTCACAGTGGTGGGAAAAAATGGGAAGGCTGCCAGACCCCCTCCTGCTGCGCCAAAGAGCGCGAGCGTGAGAAAATTCGACGATTTTGACACCCACGACGAGCGGCGCTTTGACGAGCGGCGCTTCCATCCGCGTGGCCAGAATGAGCTCATTCCAAATCAATACGAGCAGGTGGAGCTCAAGAAGGGGCAGAAATTTTATTCTGAGGAAAAGGTCAGGCGCATGGTGGAGCAGTTCAATGAGTATTGGTTTCTCCTCACAGGGAAGCAGATTCATTTCGTATTCTATGTGGAGAATCAGCCCTACGTATCGCTGAGCGCGCCGTCGAGGCACGCCTGGGTGTGCGTCTTGAAGCTGTTCCCCCACCGCCCCATCATAGTCGACGCGTTTGGTGGCGTGGCGACGGAGGGCCTGACCGCGATGCTGGAGACCTGCCCGTACCGTTACATCTGGGTGAATGATACGGACTCCATCGTGGCCGACGCGAAGAGCCGTCTCAAGCTGAAGGGGCAGGCGCAGCGTGGTCTGGCCGGATTTCCCGAGGCAGCCCCCGTCGTCCACAATATCTACGACACCGCCAAGGCCAACATAGACAACTTCATGACCGCGTTTCCCCAACTCAAGGGCGTTGTGGACGTGCAGTATGCGCAGACCTTCGCCAGCACCTTCCTATTGGAGACCAAGAATAAGATCTTTGACTGCGTGTTTTTGGATCCACCTTGGTTCAAGGATGGCTACGACATGAGCGCCGCCGTGGAGGTCATGGACTTTGTGAAGAAGGAGATTTTCGACGTGATCAACGACCGTAAGTTCGTGGTCGTCGTGTACATGATGAAGATGCGCTTTGGAAAGGCCATCATGGAGCAGCTGGTTCCAAAGTATCTGCCTGGGTACAGGCTGCTGTACACAATCTATGCCACCCCGCTGAAGAACACGTACGCCTATCACATCATCATATCAGAAAAGGCGGAGGCCCTGCGCTGGCAGAAGGACGAGATATTCGAGTATGTCTACGGCCTGGATCACAATAACCACAAGAAGAAGAGGCTTCCCGTGGATAAGGATGGGCATCCAGTCTACATAGAGCCCATCACGCCAGATCATTTCTATCGCTTCCCTCCCACTGTGCCGCTGCCATTCTTCACGTATGACCCTGATCCAACCAAGTCAGACGAGTCCTTCCAGTCCAAACCCAAGATATACACCCCTGGAAATCCCGCTGTTAGACCGGGCAAAGGGCACAGCAAGGCCGTGTCGTTTTCCAGAAGGGGCGCGAGGCGATAGTTTTAAAACGCGCGGCCCTGCGCGACGCCACCCTCCCACCAGCGAGCCAGGCATGCTCGTCTCCATCCCCATCTTCACCGCAGTGTACACGCGGCGGCTGCCCTCCGACGCGACCTTCCGCTTCAGCCACCTGAGCCGGCTGAGCTACCTGCACCCCGTCCCCGCGACCCTCGCCGTCTCCGACCTGCGCCAGTACTCTGTCGACCTGCACAATGTCCCTCCTGGCTCCGGGTTCTCCGACGTGCCGCTGCTCGCGTTCATCACGGGCGACCCCGATTCCGCACCCGACGCCTGCACCGTCGTCGCCATCACGCTGCGCAACTGGGCCCACCGCGCCCACCGCCCGCTCCCTTACTCGGAGCGCTTCGCCGCCGCCCCTCGGCCCTCCGCCAGGGGCCAGTTTCCCGACGGCAGGTGCTCCGAGACGTCGGGCGGATTCGTCATGATCCCCTTCTTCGCCATGCTCTGCGCCTATTCCCAGCAGGGCCGCCGCGCGCGCTGGCTCTGCAGCGGCCAGCGCTTCATCCCCTCCTCGCACTCCATCCTGCCGCCTACCCTGGACCCCTCCAGCCGCGCCATAGAGCCCTACGTCGGCATGTGCCGCCGCGCCCTGCGCCGCGCGACGCACACCCACGCCTGGCTCGCAGGTCGACACTCCTATCTGGAGTCCCATCCTGTTCCTAGGGGGTGCAGGCATGACACTGACTAATAACAATAAAAAAACTCTATTTTTCCAGCATGCGATCCAGTATCACGCGCATAACAAACTCTATTTTTCCAGCATGCGATCCAGTATCACGCGCAGCCTCGAGGGCAGGCACGCCTTGCTGCTGACGCTCCACAGCAGCGCCTGCCTCGCCTGTGGCACGTTCAGTATTCCCTCCAGCGCGCACCGGCGCACAAAAAGCAGCGCGAACTGCGAGCAGAACACCCCGCGCCAGTCCTCCGGGTGCATGCAGTCGGCGTCGCGCTCTATCGCGTCCACCACGCACTTGGGCATCGCGCACTCGCACACGCTGATGTAGTAGCGCGCGGGCGAGGCCAGCATGTCCTCCAGGATCGCCAGCGCGCGCTTCGCGTCCGCTATGGGCAGCTCCACGCAGCTCCACTCCTCCGCCTTGTACTCTACGTCGCTGGGCACGCACCACGCGCGGATGCTGGGGCACACATTGCAGCAGGCCCCAAAGGCCACGTCGTCGAACCACACCTCTGTGTGGGTCTCCCTCGCCATCAGCTCGTATATCATGATGGCCGCGTCCGACATGCTGCGCCACGATCCATTGTGGAACGCGATCCGCACGCGAAACATCCCTTCATTTCATCCATTTTTTCTCATTTTAATACAGGCCAAACCATCGGCGTCTGCCCGGGACGCGCGCTCAAACCCAAAAAAAATCACCTTCTGCCAGGCACGCGCGCGCGGCGCTCCCACGCGTTGCACGCATCTTGGAACTGCCGATGGTTGAGCGCGCGCCGCATGGTCTCCTCGGGCGGCGTGTGGCGCTGGCACAGCTGCGTCGTGATCATCCGCCCCGTGAGGTGGTCCAGGTGCACCTGCCTGGCGGGCATGGCGTTTGCGTCGCACATGCCGCACTGCACGCGGCGCTTGCGGTGCTCGGGCTTGCCGGCGCGCGCGTGGCGGCACGGCGGCGTGTTGTGGTCCAGCCGCGGCAGCGGGAGCAGGTCCTTCTCGCCGCCCTCCGTGTATGGCTGCACCGTGCCGCAGCAGAGCGCGAGGTAGTACTGCGCGTCGTGGATGCGGATGATCCTCCCCACGGCGCACAGCTGCAGCACGCTCTGCACCCCCGTGGTGTCCTGGCAGTGCTGGCAGATCATGTCGCCGGTGCGCGAGCACAGCCGGAGCGTCGTGCGCCGCCGCTTGTGCTCGCACGCGACGCACACGTGCTTCGTCGACTGCAGCGCGGCCCTCCGCTCGCAGCCCATGCCGACCTCCCGCATCAGCTCCCGCTGCATCCGCGTGATGTTCCCCGGCAGCAGGCTCACCGTCACGCAGCCGTGCAGCTCCGCCGTGGCCGCCGCCGCCTCCTCGGGCATCGCCAGCTCGTACTCGGCGCACAGCCGCGCGTGGTCCGCGCGGTGGTAGGCGTACGGCTTGATGATGCGCGCGTCCAGCGCCCACCCGACCGCGTCCGCCACGAGCTTCACGGGCCGCCGACGCCCCTGCGGCTGCGCCTTGGCCCCCTGCGGCCGCGTCTTGTACAGCCGCAGGATGCGCTCCCCGGTGTCGCGCGCGGCGGCGTCCAGCGCCTCCCAGGCCTCTGCCCCGGTGTCGATCTGGTTCTGTCGAAAGGCGTCGAGCAGCGGGGGCGCCTGCGCCGCGAGCACCTCCAGCGGGTAGACCCTGCCCAGCACCTGCGCCTCCGCGGGCAGGCAGCGCGGCAGCACGTGCAGCACGTACTCCAGCGCGGCGAGCACGAAGAGGTTTGGGTGCGCGCGGGCGAAGTCCGCCTTGCGCACCGAGTCCTGCGTGAGCAGGGCGTGCACCCGCGCGTAGAGCCGGGCCCTCGTCGCGAACGGCGGGCGCTTCAGCGCCGTGGGGTACACCGCCAGCAGCGTCCCCAGCAGCAGGTTCAGCGCGGCGCAGCAGGAGGCGTGGTCGATCGCCTCCGGCGCCGCGGGGCCGACGCAGCGCTGCCCGGGAAAGCACGCGTGCAGCAGCGAGGAGATGTGCGTCTCGCCCCAGCGCCGCGTGGCCAGCGCCGTCCGGATGACGTACCCCAGGTCGGGCAGCGTCCCAAACTGCGGCGCGTCCTCGGGCAGCAGCACGAACCGCTCGTGCTGGGCGTCCACGGAGACGCACGGCAGGTGCGCGTTGATGCGCGCCAGCGCCCCCTCGTCGTCCGTCTGCAGCCGCGCGTGCAGCCGCGCGACGCGCAGGCTGAGCCCGGGGCACCCTGGGATGAAGGCGCTTGCGTGGTTTGGCGCCGCGCGGGGCTCGCTCTCGTCCGGCGTGGAGCCCCCCTCGACGAAGGTCCGGTGGCGGGGCACCGGCAGCAGCCTGTGGAGCTTCAGGCCGCGCCCTTCGTCGAGGGGGGTTGAAAATCCTCGTGCCCCACGCGCAGCTGCACGATCTGCCTCGTGCCGTTGGAGACCCGCACCTCGTACTTGTTCCGCTGGTGCGACATGACGGGGAGCGGCATGCAGTGCAGCGGGCCAGAGGGCGGGCAGATCAGCATGCACTCCCGCGCGTACTCCCCCTTCACCCCGCATATGTTGCCGTGGCGCTGGATCACGCCGTGGACCTGTTTGGAGAGTGAGTTTTTTTGGGGTGCAAAACAAGTTTAAAACACACACACCTGTCGCCCGGTGAGCAGGATGTCGTAGAAGAGCTTCTGCGTGGTCTTCCGCGAGCACAGCACGCAGAACTGCGGGTCCTTCGGCGGGCTGGCCGCCTCCGACGGCAGCAGGAACTCCGTGCACACGAAGGGGGTCGTGGGGTCGATGTGCATCGCCTCGCACATCTCGCCCGCCACGCAGAGGCGCTCGCCCGCGAATGGCTCCCGCATGAATGCCTCCTCGTAGGCGCGCGTGATGACCGGCACGTCGGGCTGGTCGTAGGAGTCGCGCCCGAACAGGTTCTCGAGTATGTCCCTGTACGGCATCCGCGTGAGGATGACGTCGAGGTCCAGCTCGCCTGGCGTGGCAGGGGCCTCGGTGGCGGTGTTCAGGCTGCGCATCACGCACGACGCGATGCCGGATTGCCGCTTGTCCTCCTCCGAGAGCGCAGTGCCTGCTGCGTCGTAGTCCTGCTCCAATGCCGCGCCCTCCGCCTGCGCGGGGGCCTTGCGTCGCCGCTTCGGTATGACGCGGGTGTCCCATTCCTCCGGGAACATTCCCTGTGGCTATCTATGGGGGTTTGGTGTGGTCTGTTCCACCACAGCGTGTGGCGCGTTTTTTTTATAGTTTTTTTTTCAGCCCACCAGCCGCAGGATCATCTCCATGAGCACCAGGACGGCGCCCAGCCCCGGCACGGGGTCCACGCGCGTGGCGGACT
>SESA01000764.1_pt1 | contig 18970 bp, 11 predicted proteins | sample 3171451 | NCBI WGS metagenome assembly SESA01 (sample SAMN06051862, study PRJNA518727) | freshwater metagenome | biome: subpolar coniferous forest; feature: holomictic lake; material: water; isolation source: holomictic Lake 227, 8 m depth | place: Canada: near Kenora, Ontario | collected...
GGTTCTTACCACTTGTCTAAGCTATCGCAAAAGTCAACTGCCCTGGACGAATGTCAATCGAGCGGATCTTGCCGCCCATTTTGAATTCTTTATTCGCAAGCAAGGTCGGAAAATGAAGCCGAATCGCGTCACCCGCGATCGTTAAGCCCGGCATTTGCGGGATCTGATTCGAAAGCGCCGAAAGAATAGCCTCGCCACCGCCACTGAAGAATGATGCCTTCACCTTTGCCAAGCGGATCACCAATGTTTCACCGCCAGCATCCGGGGTCAACTCGCACCGGCCTTCAAACGGGACCGGCAGGAAGCCCATCACAAACTTACCCGTCAACACAATCTCGCCCTGGCCAAACACCAGATTCACATCCTTGATATTCTTGATCTGCCCTTGCGCCTCCGCAGGCAAATTCGTTTTCTGCATCTCCCACATACGCTCAACTGCAGCGACAACTTCTTTATCCGTCAATGATAAACTCAATGTATGAATGGTCATTAATTTATTCCTTCCATAAAAATCCGGTCAAGGGCGATGACGCATCAGCCGTCATGCGCGGGGCTCGCGGACCTGCCTCGCGCGCAAGCACAGCCGCCTCAACCGCCTTCGCAAAACCCATGGCCATCTTTACAGGGTCAGCAGCAGCAGCAATCGCGGTATTCACGAGCACGCAGTCAGCACCCATCTCAATCGCCGCCGCCGCATGGGAGGGCATGCCAAGGCCTGCATCCACGACAACTGGAACCATCGAGTTCGCAATGATGATTTCAATCATGTCCCTATTACGCAAGCCAAGGTTCGTTCCAATCGGCGCAGCTAAGGGCATCACCGCCACGACGCCGACCTCTTCCAGCCGCTTCGCCAGCACAGGATCAGCATTCATGTAAGGCAACACCTTAAAACCCTCTTTAGCCAAGACCTCAGCTGCCTTTAGCGTTTCAATCGGATCGGGGAGGAGATGATGCAGATTGGGCGTCAGTTCAAGTTTGATCCAATCAAAGCCACCGGCCGCACGGGCCAAACGCGCAATGCGTATCGCCTCTTCCGCCGTACGTGCGCCGCTGGTGTTGGGCACAATGACAACTTTATCGGGATCCAGCCTGGAAATGAGCGGGTCCCCTTCAGGATTTTTATCTAAATCGACACGACGAAGCGCCACGGTCACCAATTCGCAACCAGACGCTGCAATCGCCTGACGCATGGTCTCGTGCGAGCCAAATTTTCCGGTTCCGATAAAGAGCCGCGACCGGAAGGCGCGACCTGCAATAACAAGTGGTTTCATGAAGGTATATAGTATACATAAAACCACTCTGCGGTGTAAGACTAAAAAGGACTAAATTTTAATTCACTGTTTGGCAGAACCGCTCAGCGAAATTTCGACCACGGTGTTCGCAGGATGCGCCGTGCGGTTTAATCCCAAAATCTGCAAACGACCATCCGCCCCAACCGTATAGTTTAATTTCTGACCTGTGAACAAATCGTGGCACCCAATAACTTTCGCCTGAATGACCGGCGTGGTGAACTCCGTCCCGACATAGCCGGGCAGAATGTGGACAAAATACTTACCAGGCTTGAATGTGAAACCGTATTGTCCGTCTACCGGATCCCACGGGCCACCCCGCGTACCATAAATACTGTCTCCCACCTTCTGCAACCACGCACCCACCCGACGGGTCAAGGCCGCGTGGTTCGCGGGAATGCGTCCATGCCGATCCGGACCAAAGTTGAGCAACATGTTCCCATTGCGCACGACCACGTCAACCAGATTGACAATGATTTCTTCATACGACATTAGATCCTGACGCTCGCCGTAGCCCCAGGAGACCTTGTTCAGATTGAGGCATTTCTCCCAATAGTAGGAGCGCACAGGACCGGTCACTGGCTTGCCACCCTCGTCCACAGCGAAATCCCCTACCCACCCGGAACGATTGTTGCAAATGACGTTAGGCGAGTATTTCCGCGCAATGCCCATGAGACCCAGCGGACGGCCTGTTTCATCGAAATCGCTAAACTCGCTGGCCACGGGCCAGGTATTGTTTGAATCACGGTATAAGCCCGGTTCCCAGAAGAATACACCATCGCGATCGAGACCTTTTTGCGCCAGCCAACCGCCGTCCCAAAAAATGTAATCAAACGGTCCGTAATTGCGAAACAGTGTGCGCACCTGCTCGTAGACCTCCTCCTTCATGACTCGGGCGTTTTCTTTGTGTGTCGGATCGGTCGGATAATGCCATTTGTTCGGCAAGCTGTTGGTACCCGTCACGTCGTAATATCCAGGATAGCGCCAACTCATGGGCGAGTAGTAAAGCCCCACCCGCAAGCCTTCTGCGCGGCAGGCCTTGACATATTCGGCATAAAGATCCCGTTTGATACTCTGAACGCTCATGAAGGCATTGGGATGTTGACTGTCAAAGAGCGCAAAGCCATCGTGGTGCCTCGCCGTCAGGCACATGTATTTCATGCCAGAATCTTTGGCGATCTTGGCCCAGTCTGCGGGGTTGTAGTCCTTGGCATCGAAGAAAACACCGTCGCCCGAATCGAACGCGAATTTACGGTATTGATCTGGCGACATGGCGGCGTTCTCCATGAACCATTCGCCTTGCGCCTGCACCGCGTAGAGTCCCCAATGCAGGAACATGCCGAACTTCGCATCCATGAACCATTTCATGGCCGCGTCATCCTGCTGGACAATGCCGAAATCATTGGTCACCGGACGAGCAGACGCAGAATAGGCGGCACACAGAAGCGTAAAAATTCCAACCGACGTTAATAAATTACTTTTCATCGAAGTTCCGAGGAGCGACTTTGTAAATTACGCAAAGCGAATACGCTTGTTCCTTATTGCGTTATTTTTTAGACTGCGCGGCTCACCGAGACGGTTCGCCCTACCCGCTTCGCACGAGTCATTGATCTGTCCGAAGGAGGTAGGGCGAACCGTCTCGGTGAGCCGCAGTGTGTTTCGCTTATAAAAATCTAATGAGGGTACCGTTGGGGTATATCAACCTAATAGCGTTGCCGGTATAGGACACCTTGAGCTGCGGTTGACTGGGCAAGTTAATCACGCTCTGCTTGAAACGCCCCGTAACGGTACCCGTCGCAATCGTCACACTGTAACCCGAAGGAAAACGACCAAGTGTCGGATCTGCGATGACCGACAATTCCGCGCCCTCTGTCAAGGTCAGTCCGCCCGTCGCAGCGAGTGTATCGCAACCTGCAGCACCAATCCGTACCGCATATACAGAACCCGCCTGAAGCGTCGTGCTTGCCGACGCGGTCAACGTTCCCACGCGGTTCGTAACGGACGGGTTACCCGCTGTCAGCACCGCATTACTCGCCACCGTGATCACACGGGCGACGGTTCCCGTTCCTGCCAATGTCGCACCATCTGAAACCTGAACTTCCCAGTTTCCAGCGGCCAACGTGCCGTCCACCCGCAGCAACCCATTGCTGACCATCGTGACGCCACTATACGTGTTGGAACCCGCGAAGACCATTGCGCCTGCGCCGGTTTTAGTAATAGAATTTGTTCCCGTGAGCGCCGCGTAAACGCACAAATCCGGATCTGCAGAGCCGTCGGCCACTGAGAAAACGGAATTTGAATAACCATTGTCACTGCGAAAGTTAATGCGCCCAGAGATCAGAGCCGTGCCAATGCTGGCGTTTATATTGAGGGGTGTTCGGTTCCATTGGAAAGCATAGCCGGAAACGCTGTTGGTCCCGCCGTTGCTTTGCAACTCGCCACCGGTCATGTTGACCCCATTCGTCATATTTCTAATCGCGCAGTCTGAATTAATGGCCTTCACTATGCCATTCGTGATGTTCAGCGTAACCAGTTGATTTGTGCCAAGCCCAGTGCCGTCACCTGTCGTGATCACGGTGGCTCCAGAATTGACGGTAAGCACGCCTTTGACTCTGCCAATGTTATTCGAAGCCAAGAGTTCCATCGGGCCACCATTGACCGTCGTGCCGCCGGCGTAAGTATTAACGCTGGTGATTTTCAATAATCCGGAACCCGTTTTGGTCACTCTACCAGGCCCGACACCCTCCGAGATGACACCACTGATCAGCAAATCAATCGGCGCTACGCCGTCGGCAACATTGATGTTTAAATTCGCACCCGCAAGACCATAATCTGCGCGGAAGGAGATGGAACCAGCGAGCGTGGAGGGATTAGCACTGGGCAAGGTGTTCAGCGTGGAATTAATCCAATAACAATTTGAGCCTGACCATGTACCGGCGGTCATGTTTACGGTGGCACCGCTGATCGCACTAGTGTTCTGCACGATGTTCACCGTTCCCCCGACAAGATTGAGTGTTGTTATCGCAGTACCCAAGCCCACCCATAAAGCCCCAGAAACACTGAGCGTTCCACCGGCATTCACAGTGACTGTCCCTCGCACGGCGGGCGTGCCACCATCGCTCGCATTCAGCGTCAGTGTGCCTTGATCGATTGTCGTACCACCGGTAAAGGTGTTGGTGGCATTCAGCGACAATGTGCCTGCTCCTTTTTTAATCAAGCCCTGGATACCTGTCAGAAGCGAGTAGATCGTAGCAGTCTGGTTACTGACGGTGATTAAAGGTAACCCGACCGTGGTCGCTAGTGCCAGCGTGGAATTCGTTACGATCCAGTCATGGCTCGCGGTCGTGTCGCCGAAACGAAGTGTGCCGACTGTATGGGTCGCCTCATTGGTCACGATGGACGTTGCCGTGATGTTGAGTGTACTGAAGTCAGCAATGGCATCTGTTGAATTCGCCACGACTCCAGACCAATTTGCGGCGGTTCCCCACGTGCCGCCGGCACTGCCGCTGACGAGATTGGTCCACACACTCAAGGTCTGCTGTGAGTAAGTCGGCACGGCTGTGACACTGAGATCAAGCCGCTTGGCACCCGTGTTGTTGACCAACGTGGCGGTCACATTCGCGGGCAGATTCGTCAAATTCAAGGAGCCTGACAAATTCAGACTTCCGCTGTAGCTGACCAGCGGGTAGGTTCCTGTAGACGGCCAATAGCCATTGCGCACCACCACTGCCACAGTTCCAGTGACATTTAGGTCACCGTTGACCTGAAGGGGAGCGTAGTCGGTGCGAGGAGGAAAGTTCGCCAGATCGAACGCGAGACCAGCCGAACTCCCGACATACGTCAAGCTGGAGCAAGTCCATTGCCCTCCATACGTAAGAACCAAAACCCCGTTGGTCGCGCCGTCCGCAACCACAACAGGGCTGTTCAGGCATGAGCCGCCTGTACCGCCGAGCACCGTTCCCGTAGACACCAGTGTCATCCCGGTGTAGATGTTGACGCCTGAGAGCGTAAGCGTTCCTACACCGGATTTGATAAGACCGCCGTTGGCGATCGCGCCGGACACGCGCAAGTCTTCCGCTGCGGAACCATCGCCGACATTGACCGTACGCGTGAGCCCGCCCAAATCGAGGTTGCCGCTGATGAGACCAGTGCCGTTGTTATCGTTTTCAAACACAATATTTCCGCCCGAACTTCCTGTCAGATTGATATTAAACGCGTTAGTCGTATTGCGGAGCACCAGTGCATCATTCGTTCCGTTAAGGGTGATGCCGGCAGTCCCGACGTTACTGATCGTGCCGCTTCGAAAAACGAGTTGTCCAACTATAGCTGCCTTACTGTTCAGATTCAGGGTTCCGCCTTCCACACGGAGGAGACTCTGACCCGTAGACACAAGGTTAGAGATACCACCCGCTACACTCAAAGTGCCGTTTGAAATAACGGCCACTGAACTGCCATTGAGCGTATACGCGCCAATACTCGTCGTGCCGCTTGTGGAACGTTCAAGCGTTCCCCCGCTTTGCGTCAAGTTGCCAGGGCTAACGCCGGCAATGGAAAGCGTCGTCGCGTTCTTCAATGTGCCTCCAGAGAACGTGAAACTTCCGTACGCGGTAAGCGATCCATCGGTCATATCCAAGATACCGCTCGTCAGTGAAAGATAACGTATGCTCAAGGTTCCGTCCACCATCAGCGCGCCGCCCTGCACGTTCAGAACATAATTCGTGTCGGTCAACAGACCACTACTCAAATCGGTGAGCACTCTCAACGAGCCGCCCGGATTCACTTCGACTTTTGCGCCCCAGCAGCCACCAGAATAAGTAACGGCACCCACATCCGGGCATGCGGATTGTATCGTCAGTGCGGAACCCCACCCCAACATAGCCATTTCATTCAAATTGATAACGTGCCCGCTCGCCCATCGAGCATCAACATTCCAATCGCCCGACCCACTGTTCCAGACAATCGTCAACGCCCACGCCGAACTTCCGCCCAGCATCATCGTAGCCCAAACCATCAGACTACTTATGAAACGCACGCTTGTCGCGCTTGTACTTTTTTTCATTAACACTTACTCCTTATTTCGAGATGAATGCAATTTTACCATATTCCTAAAATTTCCAGTCATATCCATTATGATACTTTTCATGAGTATCTGCAACGCCTCTTTCGGATGAAACTTTAATCTATCTTAGCCATACTTTTGCACGATAGAAACAGGAGTTTGTCGATGCGCTATCTGTAAATACGATCGGGAACCCTGTGGCCGACAGGTCTTCCAGCCCCGGCACCCTACTCCAATTGGTGCTCATGAGACTGGGCAATTGCTCTAACGCATAGCGCCTGGACATCGTCCCATAATAATCAGTCGTCGTTACCTTCGTCGGGAACCACACCACCGGCATGTTGTTGGAATGTGATATCATCACCTGGAAAGTCTCCGTAGCGTTTGTCGGGTCATAGCCGGTAATGTAACTCTGAAGATTACTGAGTCGATTCCCGTTATAATAATTCGAGGCTGCTCCAGCCATCGGATTCGTGGCGAAATAATGCGACACCCAGGCATCTGCTATTCCGTCAACATTGGCATCGACTGGCAGCGCAGAGCCATTATAGGCACCCAGACTTGGCTTGGATAATGCCGACACTGAATTTCCCCAATAGTCCAAGCCGCCATTGTTTGCAATAATCCTGCCGGCACCAAAGGCCGGTGAAGGATAAAACAACTTGTAGCCAACGACCGAAGCCCATCCATTGCTGCCACTCCCTGTTGATACCCAGTTTGGAGAGATCAGTATCTTGTGTGAATCCGATGCAATGGAGCCATTGCCATAGAACAGATTGTTGTCGAACACGCACCCACCTGGTGCACTCACCGAACCGGAACCCGCATTGACAAGGATATTATTGTAAAAATTAATAGAACTTTCTGAACTTGTAGCACCTTGGTGAAATAGCGCAGGATTTCCATTCTTAACATACACGGTATTGTTGTAGATCTGGTAATCATGATTACCATTGCCATGGACGAGAAAAACTCGGCTACCGGAGGCACAACCGTCATTTTGGCTGATGTTGTAACGGGCGATGTTGCCGTTACCATTGCCGTCACAACACATGTTCAGGAAGCCGCCTTCGTTGTCATGGCTGTAATTGAACTGATAGATACAGTTCTGATTACTGTTATCGAAGTCGAAGGCCATGCCGTCATAAACGGTCCTCGTCCGACAGACCTCGTTGTACTGGAATGCGATATTCTCACAGATATAAGGCCAGATCGCCGCATGTCCCTGCTGCACCGAGTTACTGTTGCTGTCAGCGACCGTGTTATACTCCACCCTAGCACCGTTGACAGCCCACGGAATAATGCCGTCACCGCCGATCCCCTGCAACACATTGCTGGATATAATGACGCTGGTTGAGGGGTAATAATTGCCAAGCCCGTTCCAATACGTGTTTAGATCCTGCGGCTTGTTCACCCATAATGACTGCAGGAGAATACCCTCCCGCATCACACTTTTAATCGTATTATTCTCGATCCTGATATCGTTCCATTTCGATGGCACGTTGGTGTTTGAACAGGTCACGTAAAAAACAATTCCGCCGCTTTCCTTGCCATCCATGTAATTGTCCATCACGCCATTGACATCATGAATGTAACAATTGCGCACATAGATGCTGTTCAACGTTCCGACACAGTCATTCTTAATCAGAATGCCTTGTTTTCTAATCACATTTGTTGAGCCATAATTCGTGACCTCAAGATTATTGATACTCCAATACTCCTGATTCAACAAGTAAACCGCGCCCCCCGTGATGCCACCCGAATTGATTCTCGGCTTGTTGCCTGAGCCATACGTGTCGATCGTCACAAAACCATTGATGTCCCCCGACCCTTTCGGATACAACTGCTGTGTCCAAACGCTGTCAGCCTTGAGCAAAATACAGTCGCCGGAAATGAACGTGTGGGCATTAACGTTCGTAAAGGATCTCCAGGGGGCGGTACTGCTTGTGCCCGTATTCAAATCACTGCCACTCACTGAATCAACATAAAAAAAGAACGGCGAGGGCCGATCCTCTGGATCGATGATCGTGACTGTGTAATTCGTTGAGCCGACCAACACGGAATTCACAGCATTACTCAGGGCGAACACCACCGTTTTACTGCTTTCATACGTGGCGTTATCTAGTACGGTAAACGAGAAGCTGTTGCTGGTAACCCCTGGTAAGAAGATCATCACACCAGGCGTAAAGGTGTAATTCACGCCCTGTGTTGCCGTGCCTCCCTTCAGAAAATAATTCACCTGCACAGTATTCGTGCTGGCACTCGCCAAGGCGGCATATACCCTACAAACAGAAGATGTTTCCTGCTGAAGAACACTGGTTCCGACAAACCCGAGCGCTTGCCCGTTGAAATCCAGCGTAATCTCATCAAGATAACCCTGCCAGGCACCGCTGCCATTCGCAAAGGTATACTCGATCTGCATAGTCTTTCCGGTATCCGTAGCCACTGGAGCGTAGGTCAATGTGTACTGCGTCCAAACATTGGTTGACATCACGTCTGTTCGAGAAGCTACAATACGGCCATCGACCCTTAACCGTGCGGTCACGTCAAACGAGCCTGTATTTGCCCGCTGTACCCAATATCTAAGCCATAACAATCCGGTGCCGGGAACCGGCTGCAACAGAACATCAGATGTCAGCGTTCCTGTAATTTGATTACCCCATAACGTCTGCCGTGAACCTTTTGCTCCGCCCGTGTCCGTCAACCCAATGGACGTTCCTGACCAGCGCCAACTTGTGGGCTTGTTTGTGGACCAGGCACCGACAGCCGCCGGAAGTTCCATGTCGCCGTTAGGGACTGCGAGCACTGTGGCGAGTGCTCGGCATGTGCCCCCTACCAGAAAAAGTAAAAGGACAGCGAAAATCATTGGTGTTCGACGGAACGAAAAGTGAAGCAGGGAGCCGCGTTTCATCTATCCTCCAGCTTGAACAAACGGTACGGCGAGGCCTGACCTTTAGGACCCTTGATGACAAACACATTGGGGCTGTCGAATGCTGCCGCTGGACTAAACTTAATCCCTGGGTCGCAGATGAGGTGCAGATTGATGCCTTTCTCCGCGGCCAATCTAACCATTTCGCCCCACGTCTTGTCGCGTTGCTCACTATATTTGTCTATGCCTCGCATGTCGCCCGAGTCGTAGATCCGCATCATGAGATCCTCCGCGCCGACGGCCTTCATCTTGTCAATGATTTGACCATAGAGCATCATTCCGGTCTCGTAGTTGGGAATGTGAGGATAGAACGTTATCCGGTCGAAATGCATTTGATCTCCACGCAGATCCACGACCACGCGGAGGCCCAAGGCCGCCAGCGTTGCGCGGTCTTTTGCCAGGACTGCAATGTTCTTGGCCAGGAGATAGGTGGAGTCTATCTTGACTCCTGCGACCTTATCGAACGCCTCCCGGTCGTGAGCGAGGAGAACCGAAAGGTCCGCAAGGCCCGGACCCACACAAAGGAAATGTTGGTTTGTTCCACCGCTGGCCATTGGGGAGGAAAGCATGCCCATCGGATCCCTTTCGCCGCGGAGTTCGCCAGTTGTTTCCCCACCCGAAAACCGAACCAGGTCGTGATAAAGATCCTCCTCGTTTCGGTAGTGCAGATCTATTACATTCAATGTTGAACGTTTGTTGAATCGGTCTCTTTTTTTAGCAAGATGTTTTACCGAACCGAAACCAACAATGCGCACACCAGACCGTTCTGCGGAGGCATTGAGCGCAGAGGAAGGATGGGATACGATCAGATCCTTAGGTGCTTTCTTCAACAGGCGCAGTTTGTCGATGACAAACTCCGCTTTCGCCTCGTCAACGCCTGTCCCGTCTACGACGACACGTACGCCCCGTCGATCCAGCCAATGGGCCTGCTCGACGAGCCAGGCATCCTCCAGCGAGAGCAACGATTCGGCATCCACTTTGACTCCATCAAACCAAGAGAAAAACATGGAAATCCCCTGTAGATAGGGGCGAATATTCTCAAGCCCGGCCACTGACAGGACTCGCCCGGTAGGCCGCTCCGGATAACGGATCTCCGGGATTGGACGAACGCCACGCTCCTCAACCTTGAGGCGGAATAGGCGGAAATCCCGGCCTTCAATATGCGAGGCATCTGACAAGCCGTAGTTCAGCGGCAGTTCGGGAGAATCCCGCAACCCCGGCGGCGCGTAAGCGACCCCGCCCAGCACGGATTTAAGTTCGGCCAGGTTGTCGTTGAGATTGACTTCGGCCAGCGACTTAATTGTGCCGATATTTGATGTGATCTTGAACGGCGCGCTCTTGAGGCTGTCATTGAAAATTCCCAGGACATACTCATTGTCCCTGGGCCGCGTTACCACATAGTGGAGGTCCTCGTTGCCGACAGTGAACAAGGTCTGGCTGCGGGCCTCGCCATCCAGCAACAGGCGCGCATGGTTGAGCAACGTGTGCGGAATTTCGGTGACTAGCTTGCCTGGATACCACTTGGCTGCGGACGGGTCGAAGGCCGGTGTGCTGTTGATACCGTAGTCACTGAGTGCCAGAACCAGTCCGCCCAGGCATTCGACGATGAGCGGTTTGCCGTTGACCGTGGCGAGCACGTTCAGGGAGGGGATTTTCACATCTGCTCGATCCCTCAGTTTCTCCAGCGTGAAAGCGGCTGTTTCGGTGCAGGTCTGATCGCCATACACCACCTGAGCACCGGAGTCGATTTTCTCCGCCTTGCCATTTAAAAACCATTCGGGAAACATGCTACGCGCCGTTGCCCCGAAGAGTACGACCCGGCCTCTGTTCTCCGTGATATGCCGCAGGAGCTTATCCCTCATCATCGAAGGCGCCATGGGCGGCACCCCGGTCCAGATGATGAGCCCATAACGCGAAAGCGCTTCCTGACGTACGTCGCTCAAGAGATAGTCCACGCATTCGCCGTAAGGGGTGGCGCTGATTGCGTAGTCCTCTCCCATGGTGTCCGCATAGATCCTCTCCGTTTGCACATAGTGGGGATAGAACAGGTCTCTAATCCCGTGCATCTGGTAATCGCCGGGGGCGTAAGGGCTATTTCCAAGGATGGTGAAAGCGATGCGTTTGCCGTAATCGATGATCGGCGGACGCCACGTGTTGGAGAACTCGCTGATGAGCGCAATGGGGGTCTGAACCGGGCCGACTGGCCCGAAGTCCTCAATCAGCTTGGCTGCCCGCGCCGTGAACGTGCCCAATGGCGAAGGGAACAGTTTATTCTTTCCTGTTATCCAATCTCCCTTGCCCGTTTTTCCTAATATTAAATTTGGCGATTCAAACAAAAAGAACCGCGCGCCGTTTAACCAGGAGAGATAAAGCACCTGCCGACAAAGGGCATAGCTCTTTTCGTAGTTACTCTTTTTCCAACCGGCCGCAAGCTCATAGACCGGCTCGGCCCCGCTCGCTATCACTGCGGTCTCATTCGAAACGGCCACGTTTATCTGGCCGGAGAACTGAACTCCATAAGGGAAAGGATATTCCCGCGCAGCAGAACGGAGCGTGGTGATCGAGGGAATGATGTCTGAGAAGCTCATTTGCGAGCTGCCCAGGCTCATCACCCGCTCTCGGGCCACATAATGTGTGCCCCAGGGGCCATTGTGCTGTTGCGACAGGTAAGGGACGGGGCTGCGCTTCAGGTTAGACTCGAGATAGTCGAAATAGGCGGCGGGAAATACGGCCCCGCCCACGCCCACAGGGAGTCGGGCATAGTATTGGTTGAACTGCCAGTTGAAAATCATGTCCACCTCTGCGACCTGGCCGCCACCGAATATGGCGTTTGGATAGTGGTTGATGAACCCCTTGACTTTCTCAAGGGCACACACTCTGGCCTTTTCGCCGTCTTCCGCAGTGCAGTTTATCTTGCCGACTGCGACAAACACGAGGGTTGGAATCGCAGGCTTGTCCTCCAGCACGTTCTTGACATACCACACTGGCGGATCGTCAAATTTTCCTATCTCGAGCATGTTAAAACAATTATTGATCCCCAGCACATGCCGATACGCGGGCATCGCCGGTTCCCACTTCTCGATGGGCCGCATGAACCCGCCAAAGAAGGCCCAGTCAAACCGAGGCGCACCGGAATACCAGGTTTCCGGATCGTCACCCACATCGATCATCTGCGAAGTCACCGGAATGCTTGATGCATACGTTACGTCTGCGGACTTTTTCGGAGAAGACCGAACAGCAATGCCCAGCGAAGACCGCCAGTATACCACGGCAACCAGAATCACAATACCCGTTATGAAACGTACGTCTGTCGACTTTTTCACTGTCTCATCCTTCTTCTTTTCGATGTAAATATAATTATTACAGTATCACGATCCCATGCTGTAAGGCACTGATGACAGCCCCAGCGCGATCCTCAACCTGCAGTTTATGAAAGAGTCCTTTGAGTCTGGACTTAACAGCGGCCTCCGATAGTGAGAGCTTATCCGCGATCTCTTTGTTGCTGAGTCCACGCACCAACAGTTCCAGCACATCCATCTCCCGCTGGGTCAGATCCTTGCGTTTTAGCCGCTCGTCCAATCGATCCGCCACCTGAGGCGGCAGTTGTGACTTACCAGCATAGACCGCCCGGATCGCATCAAAGATTTGCTCCGGAAACATATCTTTGAGCAGATACGACTTTGCCCCAGACTGAAGAGCGCGATACACATCTTCGTCGGTATCGTACGTGGTGACCACGATCACACGTGCGTCAGGAAACTCCTTGCGGATCGCCTGAATCGCTTCTACGCCGCTGAAGCCAGGCAGACGCAGATCCATGAGCACAACATCGGGGCGGACCCGTCGATACAATCCCACTGACTCAAGACCATCGCCTGTTTCCGCGACCACACTCAAGTCCGGCTCGCTTTCAATCAGCGCGGCAAGTCCCTTGCGAAAAGCAGGATGATCATCCACCACCATGAGCTTTATGACTGTTATTGCTTTTATGTTCTTCATCCAAACACCTCCAAAGTAATCATTGTTCCTTTGCCTGCCTCGCTTAAGATATTCAATTTTCCGCGCACGAGCACAGCCCGTTCACGCATCCCAATTAACCCGAAGCCCCCTTTACTTTTCGGAGGGTGAGCGGGATCGAAGCCCTTTCCATCGTCTGTAATGCTCAACCGCAACCCACGCTCTTCGAACGCCAAGACCACCTCAATGTTTTTGGCCTCAGCATGTCGTGCCGCATTTGTGATGGCCTCTTGACCGATTCGCAAAATATTATTCTCCGTGACGGGTGCGAACCGCCTCGGAATACCCAGTACGCGTAATTCCGACTTAATATGGTCGCCCCCAGGCATAATTTTTAAAATGCCCCCCAGCGCGGTCGCGAGATCGCCAGTTTCCAAAACTTGTGACCGCATATTCCAAATCGTGTTGCGTACGTTGGCTAGACTGGCTCGCGTCAAAGACCTCGCTTCACCGAGCGGCTGCTTACCCTCACACGCCTCTGGCACCTGGCGCCAAGCCAGATCCAGATTCACTGAAATAGCCGTCAGCCCTTGCGCCAGCGTATCGTGAATCTCCCGCGCGATCCGGCTACGTTCATTGAACACGGCGGCAAATTCCGCTTCCGCCATCATGCGGGCCCGGGCCTGCTGGAGATGGTGTAGCCGCGTCATCGAGAGCACGCCGAAGAGCAACACCACCAGCGTTCCCGCCACAATGCCCATCACCCAGATGATATGTTGCGGTGTCCACCACGAAGGCGACTTTAATATCTGCAAATCCGCCGGGGTGCGCAGAAGAACCCGAAACGATACCGACTCCTGAGTGCCCGGTGACCGATTGAACATCGGTGTCTCCACCTGGCAAATGCCCGCCACGCGCACAAGGCACCCCGGACGCCACTCCCGCAGAGCCGAATCACTACCAGCAACGCGAAGCATGGCAGTCAACGGCTCCTTCCCATTCATCAGCGTCAACAGAACCCCACGCATCAGGGGTTGTACCTCAAGGATTTCCGTATTCAACTCCACAAGATCAGCGTCATGTTCGAGCATCTGTTTAGGTGCGCTCAAACGGACGGGGGTCGGCAAAAGCGCGGTTCCGGTTTTACGGAATAGGGCGTCTTCCAGCGTGGGCGAATAACCCCCGCGCGAAACAAAGCCAAACACGTCCACTTTTTCACCCACTTGAAGCTTGGCTGCACGAACCCCTCGAATGTGTAAACCTCGTTCTGTATCTTGAATCCAGACCCCATCTTCAGGGTCAGCATGCGTGACCACACCCTGTATCCGAACCCCATAACCGCGAGACTCTTCCAGCTTAAACTGTTCGAGACTGCGTATCGAACGGACCGGCAGTGTATACGGATTAGCCGGTGCCCTCCGAATGTGAACAACCGCTTCTCCCACCGGTACAACCAGAATTGGATTCAATACCTGACGAGCCTTGTTAAACTGGTGGAAACAGACCCCCGCCAGCCGAACCTCAGAGGCAATAGACAACGCATCAGCAACCTTTATCGGCGCCAAAACTGTGATCCGACCTCCCCCAGTAAAAATAGTCATGCTCCGCATTTTTGTCTCAGAACCCGCAGGTTCAATCTGCCGGATCACGCCCGAGATCTGAACCCACTGTGCATCCAAAACTCCAGTCAGCAATTCTTCAAGAACAGCCGGTCGCGGAGCAGGAATGCTCCCCTGGCCGATTCTGGTAATTTTGTGCAGGCGTACCGTGGGCGCAAAGTTTCCCGGGTCTGAAACACCCTCGACCTCAAGAATGTCGCCCCGTTCATACTGCTTCTTAAAAGCATTTTCGCTTTGCATATAGATGCCGCCCGTGTCGTCGCAAATCGTGATCTCGTTGCCGCTGTTCCTCAGCAACACGACACCTCTTAAACGAACCGACCAATGTTGTGCCGCCTCTTTTGAAGTCAGCGCACGTACCGCCACAACATTCGTGAGAACCGCAAGTGGCTGTTTCGTTGTCGCCCCCTGCGACTCAACTCGTGAAGCCACGTTACGACCGAGCTGAGATGCCTCAGCCGCATTGACCAGCACACGTTCGACGGCAAGGACCCGTATGAACAAGAGGACTGTGATTACTGTAAAGGCGAGTTTCATTTTTAGGCACCTATTTTCATATCGCCTGAATTGTACACGCCGCAGACAGGATCTGCAACCCCTCTTTCGGATGAATATCGTGCTGGAACGCATCTGCGTTTCATTACAAATCCTGGGCGTATAGGTTCGCCTGTACAACGAAGCGTGTTTTAAATGGCTGGCGGCTTTCCTTGCCGCCAGAGAACAGGCGTGGACGCCTATACGCCCATCCTATCAGCCCCAGTCAACAGGTCAACCACTTGCAACTGCGCCCCGATGCGTCCGCCGTAGTCAATATCCCTTTCTCTCCCGCGTGGATTTTGCTATCGTATTGAAATTGTTCAGAGCCCATAAAATTCACGAACAGTGTCTTAAGGAACTGAAATATGTGTTTTTCTAAAATCGTCTCGCTACCTGCCGTACTTTTATTATGTGTGTCGTTTTCAGCTTGCACATCTGGACCTGTGCGCGTCTATGTCTCTCCGAATGGCTGCGATGAAAATACGGGCTCAGTGGGTAAACCCTTTGCAACGCTTGAACGGGCACGGGCGGAGGCGCGAAAACTGAAAACGGGCGGTGCTACCATGGTGTCTGTCGCCTCTGGCACATACCGCGTTAAAAATACAGTAGCCTTCGGTCCAGAAGACTCCCACGTGATCTACTCTGGAGGTCCTGGCGTAATATTGACGGGCTCACGCGATGTACCCTTCTCCGCATGGCGTTCCACAACCGAAGCAGATGACATCGCCCGGCTGAATCCTACAGTCAAAAACAAGATCGTTGTGCTTGACCTCGTAAAAAGCGGCTTCCAGAAGCCTGCCTTGCTTCGTCCCCATTTTGGGATGCCCTTTAACCAACCCGAATTGTTTTGTAATGGCAAACGGATGGCGCTTTCACAATGGCCCAATGCGGGATGGAGTACGATTGAAAAGATCATCAGTAGCGGAACTGTCCCGTCATCAGGCTCTGCTGCAGATGCCAGTAAGCCCAATGCGCAAGGGAACGAGGGCGGGGTCTTCACGTACAGCGGAGATCGTCCAGCATCATGGAATACGACGGAAGGCGTCTGGCTTCAAGGATTCTGGTGCTTCGACTGGATGGACGAAGTGATCCAAGTCGCTTCGATTGACGCGGAGAAGAAACAAATCACTTTAAAGACAGCCCACACGTATGGTGTACGAAAGGGCAATCCCTCTCCGCGCCGCTGGCGTGCACTGAACCTGATCGAAGAGATTGACGAGCCTGGTGAATATGCAGTTGATGCAAAGACCTCCCTGCTCTACTTTTATCCACCCTGCACGCTGGAAAAAGCGCACATCTCCTTGGCCGAGCACACCCTCCCGCTTGTGATGATCAGCTCCGTGACAAACCTGACGTTTCAAGGATTCACCTTTGAAGAGAGCCGAGCCGGCATGGTTGTCGTCGAGAAGAGCGAACGCGTAATCATCCGGGACTGCATCTTCCGCAATGGCAACAGCATTGCGCTCGCCATCGCAGAGGGACGCAGCAATCAGGTGACGGGGTGCGATATTTATGACATGGGTTCCGGCGGCATACGCTTGGAGGGCGGAGACCGCAAAACATTGACGCCGGCTGGACATCTTGCGGAGAACAATCATATCTGGAATTTCTCCATGTACAAACCGACGTATGCGAATGCATTGCATCTGATTGGTGTCGGCAACCGTGCAGCGCACAATTTCATTCACGACGCGCCGCATCAGGCCATTGCCATCAGCGGCAATAACCACACCATCGAATACAACATCATCAGTAACGTCTGCAACTATGCGGACGATGCCGCAGCCTGTTACAAAGGCCGCAACCCCTCTTGTACCGGCAATATCATCCGCTACAACATCTGGCGTAATATCGGACGTCCCATGGGCCACGGTTCAGCAGCCATCTATTTTGATGACGGTGACAGCGGTGATCTGGTCTACGGCAACATCTTCTATCGGGCAGGCGACAAGGGAAAGGGAAATTTCGGCACCATCTTTTCACACGGCGGATGCATGAACCGGGCCGACAACAACATCTTTATCGAATGCACACGGGCGTTGGGGTCAAGTCCATGGAACCAGAAGCGATGGACGGATTACATTGCCGCGCCGCTCTGGCAAACCCGGCTGAAGCAAGAAGTTGATGTTACCCAGCCCCCCTATACCACTGCCTATCCGATGCTGAAAACCTTTATGGATCCATGGCCAGATGAGATCCGTTATAATTATTCGTCGAACAATGTCTTTGTCACGTGCGGTGAAGTGGTAAAGAACCGCTGGGTGACCAACCAGACCGACTTCGTGACCGCTGCAGATCCAGGCTTTGTCAATCTCGCCAAGGGGGATTTCCGGCTTAAGAAGAATTCCGAAGTCTTCACCACCAATCCGAATTTCAAGCCGATCCCTGTTGAGAAAATCGGTCTCCTTCCCAACAGGCGCAACCGCCATTAGGCAACCTAGGCGTATAGGTGCCTGCCACGATGTCACGTTGGCAGAGTGCTATGGCTAGCCATTTGCATCACATGTCGTATCTGCTTCAAGTAATCCCAAATAGTCTCTTCGCGCATACAGAATACGGATGATTGAAACAAACTTCTCTTCTGTCCGGTAAAACACGAGATAGTTCTTACATGGAATGAAACGGTAGATTTTGAGACTTGGAATATCCGTCCTCAACCTTGCTCCCATCTGAGGCAGGGTTGCCAGTGGCCTAATCTTTTCGAAGATAAGGGCAAGGAGATCAGTTGCGGCTTGAGGATTAAACAGATCGCATGAAACGTAACGCTTGATCTCACCCAAATCGGCAACCGCTTGCGGCGTGAACTGGATTTTGAGCATGCCTACACTCCGAGTTTTTTCATCGCGAAGTCCATGGATACCCATCCGCATTTCCGGGCGGACTCTTCGCCCTCGGCTAAGGCCGACATGAGATCCAGTTCGGTGCGTAATTTTTCGTATGCACGAATGTCAACGATGGCAAAACGGCCACGCCCGTTTTTGGTTAAAAAGACGGGCGTGTCGGCTGTGACTTCGCGTAATACAGTGTTGTAATTTCTAAGTTCGGAAATGGGTTTTATTGTAGGCATAATAAACTCTTGTTGAGCATGTTTAAAGTGTAGCAGAATTTGTCTCAGAATACAACAGCGGATAGCGGAGAACAATTGTCTAACACATCAGCGGTGAGGCAACGGTATTCCGTCGCCTCCACCGAATTGTTCGCCGTATTGGCTTGTGTGACTTAGTGGCTGTGGTTCAGCTCCATCTTGGCAATTCCGACCAATGACCTCAAGACGGTGTTTACCGATTGTTCATCGGGAAAGTACCGAGCCACATCCGGGGAGAGCAGGACAAGGTTTGTCCCTTGCTGTATGCGTTTTGCGTATTTGCCGCGCACGCCTCCATTGAGTTTGGAGAAGTCGTACTCTGGCCGCATGTCCTCTTCCATTTCTCTGTTATTCACCTTCTTCATATTGTTTTCTTTCCGCACGTGTCGTTTTCCTTGCGCTGATGATCCGAATGTTGTCTCCGCGGTCTGTATGGGAGACCATAAGCAACCGCCCAGACTGCGATGTTCCCACGGTGATAAACCTGTGCTC
>SESA01000765.1_pt1 | contig 18961 bp, 21 predicted proteins | sample 3171451 | NCBI WGS metagenome assembly SESA01 (sample SAMN06051862, study PRJNA518727) | freshwater metagenome | biome: subpolar coniferous forest; feature: holomictic lake; material: water; isolation source: holomictic Lake 227, 8 m depth | place: Canada: near Kenora, Ontario | collected...
TTGAGTTTGCCTCATTGATTGAATTTGCGGTTCAAGCGTTGCAGATTTTTCTAAGCAATACCCAAGACGAAATTAAATCAGTAAACAACCCATGTAATTGTGACTTATTGCCTCAGTCAAAACAACAGTCGATTCTCTCCTTACTCGGTCTCAATATTTCGCCTAGCATCAATAATCCCAGCGTTACCGGATAGCATTAGAAAAACGATATGGATATATCAATCGACCTTGATTTCGTTCAATTGATTCTAAACGTTAAGAAAAAATAACACTACTTGGCATCAACAATACTCAATTTAATTGCTTTCTTAAAAGTGAGCTGCAATGAATCAATTAAAAATAAAACTTTTAATAATTATTTTCTTATCTCTATTCTTAAGCTTATTATATAGTCAAAGTAAGTCACTTATTGACCAGATGATAGACGCTTCTATTAGTGGTGACGAAGAAAAAGTTCTCCAAATAAAATCATCAATTGAATCTATTACCAAACCACCTAAAGGTGACAGGAAAACTGCTCGTACTTTAAATGATAAGGCTTTATTTGAGTTAAACGCTGGTAATTTTGACGCTGCTGTTGAATTACTTGCAAAAGCTTATGAAACAGATCAATCCGATACCGAAGTTGCATCCAATCTAGGCTATGCGCTAATTAAATCGGGTAACATCAAACAAGCTGAAGCACCTTTCAATCATTCGATAATGCTAAATCCAAATAGAACAGATGCTTGGGCAAACCTCAGTGAGTTTTTTGCTGATAAGGGGGATTTTAGGTCTTCTACAGCAGTTTTAAATATTGCATACCTGTTATCTGTAAATAAAGATAAGACCAAGGTATATTTTCAGAAGTTTTTGATTGATAATCGGGAAAATAAGATATTAGTTGCAGCAGCTACAGAAGCACTTAGGGACGAGGGTATAAAACCCGTATCAGAATTCGTTCTTATTCAAGAGCCAGATAATACAAATTTAGTCAGCAAATCAGATGAGGTAACAACTAGCAATAACCAAGGTTCAGAAGCATCAAATAACGCATCTTCTCAATCTACTTACATACCAGAAAAGACTGAACCGGCTAGAGCAATAGGTCCAGCAGGCTCACAAAGATTAAAAGCCGCTACCGGTAACGTGCCTTCCAATGCCACTGTTTTCCATATCGGTGATAATGGTCCGGCCGGTGGCAAGGTGTTTTACCTGAGTGACAACACCGGCTTGCATGGTTTGGAAGCGGCACCGGCGGATCAGGTAGATTCAACAGGCAATGCTGCTTTTGCGTGGGGCTGTCATTACATAGCAATCCCAGATGCACAAGGTACTGCAGTGGGTACAGGTGCGGCGAATACAGCTGCCATTGTCGTAGGTTGCAATGAAGCCAATACCGCAGCTAAAATCGCCTATTCCTACGCGTTAAATGGCTATACGGATTGGTTTTTACCCTCCAAGGATGAATTGAATTTATTGTACCAACAAAAAAACGTTGTGAGTGGTTTTGCTCGGAACTACTACTGGAGCTCTACGGAGAGCGATATCTTCAACGCCTGGGCTCATTATTTCGCCAGTGGTGGTCAGGAAGAAGGCGTTAAGTCCGGACCGTATCCAGTGCGGGCTGTTCGGGCTTTTTAACCATTGATTTGCCATTGATTCTTGAGATTTGACCATCATCCTCGACACAACCCATTACAAAGCTGAATACGAAAAGGCGTTGCTCACTGATGCATTGAGTGACTCTACGTTGAAGACCAAAGCTACCCTTTTAGCCTTTTCTTCAATTCTATTGGCGGCTTCGATTTACGATCTTCAGCTTAAGCAAATTCCAAGTTTAGGCGTTGATGTTTCAGTCATTGCACCAGATATTCTTAAAGAAGTTCTGGCACTGAATGTTAGCTATCTTTTAATCAGATTTGTTATGTGTTTCTTACAAGATTTTTTTCGTTGGCATATATCAAAAGAGATTGCCAGCATCGCTAACTCAGGAGAGGAGCTTGAGAAAATACAGGAAAAGTTGCAAGAAGTAGAGCAAAAATGCCACTCATTGGAGCGGTTTTTTGAAGAAAACAACTTTTTACCTCAATTGGATCTTCTGATTAAAAGTTTGCAAAATATAGCCAATAATGTTGTTCGGGTTGGCTGCATGCATAATATTTTGATTTTTATTCAACTTTTTCGCTTCTGGGTTATCGATTTTTTGTTGCCGTTGTTGGTGTCAGTTTTCGCACTGTGGTCGTCGGGCAATGCTGTTATTAACTTACTTAAAGATGTATGGACTGCTTTATAGTCCTGAATCAATGAAAAAAGGCGGCAGACCCTTTTCGGATTATTGACTCGATTTTATATGTCCAGAATGAGTTATCTTACTTTAATAATAACGGTTACCATCCTTTCTGCCGGGTTAATTTTTTATAAAAAGCTGGCGGTAAACATGACCGATCCCGGTTTACAGTTGACCGGATTTCCGTTAATTATACTTTGGGCTTGGGAACGGCCTGAGGATTTACGTTTTCTCGATACTGACAAATTTGCGGTGGCGTTTTTGGCGCAAACGCTTATTTTAAAAGACCAAGCCGTCCATTTACAGCCAAGGCGGCAAGCGCTTAAAGTCTCACCTAAAACCAAACTCATTGCTGTCACCCGTATTGAAACGATTAAAAATAACGCACTCACACCCGGCTTATCCAAGGCACAGAGTGATGAAATTGTGCAACTGGTTTTAAACACCTTAAAACTGAAAAATGTGTCAGCAATACAAATTGATTTTGATGCGAAAGTTTCAGAGCGTAACTTTTACCGTGATCTTTTAAATGCGTTACGAAACCGGCTTCCCCAACACATACCGTTGTCAATGACAGCCTTGGCATCATTTTGTATGGGTGATCCCTGGATAAAGGATTTGCCTGTGATTGAAGCAATTCCCATGGCTTTTCGAATGGGTACGGATGAAAAGCAAGTGAAAAAATTTCTCGCTGACGGCAATGATTTTTCCGTTTCACTTTGCCGGAAAAGTATTGGAATTGCCACCGATGAGCCATTAGCGATAAACTTTGACAAATCACGTCGGATTTATGTTTTTAACGGACATCCAAAACCTTGGATCATCTTGGACGTTGAAAAACTGAAGCTCTAAAACATCGTTTGCTCATGTTGATATTTGGTTAGCCGTTAAGCCCATACGTATAACCCGTTGTTCCAGTTTTTTTTAGCTTGACTGAGGCAATGGATAAATCAAGATGTTTTCGTTAGTCGCGACGTGGGCGTCGCTCCCACGGTGGGAGCGACGCCCACGTCGCGACTATAGCTGGTTATTAGGTTAGCTGTCTGGGCTCAGCTATGATTTGATAGACTCACCTGCATCATTTTTTAAATCAATGAATAAAAACTTGAATGTCGAGTATAAAAGAGGCTATCGCATGAAAAAATATCTGGCAGTTGTTTTTTGTTTTCTGTTTGCAATCAGTATCCGTTCCGCGTTGGCTTGCGGGCCGTTTTTTCTCACACCGATTTTTGTATTTGATTCACGCCTGGAAAATACCGAAGATTTTGCGTGTGGCAATATTGGTATTATTCAGCCAACTTATTATCGCTCGGTATTATTGGTCGCTTACCGAACGCTTAACAAGCTTCCGTTTTCAGCCTATGAACAGAAGGAACTGCTTAGAGACTGGCAGGCTGAATACGAGTATGTCGATAATAATGAATCCACAAGAACGGCAGCCATCACTCATTGGCTTGAGGCGCGTAAAAAGGTATTGGCAACCGGGACAGCGCCCGAAATATCTACCGATCGTTCATTGAATAATGGCTATGATGTTTTTTTAAACTGCACAGCCTCTGCCTTTGATAATGCGACCAAAACCTTGGCGGCGCGGATTGCAGAACATGGTTTGGCCGATAAAAACGTTAACCAGTGGGTACAGGCTCAGGATCAAGTTTTTGCTAATTGTTCAGAAACCAATACGGTTCCTGATGATGCTAAAGCAGACGCGCCTGCCTGGTTAAAAAATGATCGCGATTATCAAATTGCCGCCGCTTATTTTTATGCGACCGATTATGATGAAGCGGAAAAACGATTTGCCGCCATCGCGCAAAATAAATCGTCTCCCTGGCATGACACTGCGGTTTATTTGTTAAGCAGAGTCGCCCTTCGCAGGGCCAGTGCGGTATTAAGTGATGATTCGCTGGACGCACAAAAACAGCAGGCACGCGTACTGGTCTACTATCAACAGGCTGAAAAGCAACTTAATAGCATACTTGCAGACCCCAGTCTGGCGCAATTTCATGATTCAGCCCGGCAACTGTTAAACCTTGTCACTTTTCGTACCAACCCTGAAAAGTTACACAACACCTTGGCAAAAAAGTTACTGGCAACAGCCGAAAATGACCATTTTTATCAAGACTTGACGGATTATCGCTGGATTCTCGATAAAGTGGCAACCTCTGATGCGGTCAATTTACGACAAAAATTACGTCAACAAAGTGATTTGACTGATTGGATTTTTACCCTGCAAAGAGACGAAAATGATGGCTATGCACTTGCAGTAGAAAAGTCGCTGACAACCAATAATAAGGCGTGGTTGGTGGCATTTTTGACCAAAGCAAACAAAAATGCCTTTGCACACGCCGTAGAAAAATGGCAGGCAACAAAAAATGAGGCATGGTTAGTGGCAAGTTTGATCAAAGCGACTAAAGATTCGCCCAATTTGGCCGATTTAATGACGGCAAGCAAAGCGGTTGCAAGAACGTCATCGGCTTTTTTAACGGTAAATTATCATCTGGCACGCTTACAAATAGCACAAGGTCAAACGGATGAACCCAGGAAAATGATTGATTCCATTTTAAGCGATAAAAGTTTGCAATTAAGCGTTTCGACGACCAATCAATTGCTTTCTGAGCGACTGCTTTTGGCACAAAATCTGGATGAATTTGTGCAGTTTTCTCAACGTCATGCGGCAGCTTTTGGTTTTAACGGCTCTGATTCCGAGCGGGTTGATCTTGCTGTTCCCAAAGAGGGCGATGATTACTATAAAAAGCAACGTCCCTGGTTAAACCGAAGCCTGTTTGATACCGATGCAACCGGCATCATGAACACACTGATGCCGTTATCCCTGCTGGAAAAATTGGCACAGCATCCCGACTTGCCTGCTTATTTAAAACCCAAGGTTATGGTATCGGCCTGGACTCGAGCTGTCGTGTTAAATGAAGAAAAAACGGCGCTTGAATTGGTGCCCGATACGATGAACTGCATTCCCGAATTGAAACAGTATATGCCCGCTTTTATCGAGGCAAAAGACCCAAAAGCCCGGTTGTTTGAAGCCGGTTGGATTATGCTGAATAATCCGGCCATGCGCCCTGTAGTCGATTATGGCTTGGAGCGCGAAACGGGGTTCAGCGATATTGATGATTACCGGGATAATTGGTGGTGCAATTTTAAACAGGCCGACACTTCGGAAAATGGTGAAGTGCCTCAGCTTGTTGCACCTGTTTTTTTAAGTCCGGCAGAGCTTGCAGAGGCAACCGCTGAAAACGCTACCATTGCCAAGCACGCAAACAATGGCTCAAATTATTTAGCCTCAGAAGCCAGTGAATGGGCAACGCAGATACCCACCGAAAAACGCTTGCCCAACGCCTTATATTTGGCCGTTAAAGCCACTCGTTATGGCTGTCAAAATTGCGAGACTGAAAAAGTATCGAAAGCCGCGTTTGACATTTTAAAGACTCGCTTTGGAAATACGCCTTGGAAAAAGAAAACACCTTACTGGTTTAAAGATGAAAATTGCCCAACCCGGTAATCTTAAAAAAGATCAGGTCTTGCAATCAAGAAAACTTGCAAGAAAAACACGAGGTCAGCTCTTGCAAAATCATATTGTTATGTGTCACTACAAGCCCCTATCCTGATTTTCCTTCACTCTGTTGCCTAGACCTTTTTTTTACCATTGCCTGGTTTTTCACTGCTGACACACCGACAATAGGACGTGAAGTTGCCCACTTGGGCAAAGCGCCCGATATCACAGGTCTCCAACGCGATGGTTAGCGCGAGGATTACGCCTATGCCATCGAAAATCAACAGCTTACAGTAGCGTGGATTCAGTTGGGTCTGCGGCGATTCAACATTGGAATTTCCTGTCTATTCAGCCAAAATTCAAAAATATTCACACGAAATTAGTGAGGTGCCGTTATCTCAAGCTCAGACAAATAACAACCCGGGTCTTCTGCCCAATAGTTTGATGTGGTTTGTGCCGCCCTGACACGCGTATTTCCATTGCAGATGTTTTGATAATGGCAGGTTGCACAACGGCCTTCCAGTGGGCGTGGAGTTTGTTTTAGTCCGGCCATTAACGGATCGGAGGTGTCCATCCATATTTCTGAAAACGGGCGATCCTTTACATTGCCCAAATCATAATGCCACCAGAACGTGTCAGGATGCACGTTGCCCAGGTTATCGATATTGGCGACATTGACGCCGGAGGCATTACCGCCCCATTGTTCCAGTTTGGCTTTAATGTGTTCTGCTTTATCCGGAAAATGTTTTGTGACCCAATGCAAAAAATAAACGGCATCCGCGTCATTATTGCCGGTGACAAATTCCCGGTCTTTACCCGCTTCAAGCCATTCATAGCAAGTTTGAAACAGCAAATCCATGGCCTCCCGGGTCATTTCAAAATGGGCGTCATCTTTACGGTTTCTATTACCCCTGCCGCCATAGTTCAGGTGCGACAAATAAAACTTGTCGATGTCGTTATCATCCATCAGTTGCAAAAGAGCCGGAAAATCCTTGGCATTATCCTGCGTTAAGGTGAAACGGATACCGACCTTAATCCCTTTTTCCAGACACAAATGCACCCCGCGCAGCGCTTCGTCAAAAGAACCTTTAACACGCCGAAACTGGTCATGGGTGTCTTTGATGCCATCCAGACTCACGCCAATATATTGATAATCAATAGCCGCTATTTCATCGATATTTTCAGCCGATATTTTGGTGCCGTTACTGGACAGGGCAACATAGAATCCCATGTCCTTGGCGCGACGGGAAATGGTGAATAGTTCCGGGTGTAACAAAGGCTCACCACCGGACAGGATCAACACTGGCACTTTAAAGGCTTTTAAATCATCCATGACCGTATAGATTTCCGGGGTGGTCAATTCTCCGGGAAAATCAATATCCGCAGAGGTCGTGTAACAATGCTTGCAGGTGAGATTGCAGCGGCGGATTAAATTCCAGATGACCACCGGAGCTGCGGGTTTGCGTGCGTGTTTTAAAGGTGTCGGGGTTATCAGTTCCCGCATGTATTGGCTTAATCTAAACATGTAGAGCGTCCTTTTTTTAGTTGAGCCATTGTAACGTATCTAATTTTGATAGTCAGACCGGAATAAGCCGATTCGAGAGACCGCAAGACTGGGTATTTCAGGCGCATCGCTACTATTTTCAGGATCAACGCAACCAATAATCCATGACCAAGCCGACAAAAACGACCATGCCAAACCAGTTGTTGTTTAAAAAGGCTTTAAAGCACAAAGCTTTGTCCCGATGAAAAATCAATTTTTGTTGATAAACCGAGAATCCGGCTGCTACTAAAATACCGCTATAATAAGGCCAGTTCAATTGCTGCATTTGCCCCACGGCAATCAGTAATCCGACAATAATAATCTGCAAAATCGCCATGATGTGACGATCATAAGCGCCAAAAAGAATGGCGGTTGATTTAACGCCTATTTTTAAATCATCCTCTTTATCGACCATGGCATACATGGTGTCATAAACCAAAGCCCATAAGACAACGGCTAAATACATCACCCACGCCACCGCTGGAATGCTGTTGATTTGTGCAGAAAAGGACATGGGTACCGCCCAGCCAAAGGCGATACCCAAATAAGCTTGCGGCAACTGGGTGTAGCGCTTCATAAACGGATAGCTGGCGGCCAGAAATGCGGCGATAAAGGACAACATGATGGTATAAATATTCAGCATTAATACCAAGCCAAAAGCACACAGGCATAACACTACAAAAAGGATAAGTGCTTCTTTGGGCTTAACTTTGCCTGCGGCAATCGGGCGCTGTTTGGTGCGCTCAACATGAGGATCAAAATCCCTGTCTGCATAATCATTAATCACGCAACCGGCAGCACGCATCAATACCACGCCCAAGCAAATAACGCTTAACACCCATAAATCAGGTTTGCCATTACTGGCTACCCAAAGCGCCCATAAGGCGGGCCATAATAAAATTAAAATACCGATAGGCCGGTCGAATCGGGCTAACAACCAGTATTGCTTGATTCGATCCATTACCCGTTCTTTAAGATTTGTTATTGGCACGCGTTTACCCCTATGATAAATACTTAACTTTTTTAACGACTAAAAACCGGCTGAGTAAATTCAGAGTGGTTTTCAAGCGTATAATTTATTAAAAATGCTATTATAGCGTCTTTATTTTATTGGGGGCTTGTGCCCTGTGGGTGTGTGAACCATGAGCGTGAAAATTTATCATAATCCGCGTTGCGGCAAATCACGTCAAACCTTGCAATTACTACAAGCGCAAGGTGTTGATGTTGAGATTATTGAGTACCTGAAAACACCGCTGAACGCTGAGGAACTGGATAACATTCTACAAAAACTGGGCATGGAACCTCGTGAGTTAATGCGCAAGAAAGAAACTGTCTATAAGGAAAGTGGTTTGGATAACCCGTCCCTTAATCGGCAGGCGCTAATTAATGGCATGGTCAAACATCCAATACTCATTGAACGCCCGCTTGTTATTGCCAACGACAAGGCGGCTATCGGCCGTCCACCGGAAGCGATTCTCGCTATTTTATAAGCCACTACGCCTAACTTTATGATAAAAATTCTGGTTCTTTATTTCTCCCGAAACGGCGCAACTGCAGAAATGGCTAATTATATCGCTAGAGGCGTGGAGGCTGTAACCGGGGCTGAAGCGGTTCTGAGAACGGTGCCGGATGTTTCCGGCATTTGTGAAAAAACGGCGGAGAGCATTCCCGCCCACGGCGCAATCTACGCAACGCTTGACGACTTAAAGCAGTGCGATGGTCTGGCACTGGGCAGCCCTACCCATTTTGGCAATATGGCAGCACCGTTAAAATATTTTATTGATTCCACAACCGAGATCTGGTTTTCCGGTGCCTTAATCGGCAAACCGGCCAGTGTATTTACGTCAACCGGCAGCCTGCATGGCGGACAGGAAAGCACTTTATTATCCATGATGCTGCCACTGTTGCATCACGGGATGCTTTTATTGGGCCTGCCTTACACGGAAAGTGCTTTGCGGGAAACCACATCTGGCGGCACACCTTACGGCCCAAGCCACTTGTCTGTAGAGCAGGCAGGATTAACTGATCATGAAAAAAAACTGTGTCTGGCACTCGGAACACGTTTGGCTAAAACGGCACACCTTTTAAAACAGCTATAAACCAGGATTCATGAATATAAAACCGATCTATTTTCACTCTGTTGCCTTGGCTGGGTTTTTGGGTCTATTTGCCTTATTGATGCTATGGAATACCGTGTTAGTGCCCTCCTCGGGATTTCCTGTTGCGTTAAAACTGTTAATAACCGTAACTCCTTTGTTATTGCCATTGCGCGGTTTTTTAAACCGCAACCCCAGAAGCTGTAACTGGATGGCTTATGTCAGCATGATCTATTTTTTACATGGCTCGATAGAAACTTATGCCGGCACCACTGATCGCCTGTACCCCGCGTTGGAACTCATACTCAGTGTCATGCTGTTTTTGGGCACAACACTCTATGTGCATTTTTCAGGAAAACAGGGATGACCCTATCAAAGCAACTGCCCTTACATTTTGAGTTTAGGGCGAATCAGACTTTTGACGATTTTTCTCCCGGCAGTAATCTGGAAATTATTGCTCACTTAAAAAAAAGTATCCAGGGTAACGGTGAGCGGCAGATTTTTATTTGGGGCCAATCCGGTCTAGGCAAAAGCCATTTGCTACAAGCGTGTTGTCATCAAGCACAAAGTCGACAACTCAGCTCTTTTTATTTTGCCTTGTCAGCTTTAGAGCTACCTGATCCGGATTTATTAAAAGATTTGGACAAGTTTGATATTGTTTGTTTTGACAATATAGAGTACATCGCCGGTAACGAAATATGGGAACTCGCTTTTTTTAATTTTTATAACCGGCTTCGCGATCAGGGTCATTCGCTTATATTGTCGGCATCCAGCCCACCCACTGAAATTGCTTTCCGGTTACACGATCTTAAAACCCGCCTTAACTGGGGACTGACGTTAAAGATCCAACCCTTATCGGATAACGACAGAATCACTGCCTTAATTTTTAAAGCCAACCAAATGGGCTTCGAAATATCGCCTCAAGCCGTGCGTTTTTTACTGACACACTATGACCGGGACTTGTCTTCTTTATGGGCGCTGCTGACAAAGCTGGATCGGGCATCATTGGCGGCCAAACGTAAATTAACCATTCCCTTTTTAAAACAAATTCTGAGCGCTGAATCCCGTGATGACTAAAGTGCTTGTTATTGGAGCGGGAGCGATTGGCGGATTTTATGGCTCATTGCTCGCAAAAGCCGGTGCAGAGGTTGCTGTCGTTTGTCGCTCTGATTACGATCATGTCAAACAACAAGGTTTTATCATTGATAGTCAGACACTTGGAACCTGGACATTTACGCCGTCACACGTTTTAAAAAGTGCTGCCGAGTATCAAGACACAGCCGACTATGTTTTACTTTGCACCAAAGTTATTCCCTCGATGGATCGAGTCGCCTTGATACGCCCGGCAGTGACCGCCAATACAGCGATTGTATTTATCCAGAATGGCGTAGAAATAGAACAGGAACTTGTTGACGCTTTTCCTGACAATGAAGTCATTAGCGGCCTGGCGTATATTTGTAGCAATAAAACAAAGCAAGGTAAAATATTACACCAAGCTTATGGCAGACTTGCTTTAGGCGCACTACCGGGCTCTGTCAGCCACAAAACGGCAAGGCTTTGTGAGTTATTTGAGCACACGGGTATTGAATGTAACGCGACCGAGAACATTGTGACGGAGCGCTGGAAGAAATGTGTCTGGAACGCACCGTTTAATCCCTTATCGGTATTATCGGGAGGATTGTCAACGTTAGATATCCTAAAGTCCCAAGAAGCTTTTGTTCGCCGTATTATGCAGGAAATTTGCCTTATAGCCGAAGCTGTCAGCCATCCACTGCCTGACACTATAATTGATGTTAATATAGCAACAACTTACAACATGCTGCCGTATAAGACCAGTATGCTGCTGGATTATGAAAACGGTCGCCTTATGGAAACCGAAGCGATACTGGGTAATGCTTTACGAGCCGGCAAACGCGCAGGCTTAAACATTCCTTATTTAGAATCTATCTATGCATTGATGAAACTCAGGGAATTGAAACTTTGCGTGTAGCATAAAAAATATAATCCGCCGTATAGGCTACCCGCTTCTCTGTTCCCAAGTGATTTGAGTCACATCCCGACACCGGTGATAATCCTCCGTGAGTATTAATCCGGTTAATAAAGCGCACTTCTGAAAACAAACCATCTCCCTTATGCGCAATCACCTCAACAAGTAACCAGGAAATAGAAGATTCTGGTGCGACATCTATTTTATTCAGCACCCGACCAACAACCCGACTTCCTTCTTTATACTCCCATACGGGGCCGACATAATGATTACCAACAACTTGCCCTTGCGCATCAAACAATTTGGCGTCAGGCGCTTGTAACTGCCATGAATAGACGCTGTTGCTTAGTGTGCATTGATAAATCTGGTCACCTTTAGCATGAACTGTCAGAATCGGACTGCTTCCAACCGGCGGTTTAATTTGCTCAGGCATTGAAACATCGGCACAAGCAATTGCTGGAAACAAAACCCATAAATGCATCCACTTTTTAAACATAGGTTTTATCCTTTGTAACTTTTATAGGGGCTGTGAATAAAGCTGGCGAATGACAAAAACAGTAATAACCAATCAACGCTTTAGTTGTTGCAAAAAAACCTTCTGCATCAAAAGATGCAGAAGGTTTTTGTATTAATTAAGCCGTGAAATTAGCTTCTGCAAAATCCCAATTGACTAATGCCCAAAAAGCTTCCAGATAAGCTGGACGAGCATTACGATAATCAATATAGTAAGCATGCTCCCAAACATCACAAGTTAATAATGGCGTTTGGCCGGCAGTTAACGGGCAACCGGCATTACTGGTGCTTACCAAAGCCAAAGTGCCATCAGCATTTTTTACTAACCATGCCCATCCTGAACCAAAAGTAGTTACCGCACATTTGGTAAATTCTTCCTTAAATTTTGCGAAAGAACCGAATGTTGTGTTGATGGCATCGGCTAAAGTGCCGGTAGGTTCGCCACCACCATTTGGAATCAGGCTGTTCCAATAAAAAGTATGATTCCAGACTTGTGCCGCATTGTTAAAAATGGGCCCTGATGATTTTACGATAATTTCTTCCAGAGACAAGCCTTCAAACTCAGTGCCTGGAACAAGGTTATTCAGATTGGTTACGTAGGTTTGGTGATGCTTGCCATAATGATACTCTAAAGTTTCTTCTGAAATGTAGGGTACCAATCTATTGTTTGGGTAAGGTAAAGCAGGAAGTTCGAAAGCCATTTGAGTATCCTAAATAGTAAAGGTTAAAAAAAAATGATTTAACTACTGGCCATTAAAAATAAATACCAAGCAATTCAATAAGCCATTACTTTAGCACTGCTAGCCAATTAAATAAAGCAGGACTTTTATCATTCAATTAACCCAAAATATCTACGGTTAAAAAATAATATCATGGCAATGTGTATTGCGTGCATTATGATACCCACATAAAATTATTTTATAATTTGCCTTACGTATACTACTATCCTATACCTCATGGTCACTAAAACTAACTCTCCACTCCCTGTAGAAGCCAAAGCAGGCATAAAATATTCCTGGTGCAGTTGCGGCTTCAGTAAAACGATGCCTCTATGCGATCATTCACATAGAGAATTATCCGATAAAAAATCCGTAAAATTAATCGCAGAAGAATCCAAGACACTGTATTTATGTGGCTGCTCTGAAACACAAACACCACCTTACTGTGATGGCAATAACAACTGCAAGGAACTATAATGGCTATCGAAATTGAACACAAATTTTTAATGGCAGGAAATGATTGGCGCGAACATATAACCCGCTCTGTTAAATATCGACAAGGATATTTAAGCTCTCAGGCGACAAGCTGCATTAGAGTTAGAATCAGCGATGAGTGTGCATGGCTGAATATCAAAAGTGCGACCGTTGGCACTCACAGGCATGAATATGAATATGAAATCCCGCTGCTGGACGCAAACGAAATCATCAACATGCTTTGCAGGAAACCAATAATCGAAAAAACCCGCCATTTTGTAACTAATGATGGAAATACATGGGAGATAGATGAGTTTGATGGCGACAATCAGGGCTTAATAATCGCTGAAATTGAACTATCCGAAATAGGTAAAACTTTTTCAAAACCACAATGGATAGGTGAGGAAGTAACCCATGATTTGCGTTATTACAACAACAATCTTGCCATACATCCTTACTCGGAATGGATTGATAGCTAAATATTTCATAGACCTATTGAAAAGATCAGCATTTTGCTCTATATTTGCCGTATGAAAAAAACAACTTTTGTTGCATTATTACTACTATCACCCCAAAGCTTTGCAGAAAGTCTTAATGATTCCCTGCAACGCATTGAGTCTGAGTGGGCATCTATTTATTACAGTACGCCCAAACAAAAACAGGGGCCTGCCTACTGCCAATTACTGGATAAAACGATTCACCTCTCCATACAACATCCCAACAACGCAGAACCCATCATTTGGGAAGCCATTGTTAAAGCAACCAATGCCGACCATCAAGACGCTGTCTCGGCACTTGAGTCCATTCATGAGGCGCGTGATTTATTACTTAAAGCAATTGAAATTAATCCGCAAGCCATGGACGGCTCAGCTTATGTCACCTTAGGCACACTCTATTATATGGCACCCAAGTGGCCCATCGGATTTGGCGATGAGGAAACAGCGCAAAAAATGTTACAAACAGCATTAAAAATTAATCCAAACGGCATCGAAAGTAATTATTTTTATGGCGACTTTTTATTATCCAATAATAACTTTAATGAAGCTGAAAAATACTTCAAACGCGCACTCGCTATTCCTGCTCGCGCAGAACAATTTTATGCTGACAATCAACTTAAAGAACAAGCAAGGATGGCTCTAAAAAATACCCATGAGAGCAGAATCAGCGCTACAAAAGGCTTATTTGCCTCTGTATTTAATTCAAATAGTACAGAATAAAATTAAAAGTTATTCTCAATATTTTGTAATTAAATAACGACTTAATGTTCTATCAGCTACCCCTTTCTGCTAATATAGCACACTAAAAACACAAACACTTCCCTTAAACCTTTCTGAGTAATAAATTATGGCTTTTGTAGTCACTGAAAACTGTATTAAATGTAGATTTACTGACTGTGTCGATGTATGTCCTGTTGACTGTTTTCATGAAGGACCTAATTTTTTAGTTATTGATCCAGATGAGTGTATTGATTGCACATTGTGTGAGCCGGAATGCCCTGCCAACGCAATTTTTGCAGAAGATGAATTGCCTGAAGGGCAAGAAATATTTATCAGTTTGAATGCAGAATTAGCCAAAGAATGGCCAGTAATAACTGAAGTAAAATCTCCACTGCCTGATGCTGATGAGTGGAATGGTAAAGCAGATAAATTAAAGCTGCTGGAGAAATAATAAAACACTACCTATAAAATGAAAAAAATATAGGTACGTTTTTAAAGACATAAAAAAAGCCGGTTTAACCGGCTTTTTTTATGTGAATAATAAAAATTATTATTCGGGCCTATCAACTAATTCTACATAAGCCATAGGCGCGTCATCGCCAGATCTAAATCCGCATTTCATAATACGTAAATAGCCCCCTGCCCTGTTTTTATAACGCGGACCTAACTCGTTAAAAAGCTTGGTCACAACTTCACGATCACGTAATCTGGCAAATGCAAGACGACGCTTAGCAACATTATCTTCTTTTGATAATGTTATTAAAGGCTCGGCAAAACTTCTTAATTCTTTAGCTTTAGGTAAAGTTGTTTTAATAAGTTCGTACTTAAATAATGAACTAGCCATGTTACTAAATAGCGCCTTACGATGGCTGCTATTGATGTTAAACTTTCTACCTGATTTACGATGTCTCATTATAAGAAGACCTAATGTTAATGTGTGGATATTGCGTGTGATTGATCTGCTAGGTTATCAGGCGGCCAATTTTCCAATCGCATACCCAAGGATAAACCTTTTAAAGCAAGTATATCTTTTATTTCTGTTAAAGATTTCTTTCCGAGATTAGGTGTTTTTAATAGCTCAACTTCAGTCCGCTGAATTAAGTCACCAATATAGAAAATATTCTCGGCTTTTAAACAATTAGCAGAACGTACGGTTAACTCAAGATCATCAACAGGACGTAGTAAAACCGGATCGAATACCTCAACAACTTCTACTTCTTCTTCTGGAACCAGATCATTAACTTTTTCAAAGTCAACAAAAACTGATAACTGATCATGAAGTATAGTCGCAGCCATTTTTATCGTTTGCTCTGGATCAACAGTTCCGTTTGTTTCCAGCTCAATAACAAGCTTGTCTAAATTAGTTCGCTGCTCAACGCGAGTACTTTCAACTTGGTATGCTACTTTTACAATTGGGCTATATGAAGCATCTAATTGAAGCGCACCAACAACCAGACTGTGCTCAGAATTTAATTTACGAACACTAACCGGCTCGTAACCTCTTCCGCGACGCACCCTGATTTTCATGTTTAATACGCCAGCTTGTGTTAAGTTAGCGATAACCAAATCAGGATTTACAATTTCAACATCGTGAGGCAAACTGATATCAGCTGCTGTTACACAACCTGCACCATTTTTAGATAGTGTGAGTTCAACTTCATCTTTTGAATGAAGGACTACGGCTAACTTTTTTAGGTTCAGTAAAATATCAATTACATCTTCCTGAACACCCTCAATTGTTGTGTACTCATGGAGTACCCCTTCAATTTCTACATCTGTGACTGCACAGCCTGGAATTGTGGATAACAACACGCGTCTCAACGCATTACCAAGCGAATGACCAAAACCACGTTCAAGCGGCTCAATAACAATCCTCGAATGATTAGGTGATTTACTTACCACCTCAACTAATCGAGGCTTTAATAAGCCAGAAATAGAATTCTGCATTTATATCCCTCAGAACTGCGATTATTTAGAGTAAAGCTCAACTACCAGCTGCTCGTTAATGTCACTACCTAAATCAACGCGATCAGGTAAAGAGCTGAATGTTCCAGTCATTGCTTTTGAATTGACTTCAACCCAGGCAGGAAATCCATATTGCTCAGTTACAGTTAAAGAATCAACGATTCTTTGTTGTTTTTTTGCTTTTTCTCTAATTGTCAAAACATCACCAGGAGCTACCTGATAAGAAGGAACATTAATCAATGAACCATTTACTTGAATAGACTTGTGACTAACTAATTGGCGTGCTTCTGCGCGAGTGCAAGCAAAACCCATGCGATAGACTACGTTATCCAATCTTGACTCAAGCAGGTTTAACAGATTTTCACCAGTAGCACCTTTCTTCATGTCAGCAGATTTATAGTAATTTCTAAATTGCTTTTCTAAAATACCATAAATTCTACGTAAGCGCTGCTTTGCTCTCAACTGGAGTGCATAATCAGAACTTCTGGTACGCTTGGTACCATGCTGACCAGGCCTTTGATCTAACTTACATTTATTTTCTAAAGACTTGCCTCTGCTTTTTAAAAACAGATCAGTCCCTTCTCTTCGACTTAATTTACAGGTAGGTCCAAGATATCTTGCCATGTTACAACTCCAGATTCTTTATACGCGGCGTTTCTTTGGCGGACGGCAACCATTATGAGGAATGGGCGTCACATCAACAATATTATTAATTTTAAAACCGAGATTGTTCAATGAACGCACAGCGGATTCACGACCAGGGCCAGGGCCTTTGATCATAACATCAAGATTTTTCATGCCAAATTCTTGCGCGACAATACCCGCTTTTTCAGCAGCAACCTGTGCAGCAAACGGTGTACTTTTTCTTGATCCACGAAAACCTGAACCACCAGAAGTTGCCCAAGATAACGCATTACCTTTTCTATCTGTTATAGTTATGATTGTGTTATTGAAAGAAGCATGAACATGTACGATGCCATCAGCAACTTCTTTTTTGATACGTTTTCTTGAACGGTTTGGACTAGCCATTACTTCAACCTCTTAAGGGATATCTTATTTTCTAATAGGTTTACGTGGACCTTTACGAGTACGAGCGTTTGTTCTCGTTCTCTGCCCTCTTAGAGGTAAACCTCGGCGATGCCTTATTCCGCGATAGCAACCTAGATCCATCAACCGCTTGATATTCATAGAAACTTCACGACGCAGATCACCTTCCACTGTCATCTTCGAAACCACATTACGAATAGCTTCTAATTGCTCTTCAGTCAGCTCTTTAATTTTTACGGAAGGTAGAATACCCACCGTAACGCAAATTTCACTTGCAGTTTGACGACCAACTCCATAAATCGCAGTTAAAGCTATGACTGCATGCTTATGGTCTGGTATGTTTATCCCGGCAATACGTGCCATCTAGTTACTCCCCTGAGTAATACTCTAAAGTTAAGCGGTGAATTATAGCATTGCTATAATTCAGGCGCAACAAATTTTAGCCTTGTCGTTGTTTGTGTCTTCCGTCAACACATATAACTCTAACAACACCATTTCTTTTTACTATTTTACAATTTCTACAAATTGTTTTTACAGAAGCACGAACTTTCACAGCTAACTCCTAAATGTTCTTGTGCATTAATTATTTTTTAAGATTGGCTTTTTTCATTAAGCCTTCATATTGTTGAGACATAACATGGGTTTGCATTTGAGAAATAAAATCCATGACAACTACAACAATAATCAATAAAGATGTTCCGCCAAAGTAAAACGGAACGTTCCAGTATACGATCAAAAACTCTGGCAACAAACATACTAAGGTTATATAAAAAGCACCAATTAAAGTTAATCGGGTCATTACCTTATCAATATATGCGCCAGTCTGCAAGCCAGGTCTGATCCCAGGTAAAAATGCACCCGACTTCTTTAAGTTTTCAGCTGTTTCTTTTGAATTAAACACTAATGCAGTATAAAAGAAACAAAAGAAAATAATTGCTGCAGCATAAAGCATCACGTAAACAGGCTGCCCAGGAGACAACATAGTTGCCACGTCCTGAAGCCATGTAAATCCTTCACTATCTCCAAACCAACCAGCAATAGTAGCCGGAAACAAAATTATACTTGAGGCGAATATAGGCGGTATTACTCCTGCCATATTGAGCTTTAAGGGCAAGAAACTACTTTGCCCGCCATATAACTTACGACCTTGCTGTCTTTTTGGGTAATTAATAAGAATTCTTCTTTGGCCTCTTTCTACAAAAACAACTAGTGCAGTCACAGAAATCGACAATAAAAATAACAATATAATAAATGCCCCGTTCATTTCGCCTGTTCTGGCTAATTCTAAGGTTCCACCAATTGCCTTGGGCAACCCAGAAACAATACCGGCAAAAATAATCATTGAGATACCATTGCCAATTCCGCGCTCGGTGACCTGCTCACCCAGCCACATTAGGAAAACAGTACCTGTAACTAATGTTATAGCTGTGATACTAATAAAGCCAACGCCAGGATTCAAAACAACAGAAAGACCACCCGCAGTTTGATTTTGCAAAGCCAACGAAATGCCAATAGCTTGAAACGACGCCAAAACAACAGTGCCGTAACGAGTAAACTGAGAAATCTTACGTCTTCCTGACTCGCCTTCTTTTTTCATTTGCTCCATTGACGGTATAACAACTGTCA
>SESA01000767.1_pt1 | contig 18935 bp, 21 predicted proteins | sample 3171451 | NCBI WGS metagenome assembly SESA01 (sample SAMN06051862, study PRJNA518727) | freshwater metagenome | biome: subpolar coniferous forest; feature: holomictic lake; material: water; isolation source: holomictic Lake 227, 8 m depth | place: Canada: near Kenora, Ontario | collected...
AACCCCACAGCTTCATTGATTATTTTCCATTAATGCCAGGGTTTTTCCTACGTTACTAACCATTTCATTGACTAAATCCGTTTCATAATTAAAAATCACTTCATTTTCAACTTGCAGTTTTTGAATAAAACCCAATCGGTCATAACCGGCTAATTCTGCCGCTTTTCCCAAGCTCAGTTTGTTTTTTCGATAAAGCATTAAGGCATGATGAAAAAGCATGGTTTTTATAAATTCTTCCTGTTGTTCTTTTAACGTAATTAAAAAATCATCCGATATATCAATAGTTAAGTGCATTTTAAATTCCTTGCTTCATGATGTTATGAGGCTTACTAAGTTATGCTCTCTGTCTGCGGCATTATTGAAACATGCGCTAATAACAGCAAGTCAATTATCTATAAAACTACTGAGATTAGCATTATTCTGCTGTTGTAACCCTAATGATTTGGTATCAAGACCTTGCAGGCGTTGATGCAACATCAAAATCTCTTCTCCAAATTCTTCCTCGGTCATGCCGTCTTCTTCTATCACTACGCCAACATAACGTCCGGGATTGAGTGAATAATCCTGCTCCTTGATTTCATCTAACGTCGCCAATTTACATAAACCGATGACATCTTCATAAACGGCATCGGGAAAACGTTCCTGTAGCCACTCAATTTGATGCAGCCAGTATGCCGCCGATTTTTCGATGACTTTAAATTCCAACGGCATTGCCGGATTATTGACTTCATGAAAGTCATCCAGCAAGTCACTGATTTTTTTAAAATCGCGTAACTTGTTATCTTTCCAGAACTTGTCATCTTTACTTTTTAATTGCTTGTCGGCGAATTTATAGAGTTTTTCTAATTTCCGATAGCTTTTATCCAGTGCTTTTTTAACGGTACGGGTTTGTTCAATCAGTTCGTGACATTGGGCAACAACGTGTTTTTGACCGGCATTGCTACACTCGGTATTTTGATAATCTGCCAAGGCTGTTAATGCTTGTTGTTCAGCCAGACTCAGTTGTTCAATTGCTGGAACGGTAAAACTGTCACGCAGGTTGGTAAAGTCAAATTCTGCGATTAATTGTTGGTGTTCTTCTTGCCAATCTTGTTGTTGCGCCCAGTCATTTAGATTTGCAATGTAGTCGTTCAGAGCCTGGCAAAGTGCTTGATAGTTTTGTTTAATGAGCGGCAAAGTCAGTTGCGTTTGCTGTAGATAGTCATTAATCAATTCCAGATAACGTTCACTTTGGCCTTGCTGTAAACGGCTGATCAGCCCTAAATTTTGGACTTGTTCATCGGTTAGTTCACGATGGGCGCGATCAATCTGCCGAAATACGTTACGCGCATCAACAAATAATACGCGAGTATCTTGTCGGGTAGCTTTGGCCTTGTCGAAAAACTATAACGCCGCCGGTAAAGTCACGGTGTAAAACAGGTTGGACGGTAAACTGTTCATTTGGCTGATTAAGCCATTTTCGAGCAGACGGATCCGAATTTCTTGTTCCGAGTGCCGCGCATCCGATGCCGAGTTAGGCATGACAAGGCGGCACGGCCAGACTCATTTAACGAAGTGGCGAACAGGTTAATCCATAAATAATTGGCATCAGGAATGGTGTCTTTGTCTTCTTTTTTAGCGCCGGTACTTTTGCTTTTATTTTGCGGGATGCCGTATTCGTTGAAATAAGGCTTATTTTTGACGATGTCGAGTTTGACATCTTTGATATTAAACGGCGGGTTAGCCTTGACATAATCGTATTGCCCGACACAATCCAGGTCGTCGGTGAAGGTGTTGGCTTCTTTTATTTCGCCTTTTAAACCGTTTATCAGCGAGTTCATTTTCGCCAGCTTTACGGTTTCAATGGTTTTATCCTGTCCGGTTACATAAATGGCTTTGCTCTGATCGCCATAGCGGGCTTAATGGCGTTCGATAAATTGCGCCGATTGCACAAACATACCCGCTGATCCACAAGCCGGATCGAATAATTTGCCATGATAAGGCTCGATGACTTCGACCATGTATTTTACAACAGACGTTGGCGTGAAAAATTCACCGCCGCCTTGACCTTCGGATAACGCAAATTTGCCAAGAAAGTATTCGTAGATTTTGCCCAGAATATCACCGGTTGCATCGTCAGGAATATCATCAAATATTTTCAGCAGAGTCTTTAGCAGGGTATTATCGGACTGAGTGATTTTAAAATACTCATCCTGAGGCAGGACGTTTTTAAAGTCTTCACGATCCAATCACGCCTCAATGGCCTGCATCGCTTCTTTAACTTTTTCCGCATGATCGGTCGTGTCTGGTAAGTCACGAAGATAGCTATAACGGGCATGCTCAGGAAGATAAAATCCACATGTCGTAATTGCAATTTCCTTTTCTGTTTGCTCAATGCGAGAGCCTTGCTTACTGATAAACGCCTGTTTGATGGCGTCTTCAAATTGCCGATATTTGATGTCGGCGAATTTCAGGAAAATAAGCCCCAAAATAGGCGAGGCATATTCAGTGGCTTTTAATCCTGCACCCTGACGCAATTGATTGGCGGCATTCCACAGATCGTTTTCCAGCTTTTTAAGTTCTTGTGTATTCATTACAATACTTTACGTGTTCCTTCAGGTTTCGGGCTTTATGTTGTTATTGTTGGATGGTTGGTTTTTCAAAAATCAAACGTTTACTATTCGTTTTTTAAGTTCGCAACGCCTTGATAAATTCTTTAACACCCGCTTTATCAAAGGGCCAGGCCAGCTCTTTTTGGGTTTCCGGATGGTATAAAACAGGGATGCGTATTGCAAAGTTTTCTTGCCATTGTTCTTGCTCGGCAATATCTATAATTTCAATCGTGATGCCAAGATTATCCGGCAAGCAAGCATTAATAATTTGTTCTGCTTGTTCACAAAGATGGCAACCGGATGTCCCCAAAAGCAGTAACTGAAGCATTAATGTTTGGTGACTTTATCAAGGTAACCCATTAACAGGGCCGAGATGACAAACGTCAAATGGACAAGTGCAAACCACATGATTTTGTCATTATGAACGGTCTCAATATTCATGAATATTTTTAGCAAATGGATGGATGATATGGCTACGATAGACGCCGCCACTTTCATCTTTAATGACCCATAATCATGGGTGCCCAGCCAATCAAGCTTCTCTGTTTCCTCGTTAATATTCAGGCGTGACACAAAGTTTTCATAACCGCTGAACATCACAATAACAATCAAGTTGCCAACCAGGGTAAGGTCAATTAATGACAGCAACTTTAACACTAGCTGCGACTCGTCAAGCTCCAGGATAAACGGAATAAAATGATAAAGTTCTTGAAAAAACTTTATAAAAAGCGCCACCAAGGTGAGGCTTAAGCCCATGTATATCGGTGCCAGCAGCCAACGACTGGCATACATAAATCGCTCCAGTGAATAGCTTGCTTTTTGTGGTAATGACATGGGTTTTCCCTTAATGATGTAAATGTGCAGCCAACCAGCGTTCAGCTACTTCTTCGGCGATATTTTTACGTTGGGCGTAATCCTGCAATTGGTCTTTATCTATTTTTCCGACATTAAAATACTGCGAATCAGGATGAGAAAAATACCAGCCACTGACGGCCGATGCCGGATACATGGCATAACTTTCGGTGAGTTCTATGCCGGTATTTTCGGTTACTTTAAGCAAGTCAAACAATTTGCCTTTCTCGGTATGATCAGGACAAGCAGGGTAACCCGGTGCCGGACGTATGCCTTGATAAGCTTCGTTTATTAATTGGTCCGGGTTATAGGTTTCCTCTTCGGCATAACCCCAATAGTTTTTCCTGACCACTTGATGCATATATTCTGCAAACGCTTCGGCCAATCTGTCCGCCAGTGCTTTGAGCATAATCGAGCTGTAATCATCGTGATCTTGCTCAAATTGCTGTAACTTTTCTTCGATACCAATGCCGGTCGTGACTGCAAAAGCACCGATATAATCGGCTTTACCACTGGCTTTGGGGGCAATGAAATCAGACAAACAATAATTGGGTCGCCCCGGCGCTTTAATATTTTGCTGACGCAAATGGTGCAAAGTTTCCAGCTTTGTCTTGCGAGTATCATCGGTGTAAACAATCACATCATCACCGTCGCTGTTGGCCGGAAAAAAACCGACCACGGCTCTTGCGGTTAACCATTGTTCGTTGATGATTTTTTTCAGCATCACTTGCGCTTCTTCAAACAACTGTCTGGCTTCAACACCGACCACTTCATCATCGAGTATTTTTGGATAACTACCGGCCATTTCCCAAGTTTGAAAAAACGGGGTCCAGTCGATGTACCATGCCAGCGTTTCCAGTGGGAAACGCTCCAGAACCTTGATACCTAAAAATGACGGTTTAACGGGTTCGTAACGTCCCCAGTTAAACTTGTTACGTCTGGCATCTTCAAGTGAGTGTTGTTTGGTTTTCGCTTCACGGCCTTTGTGCCGCTCCCTGACTTCTTCGTATTCATCATGCACGCTTTTAATAAACTCAGACTTTAACTCGGCGCTCAACAAATTACTGGCCACGCCGACACCGCGTGACGCATCGGTAACATAAATCGTTGGGCCTTGATAATGCGGTTCAATTTTTACTGCGGTATGCGCTCTTGATGTAGTGGCTCCGCCAATCATTAACGGAATGGTAAAACCTTGCCGCTGCATTTCTTTAGCGACATGCACCATTTCATCAAGGGATGGCGTAATCAAGCCGCTTAAACCAATAATATCGACGTGTTCCAGACGTGCTGTTTGCAAAATCTTTTCTGCCGGCACCATAACGCCTAAATCAATCACCTCATAGTTATTGCATTGCAATACAACGGCAACGATATTTTTACCGATATCATGCACGTCGCCTTTTACGGTCGCCATAAGGATTTTACCGTTGGTTTGCCGCTCGTTTCCGGCTTTGTCGGCTTCCATAAAAGGCATCAGATAAGCGACGGCTTTTTTCATGACCCGTGCTGATTTAACCACTTGGGGCAAGAACATTTTACCTTCGCCAAATAAATCTCCGACGACATTCATGCCATCCATTAGCGCCCCTTCGATGACATGCAAGGGTCTTTCGGCTTCCTGTCTTGCCTGTTCGGTATCTTCATCAATGTAATCGGTAATGCCTTTAACCAGCGCGTGTTCCAAACGTTTACTGACCGGCCACTCACGCCATTCCAGATTTTCCTGTTTGACTTCACTGCTACTGCCGTCGCCCCGGTATTTTGCAGCCAGCTCAAGTAACTTGTCGGTGCCGCTGCCATCGTGGCGATTTAATACAACATCTTCAACGGCATTACGCAAATCTTCGGGTATATCAGCATAAATGGCCAACTGACCGGCGTTAACAATCCCCATCGACATACCGGCCTTAATGGCGTGGTATAAAAACACTGCATGGATGGCTTCGCGCACCGGATTATTACCGCGAAACGAAAAGGACACGTTGGACACCCCGCCGGAAATCAGCGCGTAAGGTAAGGTTCGTTTAATCTCGTACGTGGCTTCAATAAAATCCAGGCCGTAATTGTTGTGTTCGTCAATACCGGTGGCAATGGCGAAAATATTGGGATCAAAAATAATATCTTCAGGCGGAAAATCGACCTGCTCTGTCAGGATTTTATAAGCCCGCTGACATATTTCGATTTTTCTGGCTTTGGTATCTGCCTGTCCTTCTTCATCAAAGGCCATGACGATCACTGCCGCGCCATAACGACGCACGAGTTTGGCGTGTTTGATAAAAGCGGCCTCACCTTCTTTAAGCGAAATGGAATTCACCACACCTTTGCCTTGGATACATTTAAGACCCGCTTCCAAAATATCCCATTTAGAAGAATCCAGCATAATCGGCACTTTGGCGATATCCGGCTCAGAGGCAATCAGCATCAAAAACCGCACCATCGCTTCTTTGGACTCCAACATACCCTCGTCCATGTTGATGTCGATAATCTGCGCACCATTCTCAACCTGCTGTTTGGCAACGTCCAACGCGGTTTCAAAATCACCTTCGATAATCAACCGCTTAAACGCAGCGGAACCGGTTACATTGGTCCGTTCGCCAACATTAACAAACAGGCTGTCCGGGCCAATAGACATAGGTTCAAGACCCGCCAGCCGACATTTTTTTTCAATCTCGGGAATCATGCGTGGCGGATGCCTTTGCACGGCATCAACGATGGCTTTAATGGTGGCCGGTGAAGTACCGCAACAGCCGCCAATAATATTCAAATAGCCGCTACGTGCCCAATCCGCCAATTCATTTGCCATTTGTTCGGGTGTCTCATCATATTCACCAAACTCATTAGGCAAGCCGGCATTGGGATGAGCGGAAACATAGGTATCAGCAATGCTCGATAATTCAGCAATGTATTGGCGCAGTTCGGTTGCGCCCAAGGCGCAGTTGAAACCGAAAGAGAGGGGGGCCACATGTTTTAATGAATTCCAAAAAGCTGCAACGGTTTGTCCTGACAGCGTTCTGCCTGATGCGTCAGTAATGGTGCCGGAAATCATGACCGGTAATTTGTAGCCGATTTGTTCAAAATAATTTTCAATTGCAAAAATGGCGGCCTTCGCATTTAGCGTATCAAAAACGGTTTCAATCAATATAATATCTGCGCCGCCATCAATCAGGCCACTCGCGGCTTCTGTGTAGGCAACAACCAATTGGTCAAAAGAAATATTTCTAAAGCCGGGATCATTGACATCGGGGGACATTGAAGCCGTACGATTGGTAGGCCCCAAGACGCCGGCAACAAAGCGCGGTTTATCGGGTGTTTTTTGGGTGTATTCATCGGCTGCCTGTTTGGCTAAACGTGCCGACTCAAGGTTAATATCGTAGGCTAACGATTCCATTCTGTAATCAGCCATGGCAATGCTGGTTGAGTTGAAGGTGTTGGTCTCAACTATATCAGAGCCCGCTTCAAAATAAGCCGCGTGAATGGCTTTGATAATATCAGGTTGCGTTAATGACAATAAATCATTATTGCCTTTAAGATCAACATCCCACTGGGCGAAACGCTCGCCCCGATAATCCCTTTCTTCCAGTTTGTAGCTTTGGATCATCGTACCCATAGCCCCATCAAGAAACAAGATTCTTTGGGACATGCATTGTTTTAGTAATTCTGTTTTGTTCATCGATTGTGCCACGGGTAGTTATGTTGCTTGAATATAATCATTGCTTAAAAAGCGTGCTAGCACTATTATTTTTGTCACTATATTAGGAGATTAGCATGTCAAAACTCAAAATCACTCAAGTATTTAAAAGTGTTCTAGCTGCTTTTGTCGGTATACAAAGTGAGAAAAACAGAAAAAAAGACTTTGAAAGTGGATCGCTTTCAACTTTTGTTATTGCAGGATTAATTTTTACGGTTATATTTGTTGGTGCCCTTATTTTTCTTGTATCCACTATCGTATAGATGTTTTTGTCTCTTTAACGCGGTTACGCAGCGTTAAAGACAAAAAAGAGCAATAAAAAAAGCCCAAGCATTACTTGGGCTTTTTTACAAAAGCTTATTTTTTTATTATTCTGGTGATTTGAAGCTTTGCTTTATATTTCCAAACATCTCTTTGAGACCACTGAATAAATTGGCTGCGGATAAACTTTCTTTAGTGATCAATTTAAGACGCAAAAATGCAATCACAACAAAACTGATAATAGAGGGTGACAGCTCTTCATAAAGCGACTTGAGTATCCCGGAAAAACCGGTAAAGTCGCCTTCATTTTTTCTGTCAGCCCCCTGAATTGCCTCGTAACTTGCGCCGCCTTCACTGGCTCTAAGTGACTCCAAGATGTTGATATTAATATACTGCAATAAAAATACCAGCACAAAAAATAAAGCCGCGCCACCCGCAACCCATATCATTACATTTCCCGATTTTGCCTTCATGGCTGACTGATAAATCCAGATTGCTACAAAAACCATTACCATACCGCTTATCATAATTTATACCCCTTATTTATATTATAATTAATTATATTTTTGTTAGAAAATAATACAAAAACGGACACTTCAGAATCATTTTAGAGCCCTCTTTTTCAACGACACTACATGACTCATACTTTTCTTGCCCGGGTTTTGTCTGCTTTTTAATATCGCCATTCTCGATAGCGTATTTAATGTCTATTTTCATTTCTTTGGTTCGACCCACTGAATCGGTCGCTGTTTGTTTTAAAATGCCATTATCTTTAAAATCCCATTCAATGGTAACGGCCTTCTGCTCGCCATCTATCTTGGTCGCTTCAGCATAGAGCTTCCATTTTCCCAGAATTTCAGAGTTATCTTTTAGTTCAACCTCAGCAGCAGTGGCCGAAAAAGCAAGAAAAAGCGCTGCCATAGGTAATATCTTAACGTATTTTTTCATAATTGTTATTGCCCCTAGTCAATCAACTTCAAAAACAGAGTTGAAACTATACCACATCAGTTATCGAGCTTTAACAACAATAGTCGGGAATATTCTTTTTCCTTACATTTCTCAAGGGTTTTTTACAATAAGCCTTGACATTAATTTTGCGTAAAGTATGATGCAACTTCTGCTTGCTTCAAGTTAGCAATTTCTCAAACAAAAATTATTAGGTAGGGGACACATACATGGGATTTATTTTAGATCTAACTGAAACATTAAAAACACCAGCTGGCATGGTTGGCGCTGTTGTGGTTGTAGCTGCTGTATACGCCCTGTTGAAATGGGTATTTGCTGAGCATCCAGACGACGAAAAATAAGCGTAGCTAACCGGTTTCGGTTATACCTAGGCCGCTAACCATTCCTTGTGATTGGTTAGCGGCCTTATTTTTTTCTGAAGATTTCACCACCTCCCCCTCACGTCTGTATTATAATTTACACATTTTTAATAATGTAATATTTAAATGTATAAATTTATAATAACCAAAATCCTTGCGCTTCAATCTAAACCGGCACCCGCAACCGGTATTGGCTTATTCCGGCTTTTTTATGGCTTGGTCACTTTACAGGAAATTATCTTCCTGCTGTATTTCAACCACTTAATTTTCGACCCTATCCCCTACATAGACGTTGAATTTCCCATGATTCCTTTTTTTTTGTGCCTTTGGGGAATTATTGCCGGTTTTATCATTGTTGGCTATCGCTATCAATTTGCCGTTATTTGTAATTATATTTTCTGGATTGTCTTCGTTAATTTCACCACCATGCAACGTGATTTTGATGGGGGATTTGATTCATTCATGACTGGAGCCGGGTTTTTCCTGCTATTTATGCCCGGAGACCGTGCGTTTTCTTTAGACACGCTTAGATACAAACTCAGCAAGCCTTTTACGCATTACCTGTCTTATCCCAAACCAACCGTTACCGGTCTTGCTTACTACTTACCCGTTTTAATTTGCCTGGGTTTTCTCTATTTCGACTCGGCTGTCCACAAACTGTTTGCTGAACACTGGCGTAACGGCTTGGGTTCGTGGTTACCATCAACACAACCTTATTACGTTTCAGCCATCGATATGTCGTTGTTGCTGAATAACGAACTACTTCAAAAAACCATTGGCTATACCGTACTGGTTTTTCAATTTACCTTTTTATTCTTTTTTTCAAATCGCCGCTTGCGCAGCGTTTATTTAGTAGTCGGCTTGGGACTGCATCTGGGTATAACCCTGTCTTTAAATATCTATCCTTTTGGCCTGGGAATGCTGATATTTTATATACTACTCGTTCCCTTTAGCTGGTGGAGAGCCATCGGTACGATGCTGTCAGCCAGAAAGCCAGCTCTAACCGTCTTCTTTGACAAACAATGTCCGCTATGTAATCGTACGGTTCTTATTCTTAATCATTTTGATCTGTTTAATTGCATAGATTTTAAAAATGCCCAGGATCATGCGGCACACTACCCGGCAATGGCTGCACTAAGCCCCGAAACCCTGTTACTGGATTTATATGCGCTGAACAACTTAAATCGCGTTTATTCAGGCGTTGACACCTATATTCAAATACTGAAAAAAATGCGTTATTTATATCCCGTAGGACTTGCCTTAAGTTTACCGGGAATTTATACCTTGGCAGTAATAAAGTACCGCGCTATTGCAGACTCCCGTATCCGCATTCCTTGTACGTCTGAATGCCTTGTATCGACCAAACTGGTCAACAATAATTTATACCATCAAGTTTTTGAAAGTTTTGCAACTCAAAAACCCAAAGCTTTTTCCAGAAAGCTTGCAAAAATACTTATTGCTTTACTGATTTTACAATTAAACAGTACACTTCATTACGGGCTTGTTTACCGACTGCATATACCCACCAGCAACAACGCTCTCAGCGCGTCTATTAACGAAGCCAGTAACGCGCTTATCATGGTGTCTCTGACCTTTTTTGGCATTACTCCACACGCGCTTTACCTGCACGATCATTTTGCCGGCTATGACCGTATTTTAGCGATTACCTGCACCGATCAAAATGGCAAGGAAACCTGGCTGCCGTTTGTTAATGAACAAGGGCGCTTAGTTGCCCCAAACTGGGGTCGAGTTCATTCCATGTGGGCCAATATTGCTGTTACACCGACTATTAACAATACACGTTTACAAAAATTTATTATGAAAGTGACGGCTTTCTGGGGTCATAAAATGGGCCTAAATCTCGATAAGACGGTGTTTCATATAAAACTTAAACGGATTAATGCACCTAGTTACTGGGTTCATGATCAATTGCATCAAAACTTCTCGGCACCATGGACTACTATCGGTACGGTAAAGTGGAATGATAATTTAATTTCCTTCGATTTACCTGAAAATATCAATTCCTTATAAATTTTACAGGGAACTAAAGAACGTTTAGTATTGCATCATCATTCTAGGCATGTTATAAATTGTCCCGTGCTGTTTTATTAAGTGGCACGCAATAAAAATAATTTAAAACCTTTTGGAGGATATATTTATGAAAAAAATCTTAGCACTTTTAGCTTTGGCATTAGTTATTGTTGGTTTGTCTGGCTGCATGGACGATCCAGATGGATCAAAACAAAAAGTTTCAAGTTCTATCTCTTTGTAAGTTAAGTTAAGCTAAACTGCAATACCAAAAAGCCCGGCGTTACCGCTGGGCTTTTTGTTTATATCACGCTACTCTTAATACTCAAAAGCGCTATACCAAACGCCCCCACAAGTCATAGTCATCGGCTTCTTCAAGCTCAACCTCAACAAAATCACCGACTTTAAGGCGGGTCGCCCCATCAATAAAAACCTGCCCGTCAATTTCCGGTGCATCGGCCTTGCTTCTGGCAACTGCGCCCTCCTCTACCACTTCATCAACCAGAACCGTTTCAATCCTGCCTATGCGTTGCTGTAAAAGCCCGGCACTAATTTCGGCCTGATGCGCCATAAAACGCTCCAAACGTTCTTGTTTGACTTCTTCAGGAACCAAATCGGGCAAGTCATTGGCAACCGCTCCTTTTACCGGTGAATAAGGAAAGCAACCCACTCTATCGAGCTGCGCTTCCGTCATAAATTGCAGTAATTGTTCAAATTCCTGTTCTGTTTCGCCCGGAAATCCGACAATAAATGTGCTCCGTAGCGTAATATCAGGACAAATTTCCCGCCACGCCTTAATGCGTTCCAGATTATTTTGACTGGCCGCAGGACGCTTCATTAATTTAAGGATACGGCTGTTGGCATGTTGAAAAGGAATATCCAGATAAGGCAATATTTTGCCTTCCGCCATTAATGGAATCACTTCATCGACATGAGGATACGGATAAACATAGTGCATACGTACCCAAATATCCAAATCACCCAGTGCTTCGGCTAAATCATAAAAGCGGGTTTTAACAGAGCGCCCTTTCCAGTCACGACTTTGATACTTTAAATCCAGGCCATAAGCACTGGTATCTTGGGAAACGACCAATAACTCTTTAACCCCTGCCTTCGCCAGGCGTTCGGCTTCCCACAAAACATCATCAACCGGTCGACTGACCAAATCACCGCGCATTGACGGAATAATGCAAAACGTGCAGTGATGATTACAGCCTTCCGATATTTTTAAATAGGCATAATGATTCGGCGTTAGTTTTATCCCTTGTGGCGGCAAAAGACTTGTAAAGGGATCATGTCGAGGGGGTAAATGTTCGTGTACAGAAGCCACAACTTCATTTAAGGCATGCGCACCCGTCACTTTTAAAACCTGTGGATGACGCGCCCTGATTTCATCTTCCCTGGCACCCAGGCAGCCGGTAACGATTACCTTGCCGTTTTTGGCCAAGGCTTCACCAATACTGTCCAATGATTCTTCCACCGCCGCATCTATAAATCCGCAGGTATTAACAATCACCAAATCAGCATTCTGGTAAGTCGGTGATATGTCATATCCCTCTGAACGAAGCTGGGTTAAAATTCTTTCGCTATCAACTAGCGCTTTCGGGCAGCCCAAACTAATAAAGCCGACGGTGGGTATCTTTGTCATAAGTAGATGTAAGGTATTAAAGGTAAAGGATTATTCTTTGATAAACAGGTTACAGGGTTTATCCTGATGTTGACCCTGCCATTTCGTCAGTGGCAACAACAGTCCAACGAGTAGAGCTGAATTTTTTATTGATACATTAAATGTGTTATTTTATCACTTTAGGGGTTGTTAAATAATCAAAGCTATAGCTTTAACGTAAAAGTACATCTATTATTCTTGTGTAGCAGATGCCTGTGTTTTTCAATTAGTGCGTTAAATAACAGTAAAAATATTTTAAAAACAATCAGATACACGTTATTTTAAGGGTGCCTGGGTAACTTTTAAGGGATTAACATGAACCGATAGGACATATATTTCAGATGAAAGTGCATAAAATGAACAAAAAAAAACGGCATACGCTGACACGAATCCGGTTACTTTAAAATACACAAATAGCCTGTTTAACTGGATAGCTATAACGAGAATGAAACTTTTATTACCGAATATTAACGATAAAGGGTACATTATAAAGATAAAATCATTCCAAAATACGCAGCTTTTAAAACTATAGTTATTGATCAAAACTCAATAAATTTGATTATTGCTTCTGCTTTTTTTGCATGATAAGCATCCATTACATTCCGGATTATTACTAAAATACCCTGGATATATCAATAGGTACACAGTGTGCGACGATTAGTTATAGTGTTAAATTTACTGGTTGGCTCATCATTGATGGCCCCATCTGCGGAGATTATGGCGGCCTCTGTAGACACTGCTGAAAATAATCATCTGAGCAGACATGCGCCACGCTCACGCGTAAAAAATAAAAACGCCCGCTTGCTTTCTGTTAAGCAAAATAAATTAAAAAATCCGGGGGACGTTTGGGAACGCATTCGTTCAGGCATGAAAATACCTCGACCCAGCCAAGTGACCACTCAGCCGAATCAAATCCTCGACAATGGCACTAGTCAAGCTGCCCCCTCCATTATTCAAAAACGCATTGATCTATCGCTTAATCCGGCTAATTCATCAGCTACCGTTAGCAATGCTGTACCGCTTATATCTGCAAAAGCTCAATCAGAACGAATGCTGGCTTTGCAAAAACTCAGGCTGCCGACCACTGCCACGACAGCACAATATAAATACACGCCTTATGGTCGCCTTAAACTTAACGCCGCTCTCTCTTCAAGGACAGGCAACAAGACAGCTTTGCCAGACCAGGCATTTGCCTCTAAAAACGCTACCCTGAATGAAAATCCTGCCGCTCAAACACGACTCCGTTCGCGTATCGACTTAAATCCAAGACTGCACAGGCTTGACTTAAGAATTCCCTCTGAACTACAGGTAAACACTGCTTCGGAGCCGGAAAAACCGGTTAAATCAAAATATTTTGATAACGCAGAAACCCCGGAAAACGCATCTCAAGCCCCTGTCAAACAACGCTTGACGAGGCTAATTCCGCACGATGAAAATACCTCACAACAACCCGTCGAACAACCTTTAACGAAACTAATCCCGCACGATAACAAAGAAGCGGTTAAATATGAGCGGGTCAATAAGCATATCGTTTGGTATGCTCAACACAGCAGTTATCTGTATCAAGTGACTGATCGTGCACGCCCCTATCTTTATCACATCGTCGAAAGCCTCAGCCAACATAAATTACCTTACGAACTGGCCTTGTTGCCTATTGTAGAAAGCGCATATCAGCCGACTGCACTATCGCCCAAAAGCGCAGCAGGACTCTGGCAATTTATTCCCAGTACGGGACTTGATTTTGATTTGCATCAAAGCGGACAGTATGATGACCGGCTTGATATCACGGCCTCCACTCAGGCGGCCATGCGTTATATGTCATTTCTTAATCAGCATTTTAATGGTGACTGGTTGCTTGCTTTGGCGGCCTATAATTGTGGACTGGGCACCGTGGATAACGCCATTAGTCGCAATGTCGCTGAAGGTGTTGACACGGATTACTGGTCTTTGCGCTTGCCTGAAGAAACCCAAGAGTACGTTCCCCGCTTCCTGGCATTATCCAGTATATTTGCCAACCCTGATGCACATGGATTAAAGTTTGCCCAGATTAGAAACGAGCCCTATTTTGTTAAAGTCAAAATTGATCGCAAGCATGACATTGACTACCTGGCTGAAAAAGAATTTAAAGAAGTAGCCGAAATGGCCAATCTTGGTTATGAGCAATTCAGTCGCCTTAATCCCGGCTATCTTGATCCCAAGCTGGCCACTGATGGCCCTTACACGTTTCTTATGCCGGCCGCTAACGCCGAGCAATTGCATCAACGACTGGACAGTATCGCTCAATTTGTTAATCAATCTGCATCGCTAACAACCGCACATGCACCTTTGAAAAGAAGAACCTTGCTCATGATGGATGAGCAAAAAACCGCATTATCGCTGTTAACCGACATAACATTACCTAAAGGGACTGACCCGTTCTTGTCACTGACCCTGAACATCAATCAAACAACTCCCCGGATAGCCAGCCAATCGATAATAGCACCCGTTGAATTTAACCCGGATTCAAAACGCGTAAAGAAAAATATATAGCCGCGCCTTGCGTTAAAACAGAGAAAGCCCCAAATCAAGCAATAGTATCAATAAAAGCCAATGCCGACCAGCTAACGATATGCTTGAGATCAAGCCGCGATGTTAACGTGTGTATGGCTTTTTCAACTTTTTCCGGGTCATCATAAAACTCTATAATCAAGGGTAATTCCAGTGATAACGTCAGCAGGGACGACGTATGTATTTCACGGCTTTCACCAAAACCGGCAATACCCCGAATAATAGTGACCCCCTGAATTTTTTCTTCATCATGCAAAATATCCAACGCCAGGTTTAACTGGTCATGCCCTTCCAGTGTATAAATTCTGGCAATAGTCACTTCTTTTGTACTCATATCTGCTTACCCACTAATAAACCCAGCCAAATAACAAAAAGACAACTCAAACCATTACCCACAAAAGTACCCAGCATTAAGTTGGTATGGGACTCAAATGAATAGCCGTGCTCAATCAAAAACAAAATTAAATACAAACCGGATAACGTTAAATAAGTACCCACCATAATCACCATAATTGCGGCGCGGTATTCCATGGAAAGCGCGACTTTTTGTAACAAGATAGTCGCGATAATACCAATTAAAAAAGCACCGATGGCATTGACTATCAACAGTGCAAAAGGAATGATAACGCCATTCCAATGAAAGATGCCTCCCGAATAGAAAAATAACGTTCTGCCGCACAGCAAACCAATCCAGACCGCCAATAAACAGCCAACCACACTGACCACTATATTTAAAGCCGCTTTGTTTAAACTGCCCTGCTCCAGCAGATAAATAGTTTCAAGGGAAAAAGTGGAAAAGGTCGTAAATGCGCCAATAAAACCCACCAATATTGCGGCCCTGTATTCCAGGGTAATAGCGATACGTTGTAAAATAAGGGCTTCGGTGAGTAAACCGATTAAAAACGAACCCACCACATTGACAACCAACGTGCCATAAGGAAACCCCCTGCCCAGCCATTGATAAAGACCGGTAGAGACTAAAAAGCGCACGACTGCGCCACAAGCTCCTCCTAATGCAATCGCTATTATTTGATTCATGGTTAAAACTTGATAAAGTGTTCCCGGTAATAACGCAGCTCTTCAATGGATTCAATAATATCGTCCAGGGCTTGATGTTTGGATTCTTTATTAAAGCCGTCTTTTACAGCCGGCGCCCATCTTGCCGCCAGTTCTTTAAGCGTTGATACATCAATATTTCGATAATGAAAATACGCCTCAAGCGTGGGCATATAACGATATAAAAACCGCCGGTCTTGACCAATACTATTGCCACAAATCGGTGAAGTATTGGCTGGCACCCATTCTTTAAGAAACTCAAGCGTTAGTCGCTCTGCTTCAGTCGCATTAATGGTTGATGCCTTAACGCGCTCAATTAAACCGGATTGCCCATGATGCTTTTGGTTCCAGTCGTCCATTGCCGCCAGTGCGTCATCAGACTGATGCACGGCCAAAACAGGGCCGTTGGCAAGAATATTTAAATCTTTATCGGTGACGACTGTCGCAATTTCAATGATTAAATCACTGTCCGGGTTAAGCCCCGTCATTTCAAGATCTATCCAGATAAGGTGCTGTAAATCCTGCGCCATTGATTGATTCCATTGTGTTAAAGGTGGCTGTTAGTGTAGCATTGGCAAATCTGTACGTCTAACTCTTAAACTTAATGCATTTGGCCTATGAATACCTTTACTATTATCTTCTTAATTGCGCTGATTATTTCTTCCTCGATACAATTTTGGCTGGCTAAACGACACGCTGATTATGTCGCCGCTCATCGTGCTGCCGTGCCCGATGCCTTTAAAGACAAAGTGCCCTTGGCTGCGCACCAAAAAGCCGCAGATTACACGCTTGAAAAAGTCAAACTGGGCAATATAGACGGCATACTGGGCATTGTCGTATTGCTTTTATTGACACTGGGCGGCGGTATCAATGCGTCTTTTGACTATTGGACCACTTTTTTCTCATCGCCCTTAATAGCGGGCGTTGCGGCAACAGCTTGTATTTTTCTGATATTGACGATCATAGAAATTCCAACCAGCATTTATCAAACCTTTGTCATTGAAGAGAAATTTGGCTTTAATAAAAGTACGGTTAACCAATTTGTTAAAGACCAGTTTATGCACTTGGGACTGGGCGCTGCGATTGGCCTGCCTTTATTGGCCTTAATCCTGTGGATTATGGACAATGTGGGGCCGCTCTGGTGGTTATGGGCATGGGCCATTATCATGAGTTTTTCTTTGTTAATGAGCTGGCTTTATCCTACCGTTATTGCGCCTTTGTTTAATAAATTTACACCCATGGAAGACGGTTCATTAAAAGACCGTATTCAAGGACTGTTGACGCGGTGTGGCTTTAACAGCCAAGGTATATTTATCATGGATGGTTCCAAACGCTCCGGCCACGGTAACGCTTACTTTACCGGCTTGGGCAATAACAAACGCATCGTGTTTTTTGACAACCTGGTTAACTCGCTTGAAGACGAAGAACTCGAAGCGGTACTGGCGCATGAGTTGGGACATTTTAAATGCAAACACGTTATCAAAATGCTGATTGCCACCGCCATTATGAGCTTAATCAGTCTGGCGATTTTAGGCTGGTTGATTAATGAATCCTGGTTTTATACCGGCTTGGGTGTAGAGCAACCTTCACACGCTGCCGCCTTATTATTATTTTTAATGGTTTCATCGTCTTTTACTTTTTTTATGCAGCCCATTAGCGCTTATTTTCAACGACAATTTGAATTTGAAGCCGATGATTTTGCTGCCAATAATGCCAAAGCCTCCAAAATGATTAGCGGACTGGTTAAGCTTTATGAAGAAAATGCCAACACCTTAACACCTGATCCACTGTACTCGGCTTTTCATTACAGTCATCCACCGGCAGCGATTCGTATCGCCCATTTAGAAAGCAAAATCTAATGGCCGAGTTACTGGAAGGTTTGGTTATTTCCCATTTGGGTCAAGGCATTGCGATTGAATATAACCAGGAAATCATTTTGTGCCAAACCTTGCGGCGACTGGAAACAGTCGCCGTTGGCGATAAGGTATTATGGACACTGTCTTCACCCGGTCAGGGGCGTATCGAAGAAATACTGCCCCGGCGTTCATTACTCGAGCGCCCCTCCAGAAATGGTAAAACCCGACCGGTTGCGGCCAATATTGACACTATTTTTGTCGTTTTTGCGGTAGAACCCCATTGCGATTTTTTATTAATAGACCAGTATCTGGCAGTCTGTGAAAATCATAATATAGACGCCGCCTTGGTGCTTAATAAAACCGACCTTCCGCAAACAGACATTATAGAAAAAGAATTGCTGGATTATATCAATCTGGGCTATCCGCTTTACCGGGTCAGCGCCTGGTCGGCATCGGGGATGGATGAATTAAAAAGCGCCTTAAAAGATCAGGTCAGTATGCTGGCGGGGCAATCAGGAGTCGGTAAGTCGTCCTTAACCAACGCCATCATTCCCGATAAAGTTCTAAAAACCAATACAGTCTCGGCAACCACCAAACACGGTCGTCATACCACCACAGCGGCAACGCTGTATCATTTAAATGATGGCGGTGATTTAATCGACAGCCCCGGTGTCGCCATTTTTGGCTTGACAGGCTTGACAGAACAACGCTTGGCTTACGGCTACCGGGAGTTTCAACCCTTCATAGACAAGTGTCAGTTTAATGATTGCCGGCATTTAAAAGACAAAGGTTGTGCGGTATTAATGGCCTTGGAAAGTGGGGAAATTTCCAAAACACGCTATGAACGATTTTTAAAGCTTAGAGAGAAAATGCCGAAAGTTTTTGTTTAACGGTAGGTCAGGCATTTTCTGACTGACAAATTAAACGGTAACTATTTAGTCCCCCCTCTTTGAAAAAGAGGGATTAGGAGTAAGCCCATCCGAGAATGTGTTGATTTTTAGTTGGAGCTGACCGCCAGCTTACGACCCACAGCCGTTATGGAACTTCCATATCTGGGTGTCT
>SESA01000768.1_pt1 | contig 18905 bp, 4 predicted proteins | sample 3171451 | NCBI WGS metagenome assembly SESA01 (sample SAMN06051862, study PRJNA518727) | freshwater metagenome | biome: subpolar coniferous forest; feature: holomictic lake; material: water; isolation source: holomictic Lake 227, 8 m depth | place: Canada: near Kenora, Ontario | collected 2013-06-25...
AACCCAGTTACCGTTTCAGGATCATTCGATCGATTCGGTTGTCACCGATCTGCCCTACGGTCAGTCCGTCTGTATTAAAAAAGCAGATACCATGGATAATCTCTATGCCAACGCACTGGAAGAGATCGCCCGGGTCCTAAAAAAAGGAAGGCGTGCGGTTGTTGTAACACATAAGGATATTTCCGGTATAGCCCGACAACACATGACGGTCCTTGAGCAGCACGAACAGCGTGTGCACAAGAGTCTCACCCGGCGCGTTCTTGTACTTGGTCACTAATACACCAGATTTTTTTTAAGAATTATTTATGATGGATCCACGCCAGATATGATACTGTTGTTATGTACGCAAAAAAAATAATCCGCACGGGATTTTTCGTTCTCCTTCTTCTCGTTGTTTGCACCTTGCCGGTACTGGCATATTCTCCTGATGCTACTGACTGGTATGCACAGGGAAACCTGCTGATGAAAAATAAAAATTACACCCAGGCTGTCGCTGCCTATGACAAAGCCACTTCAATTGCCCCGGATTATTATGAAGCCTGGAATGGCAAAGCCGATGCCTTAAATCAGGCTCAACTATTTAAAGACGCACTCGCTGCATCGGACAAGACACTGTCTTTGAATCCTGAATATGTGCAGGGATGGATCAACCGTGGCTATATTCTTTACAATCTTGGCAGGACAGATGACGAACTGAAAGCCTATGAAAAGGCGATATCGCTCGCTCCTTCAAATCCTGATGCATGGTTCAACAAAGGCTATTCCCTTGCAGGTATGAAACGGTATGACGAGGCCATTTCCGTTTTTGATAAAGTTCAGTCACTCGATCCCAATTATCCGAATCTTGCCGCAAACCGGCGTATCGCAGAACAGAGCCGTGATGCAGCTACGCCATGGTATGTTAAAAACGCTCTCACTTTAGGAATTATCGCCCTTTTTGCCGTTGGGGCAATCGCGTGGTTCATTTCTGTAAGGAAAGAATACTAATTTTTTTACACTTCTGTCTGTCCTTACGAAAAAAAGAGACGGTGATTCATACAAAAAAGGGTATGCTGGGGCTTTAGATTACCGGGATTTGTTGTAACAGATCTGTGCATCTTCATGCTTGCCGATCGTATCTAGTATTTCCCCAATATCCTTCCAGACCTCTTTTCTGGATGCATCGAGCTCCACCGCATGCTTGAATACCGTAAGGGCATCCTGGTATTTTTCCAGTTCCTTTAAGGATCGTCCTTTGTGAATCCATGCATCCACAAATTCCGGCTGGAGGGTGATCATATCGGTGTATGCCTCCACCGCCTCCTCGTACCGTCCCAGTGCATCCAGCGCACTACCCTTTGTGAAGTGTGCGATAGAAAAAGTTGGATCGATTGATATCGCCCGATCGTATGAGTCCAGAGCAGCTTTATCTTTATTCTGACCCGCGAGTGACATACCATGACGAGTCCAGCCAACAACATTTTCCGGGTCCAGTAAAAGGCCCGGTTCATATGCAGATTGCGCTTCTTTAAATTTCCCCAGATCGTAAAATGCATTGCCTTTTCCTATCCACGCTTCTGCCAGATTCTCGTCGTGCTCCAGTGCCCGGTTAAAAGCATCGATGGCATCGCGTGCCATGCCCAGTTCTGCCAGGGCAACACCTTTGTGAGCGAATGTGGTAGCCGCATGATCAATCTCAAGTGCACTGTCATAAGACTGGATGGCTTCCCGGTACTGCTCAAGTGTTGCATATGCAATACCACGGTACGCAAAAATTTCAGCAGAGCGGGGCTTGTTCTCAAGCGCATGGTTGTATGCGGTGATCGCTGCATCAACATTACCCAGTTCCACGTATGCTCTTCCCATCCAGAAGAATGCAAGAGCGCATGTGGGAGAACACTCGATTGCGTGTTCGAATGCGGAAATGGCCCATTCATAATTGCCCAGTGAGAAATATGCCCTTCCATTTTCATAAAGCGCATCGGCAAATCCGGGATTAATTGCCAGTAAGCGATCGAATGCGACAATTGCATCTTTAAAATTCTCATTGCGTATCAGGGCACGTCCTTTTTCGTACAGTGCCTCTTCAGAATCCGGTTTTATTGCAAGTGCTGAATCAAAAGCAGCGATCGCATCACCATATCTTTTAATCCGGGCAAGGGCAATTCCCTTGTACTGGAATGCTTCAAAGTACCGGGTATTAAGGGTAAGCGCTTTTTCAAACAAGGCGATTGCATCTTCATACAGTTCCCGGTGAATCAGTGCAACACCCTTGTGATAAAACACTTCGGGATATGCTGGCTGATATTCCAGTGCCAGATCAAAGGCATCAACAGCTTCTGTGTACCGTTTCAGCTGGATCAGGGCAATGCCCCGGTATAAGTAGGGAACTGCGTAGGCAGGGTCAATTGCAACCGCACGATCATAACAGTCCAGTGCTGCATCATAACTGCCCATATTTGTCTCGGCGATACCGCGATAGAGCCATGAATCAGCGTAAGTCCCGTTTTGTGCAAGAGATTTATCAAAAGCGCTGATGGCCTCGTGATACATTGAAAGTCCAGACAAGGCCTGACCTTTCTGGAAGTATGCTTCAGCGCATCTGGGCCGGTAAGACAGGGCAGCATCCAGATTTCTAATCGCTTCCTGGTACCTTCCCAGACGGACGTTTGAGACACCGAGGTTGTAATGTGCCTGTGCATCTTTGCCATCGATGCCCAGTGCCTTGTTATAGCAGTTGATCGCTTCCTGCTCTTTTGACAATGCGGAAAGTGCGATACCTTTTCCGGTCCAGATCATGGCAGCAGTCGGGCGAATGCGAAGAGCAGGATCAAATGCTGCAATTGCATCATCATACCGTCCGAGTCGGATAAGTGTCCGCCCTTTCTGGTACAGGGCATCAATATTTTTCGGTTCTATCAAAATGGCATTTTCAAATGATAGTACTGCCTCTTTGTACATTCCCAATTGGAAGAGCGAACGTCCCTTATTAAAGAAGGCAAGCGTATAATCGGGGCGTATCTCAAGCGCCCTGGCAAATGCTTCAATCGCATCTTCGTATCCTCCGAGTGCATAGAGTGCACTACCTTTCAGGTACCATGCCTCAGCATTGGACCGATCGATCTCCAATGTCCTGACATAGGCTTCTATCGCATCATTATATCGCGTAAGGTCGGCCAGAGCCCGCCCACGATGCAGCCACCCGTCGATCGATTGCGGATCGATCTGGAGCATGCGGTCGAATGCTTCAATCGCATCATTCTGCCGCCCGGTAGCAGCAAGGGATAAACCTTTGTTATAATGTGCAAGAGCATTGCCTGCATCAAGATCTATGTTTTTGTTAAATGCGATGATGGCATCTTCGTGCCGTCCCAGATGTGCAAGTGCAAGGCCTTTATCATAATATACCGCAGCGTAATTTTTCTCGATCGCTAATGCTTTATCGAATGTTTTTACTGCTTCGCGATACATGCCAAGGGATGCAAGTGATCGGCCCTTGTCATAGAACGCTTCACCAAAGGCAGGATCGATCTCCAGTGCCAGATCATGCTCTTTAGCTGCTTCTTCAAATCTGCCGAGACGATAGAGGGCCATTCCTTTGAAATGATGGGTTTGTGCATGTGCAGGATCGAGCGAGAGTGCCCGGTTGTATACCGTGATCGCTTCTTTTGTCCGGTTGAGAATATCCAGGGAACGGGCCTTGTTATAAACGGCTGCAAAACTATCCGGCTGGAGACTCAGGCATTGATCGAATGCCACAATGGCTTTTTCATGCAGGTTGATCTTTGCAAGGATAAGAGCCTGTTCCAGCCATGCAGCCGGATTTTTTGGAGTGAGTGTGAGCAGATGCCCGTAGGATTCTGCGGACTTGACATAGTCTCCTGCTTCAGCTAATGCAGCAGATCGATAATATAGTGTATCGGTATTATCTGGATCTGCTGCAAGAGATCCATCCAGTGCCCTGACCGCTTCTTCAAACTTTTTGATGTGGAACAGGGCAAGACCTTTTTCATATAATGCACTCGCATCTCCGGGTTTGAGTTGGATTACCCGATCAAATGCCAAAATGGCTTCATCCATCTTCCCAAGAAGGGCATAAGCCATACCCTGTTCAAGGAATGCCCGGTAAGAGTCCGGGTTATACGAAGTGGCATGGGTAAACGCATCGATTGCTTCTCCGTAATGCTTGAGATGCAGGAGTACTGAACCTTTCTCTTTCCAGATATCGGGATTTGTCGCATTCAGGAGAAGTGCTGCGTCGAAAGCAACTTCGGCTTCTTCGTACCTGCCAACGATTACCAGAGATAGTCCCTGTTCATAGGGAGGTTCAAACCGCTCTGGAAGATGGACTGCAGCGGCTCCAAGAATTTCTGCTGATTCTGCATATCTTTCAAGATGGGCAAGCGCACGTCCTTTTTCAAAGAGTATCTCGCCGTTATCCGGCTCACGCCCCAGTACGATATCAAAGATATGAATGGCATCTTCATATTTTTCCAGCCGTGCTAATGCTCTTCCCTCTAAAAACAGGAGGGAGATATTGTATGGATCACCGGTTCGGGCTCGCTCAAATGCTTCAACAGCCTCGTTATCCATACCCAGATGTTCATAGGCGATGCCGGTATGGTACCATGCACCAGCATGTTCAGGTTCGTGCGAGAGCATCCCTGCCAATGCAGTGATCTCTTCATCGAATCTCCTGAGTTCTTCGAGTGCAAGACCTTTTTCCAGATACGCCTTGACAAAACCGGGATCGCAGGCAATCGTCCGGTCAAATGAGTGTGTGGCATCTTCATACCGGTGTAAAGCTACATACGCACGACCTAAGGCAAAGTGTCCATCCCGCCCGCTGTCATCAAGGGAGAGAGCCTGTAAAAATGCCACAATTGCGTCGTCATATCGGGATAACCGGAAGAGTGCACAACCTTTTTCGAAAAAGGAATCATACTTCTGGGGATTAAAACCGATCGCGTTTTCGAATGCTGCTGCTGCTTTCTCAAACTGGCTGGTTTTAGACAGGGCAAGACCTTTGTTATACCAGACATCATAGTTGCCTCCGTCAAGACTGATGGCAGAGTCAAATGCCAAAATCGCATCTTTGAATTTTTTTATTTGTGAGAGTGCAATACCCTTGTGATAATAGGCCGGGGCATAGGACGCATTAACAGATAGCCCCTTTTCAAAAGCTGTAATCGCCTCTTTGTAATAGGAGAGGCGGAGGTTTGCAAGACCGGTGTCAAAAAATGCGGTCGCAAAATGCGGATCGATTCCCGTTGCACGTTCAAATGCTGTGATTGCATCGGTATCCCGTTCTAACCGGGTTAAGGCTACTCCTTTGTCATAACAGGCATTGGCAAATTTCGGGTTAATTTCAAGGGCGCGATCATACGATGAGACGGCTTCATCAAATCTGCCCAGTTCAAAGAGGGCAATTCCACGGTCATACCACCCGTTTGCAGACGCGGGTTTGATCTCGAGGGCACGGGTTAGTGCATCAACAGCGGGTTCAAACTCTCCTGTCGAGAGATGTGCGCTACCTTTCCTGAACCAGGCAAGGGCACATACAGGATCTGCTGACAGCACCTGCTCAAAACATTCAATTGCTTCCCTTGTTCTTTCCAGTTCGAGATAGGATTTGCCCTTCCGGTACCATGCTGTGCTATTCTCCGGTTCCAGTGCAAGAGCCCGGTCAAATGCTTCTAACGATTCTACATACCGTTCACATTCATACAGAGCACTTCCTTTTAGAATCCAGACTTCTGCTCTGTTATTCTCACGATCCAGTGCAGATTCAATCGGGATAAGTGCATCAGTAAACCTGTGAAGTTTTGTTAAGGTGAGTGCCAGCTGGTACATAACCGTTGCATCTTCAGGAGTCAGATCCAGCATCTTATCAAATACCTGCAGGGCATTTTCATATTTGCCAAGCTGTGCATATGCCAGGCCGGACTGGTAAATCGCATCGTGAATTGAAGAATCCTGTGTCACTGCTGCCTTAAATTCCCGGATTGCTTTTTCGTATTTTCCTGTTGCGTTCAGTGCGAGACCTTTCTGGTAATGTGCTCTTGCATGTTCAGGAAGATATTCGAGAGTGTAATCGAACGATTTGATCGCTTCAGGATAGTTTAAAAGACGGGCAAAGCAGAGTCCTTTTCCATAGGCTGCGTCAGCGAATGTTGAGTCCAGTGATAACGCGAGATCATAGGCAATGATTGCATCAACATCCTGTCCGAGTGCAGACAGTGCCTCGCCTTTACCAAATGCTGCATGCGCATCCTTTGGATTAAGTTCCAGGGTCCGGGTGAATGCGTCAACAACCCCATTAAAATCGCTAAGCAAAGCCTGTACCTGTCCTTTCTCAAACCATGTAGCCGCATCATCTGGTACGAGTTCGATTGACCGGTTCAGGGAATTTAATGCATCCGGGTATCGTCCGATGACAAGGAGCGCATGAGCCCGGTTCGAATGAATCTGTGCATCATCCTGACCAAGCGCGATTGCCTGATCGAAAGCAACAACCGCTTCTTCATACCGTTCAAGGGTTGCGAGTATGAGTCCTTTCTGATAGGCAGCATCCGTGAGATGAGGGTTGAATTCAAGGGTGAGATCGAATGCAGGAAGGGCATCTTCAAACCGGTGAAGATTTGTTAAAGCGAGCGCCCGTTGGTACAGAATCGTGGCATCTGTGGGTGTTATTTCCAGCATCTGATCAAATGCACGAAGGGCATTTTCATGCTTTCCCAGCTGAACATAGGCAAAACCAGACTGGTAGATCGCATCATGAATTGAAGGATCATGTGTCAACGCGTTTTTGAATGCCTTGATCGCTTTCTCGTATTTTCCGATTTTATTCAGTGCGAGACCTTTATGGTAATGTGCTCTTGCATGTTCTGGAAGATATCCTAATGTATAATCGAATGCTTTGATCGCTTCAGAGTAATTTCCACAGCGGGCAAGGGCGAGTCCTTTTCCATAGGCAGCGTCAGCGAATGTGGAATCCAGAGATAACGCGAGATCATAGGCAATGATTGCGTTATCATCTTGTCCAAGTGCAGACAGTGCCTCGCCTTTACCAAATGCGGCATGCGCATCCTTTGGATTCAGTTCAAGTGTTTTTGTGAATGCGTCAACAACCCCGTTTAAATCCCCAAGCAAAACCTGTACCTGTCCTTTCTCGAACCATGTAGCCGCATCATCGGGTACGAGTTCGATTGACCGGTTCAGGGAATTTAATGCATCCGGGTATCGTCCGATGACAAGGAGCGCATGAGCCCGGTTCGAATGAATCTGTGCATCATCCTGACCAAGCGCGATTGCCTGATCGAAAGCAACAACCGCTTCTTCATACCGTTCAAGGGTTGCGAGTATGAGTCCTTTCTGATAGGCAGCATCCGTGAGATGAGGGTTGAATTCAAGGGTGAGATCGAATGCAGGAAGGGCATCTTCAAACCGGTGAAGATTTGTTAAAGCGAGCGCCCGTTGGTACAGAATCGTGGCATCTGTGGGTGTTATTTCCAGCATCTGATCAAATGCACGAAGGGCATTTTCATGCTTTCCCAGCTGAACATAGGCTAAGCCAGACTGGTAGATCGCATCATGAATTGAAGAATCATGTGTCAGTGCAGTCTTGAATTCCTTGATTGCCCGATCGTATTTTCCAATTTTATTCAGTGCAAGACCTTTCTGGTAATGTGCCCCTGCTTGTCCAGGAACATATTCAAGAGTATAATCGAATGCATTGATCGCTTCAGGATAATTTAAAAGACGGGCAAAGGCGAGTCCTTTTCCATACGCTGCATCAGCGAATGTTGAGTCAAATGATAACGCGAGATCATAGGCAGTGATTGCATCATCATCCCGGCCAAGCCTGAACAGTGCCTCGCCTTTTCCAAACAATGCATGAGCATCCTTTGGACTCAGTTCCAGTGTTTTTTCAAAAGCACCAACTGCGCCGTTGAAATCCTCAAGCAATGCCAGTGCCTGTCCTTTCTCAAACCAGGTAGCCGCATCTTTTGGTGCGAGTTCTATCGAACGGTTCAGGGAACTCAATGACTCGTTGTACCGCCCTGCAACCAGAAGAGCATGTCCAAGACTGAACAGGATTTGGGCGCTCTCATCTCCGATGGTAAGAGCGTGATTAAAAAGGCCAATCGCCTCATCATTCCGGCCCAGAATAAAAAGTGCCAGTCCTTTGTGATAGGCAGCATTCTGATGCTGTGGGTTGAGCTCAAGGGTGCGATCGTATGCCGGAAGGGATTCTTCGAATTGTTCAATCTTTTGGAGCATCTCTGCTTTTTCGAACCATGCAACTGTGCATGAACTGTCATTTGCAAGTGCATTTTCAAACGCGTGTAACGCATCATCAAACAGGGCCATCCGGGCATATCCCTGCCCTTTGTAGTACCATGCTGCGGCGTTCTGGGAGTCAATGGCCAATACTTTTTCAAAGAGAGTGATTGCATCTTCCCATCGTTTGAGGTGCATGTAGGATTTAGCCCGGAAGAACAGGGTCATGGTATCCTGCGGCCTCGTCTTTAAGGATTTTCCCAGTGCTTCTACCGATTCTTTGAACCGGTTCAGACGATATAGTGCATACCCCTTGCAGGTTAGGATATCCGGATTTGCCTTATCGTAATCCAGTGCATGATCGAGGGATATGACCCCATCTTCATACCTCTGAAGTTTAATGAGGGCCACTCCCCGGCCCCGGTGTGACTCTCCGTTATCGGGATCGATAAGAAGTGCTGCATCAAATGCGGAAATTGCGTCTTCGTGTCGTCCGATCTGTGCCAGGGCAAGACCTTTTGCCAGGAATGACGGTGCATCATGGCGATCACTTGAGAGAGCCCGGTCAAACGAGAGGATCGCATCTGCATAATTTCCCAGTTCAAAGAGTACAAATCCTTTTTCTGCATGAACCCTTGATGTATCAAGTCCAAGGGTGATGCACCGGTTGAACACTTCAAGGGCAGATTCTGCCCTTTTCATCCGGGTTAAGGCCAGTCCTTTTTCATAGAGAATATCAACGGTGTCGGGTTTGACGGCGAGAAATGCATCAAAAGTTTCCACAGAATTTTCGTAATTTTGAAGTGTGACTAATGCTCTCCCTTTGCCACTCAAGGCTTCAATATTTACCGGGTTGATCTCAAGCGTACGATCAAATGATTCCACAGCATCTTTTTCCTGATGAAGATTTACTTGTGCTGTGCCCTTATACAAAAAGGCCCGTTCGCACGAAGGATCTAGGATATTGACCCGGTCGTAGGATTGAATCGCATTATCATACAATCCCAGTTTATCAAATGCCCGTGCCTGCCCATAGAGTGCAGTAATTTCTTTTGGATCTTCAGATATTACCCTGCCGAATGCATCAGCCGCATCCTGGTAACGTTCCAGTTTAAAAAGTGCCCGTCCTTTCTCGCGATACGCAGGAAAAAAATCGGAAATCAGGCTGTTTGCCTGTTCATAAGCAGCGACAGCTCCGGAAAAATTACCGATACGGTACAAGGCGATACCTTTGTAATAGAAGGCTTCCCCAAATGCGGGTTGGTTAACCAAAGCCTGATCGAACGAGCCTGCCGCATCGGAAGGAGCATCAAGACTGAGTTGTGCACGCCCTTTGTAAAACCATGAATGGGCATTGTTCGAATCGATCTCGAGCGCGTTATTGTAAGACAGGATTGCTTCCTGGTAGCGCTCTCCGGCAGAAAGACAGAATCCCTTGATCAGCCAGGCATTGGCAATCTTCGGGTTGGTCTCAAGCGTTTTTGATAGCGCATCTATGGCGTCAGCAAATTTTCCCAGTTCAGCAAGTGAAAGCCCTTTATGATACAGGGCATCGGTGTATCCAGGATCAAGTTCAAGGGCCAGAGTAAATGACGAGACGGCCTCTTCGTGCTGAACCAATAATGCGTAAGAGAGTCCTTGCTGGTAAACAATATCAGCTCTCCGTGGTTCAATTTTATGAGCTGCCTCAAACACGATAATTGCATCCGCGTAATTCTCCAGATGGGAAAGCGCCCGTCCCTTCTGGTAGAGCGCATCTGCGTTATCCGGAGTAATTTCGAGAGTAATGTTGAACGAGAGCACCGCCTCTTCAAACATGCCAATCGCACAGAGAGCAATTCCTTTGTGATAGAAAGCAGGGGCATAACCTGGAATCAGATCGAGTACCTGATCAAAGGATTCTATTGCTTCCTCATGTTTTTCCAGATGTATGAGGGCAAGTCCTTTATCGAAATATGCCTGTGCATTGGTCTTGTCCAGCTCGATTGTCCGGCTAAATGCACGGACTGCCTTGTCATATTGTTCAAGATCTAAAAGGGCAACGCCTTTCCGGTACCATGCCCCGGAAAATTCCGGAATGATCTCGATTGCCCGTTCAGCAGCAGCAAGGGAATCATCATTGCGTCCCAGATCGTGAAGAGCAAGCGCTTTGTTAAAAGCTGCATCCGCTGATTGGGGATCGAGTTCCAGCGTGCGGTCAAAGGAGTCAAGTGCATCGCGGTAAAGGCCAAGAGTGTAAAGAGACAGCCCTTTCTGGTAAACGGCAGACACATCAGCAGGTAGCAGCGAGAGTGCCCGGTCAAATGCGGTAATCGCATCGTTATGCCTACCGGTTTTTGCTAGTGCGTACCCACGGTTATAATGCGCCTGTTCGAGATCGGGATCAATCTCTAGCGCCAGATCGAACGAAGAAACCGCATCATCATATCGCAATAGTTTCAGAAGTACGAGACCTTTATGGAAATAAGCCTCGCTAAACGCCGGGTTTAGTTCCAGTGCCCGGTCATATGCTTCGTTGGCTTCAGTGAAGTTCCCAAGATCGAACAAGGCCCGGCCTTTTTGATAATATGCAAAGGAATTATGGGGAATCTCATGAATAGTCCGGTCGAAATCCTTAATGGATTCCCGCAATTTACCGAGTTGATAAAGAGCCAGTCCCTTTTTCAATCGCGCGTCTGTGTATTTTGGTTTGAGATGGAGCGTTTTATCAAAGGAAAAGACTGCCTCACTATACATCTCTAAGTTTGCATAGGACTGCCCCTTGTGGTAAAAAGCGAGTGCGTTTTCCGGATCATAGATAAGGGCCTTATCAAATGCCTCAAGGGCTTCTTTATTCCGGTCAAGTTTCTGGAGAGCAATACCACGGTTAAAGTGCCCCTGTGCATTACTCGTATCATTCTCAAGATTGCGGTCAAAGGCATCAATCGCTTCTTTGAATTTATCCTGTTTGAGGTAGGAAAACCCCAGATAATAATAGGCTTCTGTGTACGAAGATTCGATCTCAAGTGCACGGGTAAAAGCATCAACTGCTTCCTGGTACCTGCCAATCTCTGTCAATGACCGGCCTTTATTGTACCAGACGGGGGCAGAGGGCTTAAGTGCAATCGTTTTATCGAAAGCAACAATTGCATCCTGATGATCCCCCAGTTTTGAGAGGGCAAGCCCTTTGTGGTATTGAGCATCGCTGTTGACAGGATCGATCTCAAGCAGCACTTCAAACACATGGATTGACTCTTCAACCCGGTTGATCTTTTCAAGTGACAGCCCTTTGTATTGGAATGCCTCGAGACACCGATGATCCAATGCAATCGCATTATCGAACGCATCGATGGCATCCTGGTATCTCCCCAGATCATAATATGCCCTGCCGTTTTTTACCCAGGCGTCAACATGCCCGGGATCAATTTTTACTGCTTTGGTATACGCAGTAATGGCATCCTGAGTTTTTCCGAGTTCATTTAAGGCATCGCCTTTACGAACCCAGACATCCCGTAACGAAGGATTTATGTCCAGTCCGCGGGTGTAGGCAACAATCGCATCCGGAGTTTTTCCCATCTCATAGAGGACATGTCCTTTTTTTACCCAACCCTCGGACAGGTTTGGATCAATCTCAAGGACTTTTGTGAATGCTACAAGTGCGTCAGACTTTTTTCCCAGACAGACATTTGCATTTCCTTTCTGCATCCAGATATCGACAAGAGTCGGATTCAAAGAGAGGATACGGTCTGCTGTTTCAACGGCCTCTGCATACCGTTTGAGCTGGATTAAGGATTCCGCCCGGTAGATCAGCGCCTCCATCAGCGAGGGATTTGCTGCCAGACTCTTATCAAGGTTCAATACCGCTTCTTCATGGCGGAAGAGGTGTGCAAGTGCCATACCTTGGTACATGTACCCGTCAGAAAGAGATGGATCCATGTCGGTTGCTGACTTAAGTGCCCCCAATGCCTCCTCGTATTGCTTAGACTGGAGATAGGCAATGCCAAGATAATGATAGGATTGGGGATTTGCCGGATCCCGCTCAATCGCTTGTTCAAAGGTGTTTACTGCATCCTCATATCTTTCAGACTGTATGAGTGCTATCCCCCTGAAATGATAGGCTTGGGCATTGGTGGGATCGATTGTGAGCGCCTGATCAAAAGATCTGACCGCTTCATCGTAGCGTTCCCGCCCGGCAAGAGAGATACCCATATAGTAGTATGCCGGGCCATTTTCGGGTTGCAAAGTGAGTGCACGTTCAAAGGTCTTGATCGCTTCATCATAACGTTCACGCTGGGCAAGAGCAAGTCCTTTTTGATAGAGCGTATGAGGATCATCCGGAGATAGTTCAAGCGCCTGATCAAAAGACAGCACAGCTTCAAGGTGTTTCCCCATTCGGGCAAGTGCAGTGCCCCGTTCATACCATGCCGGAGCGCAGCGGCGGTTGATCTCCAGCACCCGGTCAAATGCTTTTACCGCATCTTCGGTCTTATCCAGCGCTGCAAGAGAGATACCGGAATAATACCATGCCGAAATATTTCCTGCATCATCTTCCAGTGCCAAGTTGAGTATAGTGACTGCATCAGAAAACCGGGAAAGGTTGACAAGTGCAATTCCTTTTTTTACAGTAGCTTCAGTGAGTTGAGGATTGAGGGCTATCGCTTTCTCAAACGCTTCAACTGATTTTTCTTCCAATCCCAGGTGAGAGAGAGTTACACCTTTTTTTAGCCAGGCATCAACAAGGGTAGGATCCTGTTCAAGTGCATTGTTAAATGCGACATTTGCCTCTTCAAATCGATGGAGGTGCATGAGGGCTGAGCCTTTCTCACTGGCAGCATCTGCATGTTGAGGGGAGAGGGCAAGAACCCGGTCAAATGCGGCAACGGCATCATCAAACCGGTTGACCTTCAGGAGAGATTTTGCCCGATAATACTGGGCATTGAGGTGTGTAGGGTCAATATCTATTATACTGTCGAATGACGGTATCGCTTTTTCATAATTACCGATATAGAAAAGTGCCTGGGCTTTTTCGTAGAGAGCATCGATATTTTGAGGAGCCAGAACAAGAACCAGCTCAAATGTCTTTATGGCCTCATCGTATTGCTCATTTTTTACGAGTGCAAGCCCTTTCTGGAAGAGTATTTCCCGATTGTCCGGATCGGTTTCTAGTGCCTTATTATAGGAATCAATTGCATCCTGCAATCGGCTGGTTAAAAGAAGTGCGTTTCCCCGTTCATAATGAGCACGGGAGAAACGGTTGTTGATCTCCAATGCCTTATCAAATGCCCGGATCGCTTCATCAAACCGGTTTAAGGAAAGAAGGGCAATACCCTTATAACACCATGCCCAGACATCCCGCGGGTTATCTTCAAGGGAACGGTTGAAAAGGACGATTGCCTCGCCAAACCGGCCAAGGTTCACCAGCGCAATTCCCTTGCGGACTGATGCTTCGGTATGTTTTGGATTTAAGAGAATTACCTTGTCAAATGCGACAATGGCATCATCCTGCATGCCGAGAGTTGCCAGGGATATTCCCTTATGGAACCAGGCATTGATAAGTGATGGGTTCTGTTCAAGTGCTTCGTCAAATACCAGAAGAGCTTCATCAAGCCGTTCAAGTTGTACAAGAGCCATTGCTTTTTCATACAATGCGCCGGCATTTTGCGGGGAGAGTGCAAGAACGCAGTCAAATGCATCTATGGCATCGTCATAGCGCATAAGTTGCATGAGCATCATACCACGCTGGTAGAGAGTCAGCGTGTGGGAAGGATCGATCTCTGCGGCCCGGTCGAAAGCATCGAAAGCATCACTATACCGACTAAGGCTGGCAAGGGCAAGTCCCCGGTTGTAATGCGCATTTACATAATTGGGATTGATGGCAATGGCACTTTCAAACGCTTCGATTGCCTCTTTTGACTGTTCAAGACGTGCATAGGAAAGACCCATGTCATAGAATGCCTGCGCATATGCGGGCTTTATCTCAATACTCTGCAGGTACGCATCAACCGCATCTTCATATTTCCCGAGTTTTGCAAGCAGGAGTCCTTTCTGATGGTATGCCTGGGGGTTATGAGGTTGTTCTTCTGTTGTCCTGTCAAATTCAGTTATCGCTTCAGCATTTCGTCCCAGTTTTGCAAGGGCGAATCCTTTGTGGTACAATGCATCTGCATACGCCGGACGGATTTGCAGTGCAAGGTCATAGGCAATAATTGCTTCGGCATAGCGACCGAGATGAGCATAGGACAATCCCTTTTGGTACACAGCTGCCGCACACGCGGGATCAAGGGTCTGCGCATCATCAAAGGATTCAAGTGCTTCTTTGTACCTGCCGAGTCGGGTGAGCGCAACCCCGCGGTAATAGAATGATGCCGCATGATCTTCTTTTTTGTTTAATGCCTGGTTAAATGCATCCAGGGCATCATCATACCGGTTAAGGTTGATGCAGGATACTCCTTTCAAATAAAAAGCATCAGCATTTGACTGATCAAAAGAAAGGGTCCGGTCGAAATCCTGCACTGCTTCATCATAGTCATTTAAGAATGCATAGGCAATACCACGGTTATAGTAGGTTTGGGCATGAGCCGGGCTGAGTTCTGCGGCTTTATCAAAAGCGAGTATTGCATCGTTGTATTGCTGGAGCTGATTATGTGCAAGTCCCTGGTGATACCATGCGTCTGCCTGCTGTGGGCTTAGTAAAAGTGCCTGATGAAGTGCTGATATTGCCTCTTCGTATTTTCCAATTTTCAGGAGTGAAATACCGTTTATTGTCCAGATATCCGCATGATCGGGCTCGTGTTTTAGGAATTTTGCGGCTGATTGTGCAGCATCTTCATAGCGTTCCTGTTTTGCTAATATGAAACAACGGTAATACCAGACCCATATATCGCTGGGGTCCAGTTCACTTGCCTTTTCAAATGCAGCCAGGGCTTCATTGAATTTCCCGATTTCATAAAGAGAAATCCCGCGGTTATAGAACGCCCGGGCATATCCAGGCACAATCTCAATCGCTTTATCGTAAGCAATGATCGCCTCATGGTGCCTGCCGATATCGCCAAGGGCAATACCTTTATTGTAGAAAACTTTTGCCTGTTTTGGATCCAGAGTGAGCGCATGATCGTATGCACTGATTGCCTCTTTGAATCGTCCCAGTTCGTACAATGCAATGCCTTTTAAGATCCAGGCTTCGGCATTGTCAGACTGTATAGAGAGCAGTTGTTCACAAGCATCCAGAGCTTCTTCGTTCCTGCCAATCTGCGCCAATGTTGCCGCTTTATTATACCATGCGTTTGGATCACCAGGTTCAATCGACAGGGCAAGATCATAAGCTATGATTGCCTCATCAAATTTCCCGAGATCATAGAGGGCAATTCCTTTAAAATAATGGGCTTTTGCAAGTTTGGGAAACAGCGCAAGTCCACGGTCAAACATGACAATGGCTTCCTGGTACCTGCCAAGGTCATAGAGTTCGATGCCCTGACGCAACAATGCTTCAGCATCACTCTTATTCATGTATTTTTTTACCTCGCACGATAAATTTTTGGTTTTTTTGATTTTCACGTGGCAATACTTAAAGGATATAGGTTTTATAAAGGCGGCATATACCCTTTCTGGTACTATATATGTACATCAGGGATTTATGAATCCTGTTTTTATACGAGGGTATTATGGCGGGGTTGGCACTTGATGAGATTATTCACCACACTGTTTTTTTATTTTGCTGTAAAAACACTACGCCATCAACGGCAAGGAAAATCTCAATATGATATTGCGATGATACAGGTAAATTCTGGAACCGCTGCTCTAAAATGAGGGAAGAAACAAAAACAGAGATTTGAACTTTTTGTATAAGAGCCTATGCCGAGATTTGAACTCGGGACTTCCTCCTTACCAAGGAGGCACACTGCCGGGCTGTGTCACATAGGCATTTTTTGTTGAGAGAGAATCAATTGTGCAATTGCCCTTAACAAGGCGTGCTGGTTCACTAATCCACAGAAGCGAATTGCCTAACAACGTTGTAAGTCCTCCCTATAAAACATTGCGGAAAGAAAAACGTGAATCCGTAAATGATTCCCGTGACTTCATGGGATACTGTCTTGCAATCTATCGTTCAGAGCGCACAAATATGTTCAATGCTCCGCATTATACATCCGTCCAAGACTTCAATAATCGTTGCAATAAAAAAATCTGTTCAAATGTTTACTAAAGCGAGACATCCATGACGATGAATTTGAATACCCGAATATGAATAAGTAATATTCTTGATGTCCCCGGTAAAGATACACTTTTTTATCTGAAAAAGTTGTAGTTATTTTTTTAACCGGACTTCCATCTGCGGGAAGGGTATCTCAATGCCTTCAGCAGCAAAGCGTTCTGCGATTTGCGTGTTGATGGTATCTTTTACTTCATCCGGAAGGTTATATTTCCGCGCCCAAACATAGAGGATGAACTTCAGGCTCGTGTCCTGGAACTCTGAAAAAAATGCTTTTGGTGCGGGTTCCTCAAGAAGATATTCGGTTGTTTTAATAGTATTTTGTGCAATGTCGAGCAGGATCTCTTTTACTTTTTTTGGATCGCTTCCGTAAGCCACAGAAACCGGGATAATTATCCTGATTTTTTGATCGGGTTCAGCATAATTTATGATAATATTGGTTGTAATTTTGTTGTTGGGTATGGTGACAATCTGGTAATCCAGAGTTTTTAAGCGGGTGCTTCTCGGTCCGATACTGACCACATCGCCATAATACTGGTCAACTTTTATCCGGTCGCCAATCCTGAACGGTTTATCGACCGTTATTATCGCTCCGCCAAAAAAGTTGGAGATGATATCTTGCGCTGCCAGAGCTACAGCCAACCCGGCGATACCCGCACCCGCCAGGAACGGGGTAATATTTACTTCAAAGATAGACAGGACGGCCATTAAGGCTGCAAACCAGACCACATATTTGACGATGAGTTCGAGCAGCTCCACTAACCGGTCATCCCAATCTCCTTCAGATTGTTCTGCCAGTTCATGGCCATAGATGACAATGATATCATGCAGGAATGATGAAATGATCCATGCGCCGATCACAACATAAAAAGCAGTAACATACCGTGGATCAAGCAGCCATTGCAGATTAGATGGCAGGATGCCGAAATGACTGATAGCAAAATAAATTGCTACAACCACAATGGCGATCTGTACCGGGGTACCAATCGCTGCAATGATGATATCGTCCCAATTTGTTTCCGTCTCACCGGCTTTTGTTTTAAGCCAATTGACGACTGCCCGCACGATCAGGGCAAGAAGCACGCCAAATACAACTGTTGCTGCTGCATAGGCGTAATTGATATCTGAAATCGGTATCTCCATGTACGTAGACTTATGTGACCCAACGTAAATAATATTAAGATTACATGGCGACGGGGACTGATATTGCCAAAACACTTGCTGAGTTAGTAGATCGTGATATGACCTTTATGCATATCTGCGGTACACATGAAGCATCCATAGCACGTTCCGGTCTGCGCAGTATCCTGCCCGAACAATTAAAGATCGTAATGGGCCCGGGATGCCCTGTCTGCATCACACCACAGGGTGAGATTGATGCTGCACTGGACCTTGTGGAAAAAAACTGCATCATCGCCACTTATGGAGATCTGCTCCGCGTTCCCGGATCAAAAGGCTCACTCGAATCCTGCGGTGGAGATGTCCGGGTTGTACAGGGCGTTCATAAAGCTGTTGAGATTGCCCAGAAGACCGATAAAGAAGTGGTATTCATCTCAGTGGGTTTTGAGACAACTGCACCTACCGTTGCTGCTACCATTCTCACCAAACCCCCGAAAAATTTCTCCATTCTTTCCTGTCATCGCATTGTTCCTCCGGCAATGAAATGGTTGCTGGAACAGGGTGAAGCGAAACTTCATGGGTTCATGCTTCCCGGACATGTCTGCACGATCATGGGATATGATGAGTATGAACAGTTCCCGGTACCGCAGGTTGTTGCAGGGTTTGAACCAGAAGATATCCTTCTCGGTCTGCTCATGCTGGTAAAACAGGTAAGAGAAGGAACGCACCGTGTGGACAATGCGTATCCGAGAGCAGTTTCACGCGAGGGTAACTTAAAAGCCAAAAAAGTGATGTATGAAGTTTTTGAAATTTCCGATGTCGAATGGCGTGGGTTCCCGGTAATTCCGGGCTCCGGACTCCGGTTGAAAAAAGAGTTCGAGCAGTACGATGCCCAGAAAAAATTCGGGATTGTTTTTAAACACATCAGCAAGCATTCGGCCTGTATCTGCGATAAAGTGCTGAGAGGAATCGCAACTCCCTCTGACTGCAAACTCTATGGGAAGGTTTGCACCCCAAGAAACCCGGTCGGTCCCTGCATGGTCAGTCACGAAGGTGCCTGCAAGATATGGCACATGTACCATGCAAAAAAAGTGTGATACCTCTGAACCATCCTTGCATTTATATGGGTAGGGAAGAGAATAAGTAAGGTAAATTTTTGCCTCGGTAGGGTAGCGGACATCCTAGAAGCCTCCGGAGCTTTTGACCCGGGTTCAAGTCCCGGCCGAGGCGCTCTGATTTTTGTTTTAACTTTGTGTCCCAGGAACACAAATTTTCAAAAAAAGTAAGATCTGAAATTATAATACAGGCTTTTTCTTCAGCGCAGCCACAAGAATTTTTA
>SESA01000775.1_pt1 | contig 18844 bp, 21 predicted proteins | sample 3171451 | NCBI WGS metagenome assembly SESA01 (sample SAMN06051862, study PRJNA518727) | freshwater metagenome | biome: subpolar coniferous forest; feature: holomictic lake; material: water; isolation source: holomictic Lake 227, 8 m depth | place: Canada: near Kenora, Ontario | collected...
TTCATCGCGCTTGGTTCCCGTAACGCGAACCTGCCGGTCCTGAAGGGAGGCCGAGACCTTGAATTTTTCTCCTTTGATGGCCGCCGTGATTTCCTTGGCCTTGTTCCCCTCAAGGCCCTGAGTGATGACGAGTTCCTGGGTTGCATTGCCGATCGAGGAGAAGGAGGGATCCTTCTGCTCCACATTGCGGAGATCGACACCGCGTTTGGCCAGTTTGTTGACGATGATCTCGCGGATGCCCTTGAGCTTGTTTCCATCCTCGGCCGAGAGCGTGATGAGTTCGGGCTTGGTCAGCTCGATTTTGGCGCTGCTTCCCTTGAAGTCGAAGCGCGTGGCAAGTTCTTTCACGGCCTGGTTGACCGCATTCTCGATCTCCATCCGCTCAATTTCGGAAACAATGTCAAAGGAAGGCATACGGGTAGAAAATGCCAAAAAGCCGTAAAGCTGAAAGCTAAAACGACAGGGTCGGGAGGCCCAGGACGAGTCTTTCCACGACTTGCGGATTGCAAAAAGGCACTTCTGAGTGAATGTTATTCAGCCCGTCCAAGGCGGGATTCACCACTCCAATGAGCGTCACCACAGAAGCGAGCACACCAAAGCAGGGCAAGCCCCGCATCGAGGACATCCGTGTCTCCGCGGTGACACGCCTTGTCTCCCCGCGTGAGGTGAAGGAGAGACTCTCCGCCTCACCCGAGGTGGTCAGGCAGGTCGAGGAGCAGAGGGAAACCTGCCGCCGTATCCTGCGCGGCGAGGATCCGAGACTGCTAGTGATCGTCGGACCCTGTTCGATCCATGATCCGATTTCCGCTCTGGACTATGCCCGGAGACTGGCCGTGATTGCCAAGGAGGTCGAGGACCGCCGCTTCATCGTCATGAGGGTCTATTTTGAGAAGCCCCGCACGACGGTCGGCTGGAAGGGACTCATCAACGACCCAGCCCTCAATGACTCCGGTGATCTGGCCCGTGGCATCATGGTTGCACGCCAGCTTCTCCTGGATGTGGCCGCCCTGGGGCTTCCCGCGGCGACCGAGTTCCTGGATCCGATCATCCCGCAGTATATCGCCGATCTGATCAGTTGGTCGGCCATCGGGGCACGCACCACGGAGTCGCAGACCCACCGTGAGATGTCGAGCGGTCTTTCCATGCCCGTGGGATTCAAGAATGGCACCGACGGAAGCGTCCAGACGGCCGTCGACGCCATGCGCTCTTCCCGTTCGGGTCACAGTTTTCTTGGTATCGATCAGGAGGGCATGACCAGCATTATCAAGACGGCCGGAAATCCCGACGGCCATCTCGTCCTGCGCGGGGGCCGCGACGGCGTGAACTATCATCCCGTGCACACCGCCGATGCCGCCGCCAAACTCAAGGCGGCCGGGGTTCCCTCGGCCATCATGGTGGACTGCAGTCATGCCAACAGCGGCAAGGATCCCTACCGTCAGCCCGAAGTTTGGAAGAGTATTCTGGATCAGCGCGCATCGGGCCGCAGCGATATCGTCGGGGCGATGCTCGAGAGTCATATCGAGGGCGGTGCTCAGGCGCTCGAGGGCTCTCCCTCCAAGCTGCGTTACGGAGTCTCGATCACGGACGCCTGCCTTGATTGGGAGAGCACGGCCTCACTGCTTCGCGGTTAAGGCAACAGGATCTTCCCATGGCTTCCGTGGGTCATTCAGCGAGGAGGGTCGGCGAGCAGCAGTTCGCCGGGATCGACTTCGAATCGGCGGGCGAGAGGCCCCATGAGGAGGGCGTTCCTGTTCAGATCGGTATTGCCTGGATGAACGGGCTGATCCTTCCTTCAGCCTCGTTTTACCGGAGCTATTTGCGGACTGACCGACCCGTGACCTGGACCGCGCAACAGCACCATGGCATCACGAACGTCGACCTGAAGGATGCCCCCGAGTTCCGCTCCCTTTGGCCCGAGTTGAAGCAACGGCTTGGCAATCGTTGGATGGTCGCCCATGGCGCCGGGACCGAGAAACGCTACCTGAGAGCCTTTCCTCTCCACGGCTTCGGCCCCTGGGTTGACACGCTGACCCTGAGCCGGAAGATCCTGCCGGGGCGCGCCTCCTATGCACTCTCCGATCTTGCGGAAGAGTTTTTTTTGGAGCCGGAAGCCCGCCGCCTTCTTCCGGAGTTTCGATGGCACGAGGCTCTCTCCGATGCTTTGGCTTCCTTGCTCCTCTTGCGCAAGCTCATCGAACTGTCGGGGATCCAGGATCATCCTGCGGAGGTGCTGCTGCAAGGGGGATAGGCTGAAGACTGTTAGCCTATTGGGTCGGAGGCCATGTGTGGCGAAGGCGGACTTCCTTGAAGTCACCAAGACCTCTCCAGTCACAGGCTGGAGAAGTGGTGCTCGGGGAGGGACTCGAACCCTCATGCCTTTCGGCATGCGCCCCTTAAACGCACGTGTCTGCCATTTCACCACCCGAGCAAGGGAGGAGCATCATAAGGTGGGATCGCCACGGAGCAAGAGATAAAACATCAAAATTTCTATTGTATGCCAAAGCCTTCCGTGGCATCCTCACTCTCCTTTTTCCAAAGATTTCCCATGTCCTACGCAATCATCCAAACCGGCGGCAAACAATACCGCGTCTCCGAGGGAGACGTCCTGAGTGTCGAGAAACTCGATGTCGAAGCCGGCACCGAAACAACCTTCAGCGACATCCTGCTCGTCGTGGATGGTGACAAGATCAACCTTGGGCTTCCCCACGTTGCCGGAGCCACCGTGAAGGCCGAGGTTGTCGAGCAATACAAGGATGAGAAGGTCATCGCCTTCAAGTTCAAGCGCCGCAAAGGATATCACCGCACCGTCGGCCATCGACGCAAACTCACCAAGCTGAAGATCACCAAGATCTCGGCCTAAGATTTTACCCATCTCTCCAACCCACACATCCCACTGCCATGGCACATAAAAAAGGACAGGGAAGCGTCAAGAATGGCCGCGATAGCGAAAGCAAACGGCTTGGCGTCAAGAAATTCGGCGACCAGTCTGTCATCGCCGGCAACATCATCATCCGCCAGCGCGGAACAAAGTTCCTTCCTGGTCTCAATGTCGGCCTTGGACGCGACTACACGATCTGGTCGCTTGTTGACGGCAAAGTTCGCTTTGACCGTGCAGGTCGCCGTGTGAACGTCGACCCCATTGCCGCTCCCGCCGCCAAGGTGGCCGCAGCAAACTAAGCTTCTCTTTCAGATCGTTCTGAAAGAAATGAACAACCCCGGCCCTAAACAGCCGGGGTTTTTTTGTGCCGCTACGGGATGTTCCGGAGGGGGGCGGTTCGGGGTCCTCGGTTCCGGAAAGGGGTCCAACTTCCGAGCCCTTGCAGAGTCGTTCAAGCAAGGTTTGCTGGGTGCGCAGCCGGTGATTGTCCTCTCCGATGTGGAAGGCGCAGGGATTCTGACACTAGCGGAAGAGTTCGGCATTCCTCACCGGTATGTTGCTCCCGGCTCTTTCCGCACCCGGATGTCCCCGGAGGCCGAGGAAGGAATGGTCCGTCTTCTTCGTGAAGCCGGGGTCGATTTTATCGTCCTGGCCGGCTTTATGCGTGTGATCAAGGAGCCGCTGCTCCGGGCTTTTCCAGGACGGATCCTCAACATTCATCCCTCGCTGCTTCCGGCCTTTCGAGGTCTGGAGGCTTGGAGGCAAGCGCTGGAAGCCGGTGTCCCAGAGGCGGGTTGCACGGTGCATCTGGTGGATTCCGGAGTCGATACCGGAGAGATTCTCGGCCAGAGCCGTGTGTCCGTTCTTCCCGGTGACACGGCGGATTCGCTCCATGCACGCATTCAGGTTGCCGAGCACGAGCTGTACCCCCGGATGGTCAGCGAATTCGCAGAATCGATAAGCTAATCGATAAGCTCTCGCTGAGGCGCAGAGACGCGGAGAAAAGAGGCAAAGTTTTCCCCTCCATGGATGGGGTTTTCGCAGTAGTCTCTGCTCTTAGATTTTCCTTATCAGCGCACAGAATTCATCCTTCATCCTTTTCTTACCGTGTCCGGCTTCCGACTCTTTGACCTGAATCCCGAGCAGTTCCGCGCGGCCACCCATCCCGATGGCCCGATGCTCATCCTTGCGGGGGCGGGAACCGGCAAGACGCGTGTGCTTACGGCCCGCATCGCCTGGCTTGTTGCCCAGGGAGTCGATCCCGCATCCATCCTTGCGGTGACCTTTACGAACAAGGCGGCCAAGGAGATGCGCGAGCGCGTGGCCGGATCGGTCAACTCCGATCAGGCCAAGCTCATCACGCTCTCCACCTTCCATGCCTTATGCGTCAGGATGCTCCGCAAGCACGCTCACTTCCTCGGATACAAGGAGAACTTCAGCATCTTCGACGAGTCCGACCAGATCGGTCTGGTGAAGAAGCTGGCGGCGAGGATCCATGACAAGCAGGACCCTATCGATCCCAAGCTGGCACGGGCCATCATCAGCAAGGCCAAGAATCTCGGGATGAGCGAACCCGAGACCACGGACACGGCCTTGGGCAGTCTTTTTTCCAAGTATCAGAACGAGCTGCGCACGCTCAATGCGATGGACTTCGACGATCTCCTTCTCCAAGCGCGGACATTGCTCCGTGATCATCCCGAGGCCCGTGATGAGTGGAGGGCCCGTTACCGTCATGTCATGGTGGATGAGTTTCAGGATACGAATGCCCTTCAACTCGAGTTGGTCAGTTTGCTGACAGGCGGCGACCGGCCGAATATCTGCGTGGTGGGTGATGACGACCAGAGCATCTACGGATGGCGTGGAGCCGAGGCTGCGAACCTGCTGGAGTTTGAACGACACTTTCCGGACCCCGAGGTCATTAAGCTTGAGCAGAACTACCGGAGCACCGACATCATCCTCTCGGTGGCCAATCGCCTGATTCTGAACAACTCCCACCGCCGGGGCAAACGCCTCTGGAGCGACCGCAAGGAGGGGGATCCGGTCCGCATCCTCTCCGCGGCGGATGACAAGACCGAGGCGGAATTCATTGCGGACGAGATCCAGGCCGCCGGACCGAACAGCTCGAAGGCCCGACCTTGGACCGACTTCGCCATCCTCTACCGGATGAACGCACAGTCGCGTCAGTTCGAGGAGGTGCTGCGCGAGCGGAGGATTCCCTACCATGTCGTGGGAGGGAAGAGTTTCTTCGACCGCCGGGAAGTGAAGGATGTCGTGGCCTATCTTGGAGCCCTCCTGAATACGGACGATGACAACGCCCTCCTCAGGGTCCTTGCCAATCCTCCCCGGGGCATTGGGAGTGCCACGCTCCAGTTGGCGAACGAGGCCGGCGCTAAGAATGGGAAGAGCCTGCTAGCGATTCTCAACGAGCCGGAGCATCTCGAGGTAAGCTCGGCAAAGACCCGCGGAGCGATCCAGCGCTTCACCGAGGACTGGGGTGCCTACCGGATCCAACTTCAGACTCCCGGTGCGGATGCCTCATCGATCCTCCGGGGCATCTTGGAGGAGTGCGGCTATTTCGAGGATCTGAAGAAGGGGTGCAAGTCGGAGCAGGAGTCCGATAACAGGCAGGAAAACGTCAGGGAGTTGCTGAATGCGCTCGGAGGTTATTGCCAGCGGCACCCGCGCGAGGGCGCGCGAGGCTTTCTCGACGGGCTCATGTTGGAGCAGGAACGTGAAGAAGAGAAAGAGGAGGACCGATCCGGAGTCACCCTGATCACGCTGCACGCCGCCAAGGGGCTTGAGTTTCCGGAAGTCTGGCTGGTCGGAGCGGAGGACGGACTGCTTCCGCACGAGCGCTCCAAGGCAGAGGGAACCATCGAGGAGGAGCGACGTCTGCTCTATGTCGGGATCACGAGAGCCCGACACCGCCTGACCATCACTCACTGCTCGACGCGTCAAAAATTCGGAAGTATCAACTCCTGCGCGCCAAGCCCATTCCTTCTGGAACTACTCGGCGAGGGGGTCGAGTCGGGAAGCATGGAGGAGATCCTTGCCGAGCCACTGAGCGAAGAGGAGACCCTCGACGCCTTTGCCCGGATGAAGGCGATGCTCAACAGCTAGGGAAGCCCTTTCTTAGAGCGTTCCCGGCCTCCCCCGGAAGAGAGGCCGACGGCAACCGCTCATCTTGTCCCGGCTGGGGAATGATGCCCGAAGGGAGCGCCCAAGAACGATCGAATTAGGAATAATCGAATTAGGAACGAGCAGCTGCCGAGCGGTTTGCCATTGCACGAGTGGCGTCACGGGCCGCAGTGATTTCTCTCACAGAAGTGGCTCTGTGCAGAGACTTCAAGGCCTTTGCCTCATGATGATGTGTGTCCAAGCCGTCCGACGTCAGATCCCTGTCAGCTCGGGTCGTGTGGACTCGTTCCTTCATGGCGGCTTCGGAGAGGATGCGGGTGCGGGATTTGTGCGATGTGGTGCTCATGGGATGTGATGGGGTTTAATTTACCATCGCTCCGCCACGGCCCTAATCAAGGGGAGGCCCCTAATCAAAACCCTTAGATTTCTTAGATCTGTCGCAGGGACCCCGCCGACTGGAGTGCCTTGAAGTCTTCGTAGGCATGCCGCAGGCCAGCCTCCAGACCATACTTCGGCTTCCACCCAGTCGCGAGCAGCTTGGAGCTGTCCATCAACTTCCGGAGCGTGCCGTCGGGCTTGGAGCTGTCCCATAGGAGTTCACCCTGAAAACCCGTGATCTTGGCGATCAGTTCCGCAACTTCCCTGATGGAGACATCGCTTCCGTAACCGATATTGATCCAGTCGGGAGGGTTCTCCATTCCGAGCACCGTCAGCAGACCCTCTGAGAGATCGTCCGCATGCAGGAACTCACGACGCGCGATGCCGGTACCCCAGAGGGTGACGGTCGGAGCATTGTTCTGCACGGCCTCATGGAAGCGTCGGATCAGCGCGGGAAGAACGTGGGAGTTCTCCGGGTGGTAGTTATCGCCCGGGCCGTAGAGATTGGTCGGCATGGCGGAGTGGAAGAGGGCCCCGTATTGCTGACGGTAGAACTGGCAGAGCTTGAGTCCCGTGATCTTGGCGATGGCGTAGGCCTCGTTGGTCTTTTCCAACGGGGAGGTGAGCAGGCACTCCTCGGTCATCGGTTGGGGAGCCTCACGGGGGTAGATACAGGAGCTGCCAAGGAAGAGCAGACGCTTTACCTGATGCCTCCAAGCCTCATGAATGGTATTGTGGGCGATCGCCAGGTTCTCGTGAATGAACTCCGCGGGGTAAGTGCTGTTCGCATGGATGCCACCCACCCGGGCGGCTGCAACGATCACCACATCGGGTTTCTCGCTGGCGTAGAACTCCCTGACGGCCACAGCATCACAGAGATCCAGTTCCTTGCGCGAGCGAAGCAGGAGGTTGTCAAATCCCCTGTCCCTCAACGATCGGATGAGGGCGGAGCCAACCATGCCGCCGTGTCCGGCGACATGAATCTTAAACGCTTTGTCCATGGTGGGTCGAGTCAGGTTGGAAGCTCTTGGGCTAACGGATCGGGAAGTGAATTACGGAGGTGTGATGGTCCCTTCGGCGCCACCACCCACGTTCTGATAAGCAAGCTCGCGGCGAGCCAGTTCGAGATCGGCCTCGGTCATGATCCGGACCAGCTCCTTGAACTTAACCTTCGGCTCCCAGCCGATCTGTTTTTTCAGCTTGGAGGGATCGCCGATGAGAAGCTCGACCTCACTCGGGCGCTCGTAGCGCTGGTCATGCTTCACGTATTCCTTCCAGTCGAGATCCAGAAGGCCGAAGCATTCCTCGCAGAAGGCTCGGATCGTGTAGGTCTCACCGGTCGCGCAGACGTAATCATCCGGCTTGTCCTGCTGAAGCATGAGCCACATCACCTCGACATATTCCTTCGCATAGCCCCAATCGCGCTGGGCATCGAGGTTGCCAAGGAAGAGTTCGTTCTGGAGACCCATCTTGATGCGGGTGGCTGCCCGGGTGATTTTGCGGGTGACAAAGGTCTCCCCGCGACGTGGGCTCTCGTGGTTGAAGAGGATGCCATTGGATGCGTGCAGATTGTAGGCCTCGCGGTAGTTGACCGTGAGCCAGTAGGCGAAGACCTTCGCGCAGCCGTAAGGAGAGCGGGGATGGAAGGGGGTTGTTTCACTTTGGGGCACCTCGTGCACCTTGCCGAACATCTCGGAGGAGGAGGCCTGGTAGAAGCGCACGTCTTGAGTCAGGCCGGCTTCGCGCACCGCCTCAAGGAGACGCACGGTGCTTAGACCCGTGACATCGCCCGTGTATTCCGGCACATCGAAGGAGACTCTTACGTGGCTCTGGGCTCCCAGATTGTAGATCTCGTCTGGGCGGAGATCGTAGAGCAGGCGCGTCATCTGCGAGGAGTCGGCCAGATCGCCGTAGTGTAGGAAGAGCTTTGTCCCGTTCACATGGGGATCATTGTAGAGATGATTGATCCGTTGGGTATTGAAGGTCGAGGCGCGGCGGATAATGCCGTGAACCTCATAGCCCTTGCTCAGAAGGAGTTCCGCCAAGTAGGAGCCATCTTGGCCCGTGATGCCTGTGATGAGTGCTTTCTTCATACAATCACCCTAACAAAATCCAAAGTCTTGTCATTGCGTAAAAGCGCAAATAATATTTATGGATATGCGCAATCCGCTCAGAGAGAAAAAGCAACGATCCAAGGGGCGCGGGACCAATCTCCGAACCTTGATCGCCGTCGCGCTCCCTCAGCTCGGAGAGTCGGAGATGATTCTTATACAGAGTGTCCGGGATTTTTTCGCAGAGCGGGGAGAGTATGAACTGATCGTGCTGAGCGGAGGATACGAATCTGCACTCCGACAGCTGGCTGAGCGAGGTGTCCTGGCCGGGACCATCGGGGAGTTCATGGGGAAGCGATGGGTGGAGTTCCTGCTTGAGCAGGATGTAAAGGTGGTCTGTCTCGGAGAGTGGCTCGGGATGAAGGTGCCCACAATCACTCCCGACTATGGCCGGATGGGTACCGAGGCAGCGCGTCTGTTCCTCTCCAGCGGTGTCAAATCTGTCGCCTATCTCGGCCCCAACGGCCCCCCCGGATCCCTTCGACTGGGGGAGACCTTTGCCGCCGCCTGCTCGGTGCAGGGGCACCAGGTGGTCAAGTCCTCGGCCTCCTCAGGCAATCTGCTGAGAGATTTCATCCGAGCACTGGAGAAGCCGGCCGGACTTCTGTGCGCCACGGACCATCTGGCGCGGAGGGCGCTCATGGTGGCATCGGTGTTGGGGCTCTCCATTCCGAGGGATCTGGCCGTTGTCGGAGTTGGCAATTCCCGAATCGAGTCACTCTATGCCGGGATGGCCATCTCAAGCTTTGAACTCCCGATGGCCGAGATGGGAAGGGAGGCGGGACGTAGACTGGCCGATCTCCTCGATGGCGGATCCGATGCGACGGGTCCTAGTCTGGCGATTGCCCCTCGACTCCACGAGCGTGAGAGCAGCATGAGATCCTCCTCCGGTGTTGATCGGGCGCTCGCTTACCTACGCAGTCATCCTGAGTCGCCGGTAAGCTCCGGCGAGCTTGCCAGGATTGCGGGCATGTCGAGGCGTGCCTTCGAGCTAGCCATGAAGGCCGCCACGGGCCGCTCCCCCGGAACTTATCTGCAAACCATGCGCCGTGAACGTGCGGAAAAAATGCTCAGGGAAAGCACCCTTGAAATCGGCCTGATCGGACGATCCTGCGGATACCCCGAGCCAGCTCTCTTCTCAGCTGCCTTCCGGAGGTGGAGCGGAATGAGCCCGAGAGAGTATCGACAACACTCCGCTGATAGGAGCGATCCCTAAGGAAACGCCCTCCCAAGGGAGCCAAGCTCGGCAAGAGCCCATGGAACAGGGGCTAAGCCCCGAACCTTGGTGGATGCTTAAGAGATATAGAGATTTCTAATCAAATAAAGCTAGGGCCATGATCACCAGATTGGTGAGTACCAAGGTCATCACGGCCGCGACTTCAAGAGAGTCTTTTTTCATGTTGGTTGCGGTGGGGTTGTCCACCACTTTAAGTAAGCACGGCCTGTGCCAAAAATGATCTGATAGCAGAGCTGAATGCCCCCTGCCTCCTGCCGCCAGATCACTCCTCGTCCTCCTCGATCTGAACGTAGTGGAGAGAATGGGTGCGGCCCCATGAGGTGACTCGTGCCGACCAAGCGGGTTCATCGAAGAAATCAGCAAGACGATCCTTGGGGCTCTTAGTCTGGACTGTTTTTTCCAGGGGGAGCGAGATCGGCTCCGGTGGCCCCGCATGAAGCGAATAACAGGAACCGGACCTAAAAAAAGAATCTGTAAGCCAATCGGCCTGCTGGAGTTCTGGATTCATGGGATGCGATGGTTGAGGGGGCTTCCTAAGGTCCTTTGGGAACTTTTAGAAAACTTCCTTACCCCTTTGACACCCCTACCGGGCACTTCGTTGAAGGAGAATGTTTAGGGAGAGGCGGTCGCAGAAGTCTTCAAAGAAAACCTAGACTCGGGACTACTTTGCTCTTTTTAAAAGTTTTCGAATGAAAGTCAGGATTGCTGATTCCGGTCTATGAAAAGCATCGAGATTCATTCCATTCACTTTCTTAGCAGATTCAACAGCAGCGATGAGATTTTGATGTTGAGAAATAATATTCTGATGATCCCCCGCATAGGATGTTACGACCCATGGTTTTGAGCCTGTGGGATTCATACCTAAGTATTTTCTGAAAATAACATAGATTTCTCCTCTTGAAAGAAGGTTCTCGGAATTGGCTACAACGAGAGATTTCACAATCCGAATTGAAGAGGGGAGCAGTTGTGGAAGTTGCTCATTCTGAGCAATAACTACAAGTGCATTGCCGCTTTCTTTTATTGCTAAAGTTTTCAGTATCAACATTATTTTGCCCTGCTTATAACAAAAGAAAAAGAAGAAAAAGGCGGAATCATAATAATCCCCTTAGAGATTCCATGGCTCTTTGCCCAACCCAGCTGTCCCCATTTCGTTGGAACCACATCAGTTAGAAGGAGTCCGCTGAGAATCAGGATTTGCTCAATTCGGTTGTTTTAAAAAATCTAAGATATTTTCCAAAGCCATCCTACCCTTTTGTGAAACAGCTTCCTTTGTATCGAACCCGATGTGAGGAGTGGCAATGAGGTTGGGAGCTGAAAGCAGGGGTAAGTTATCTCGAAGGGGTGGCTCCACATCAAAAACATCGACTGCCGCACCAGCAATGATCCCCTGCTCAAGGGCTTGATTTAGCGCCTCACTATCGATGATAGGCCCCCTTGCGGCATTGATAATAAAAGCGGACCGTTTCATCTGCCTCAAGCGCTCCATATTGACAAGTCCTCGGGTCTCCTCAATCAGGGGAACATGAAGCGTCACATAATCCGATTGGGTAAAAATATCATCGAGCGGCGTACCACTATCACGACCATGTGACAATACTTCCATCCCGAAAGCCCCTGCTAATCTAGCGACTTCATTCCCTATCGATCCCAATCCAATAATGCCCAGAACCTTCCCCTTGAGTTCCGTCCCCATATTGGTGACGGCACCATGTCGGATTTCATTCGCGTTCGTGATGATTTTGCGTGCTAAGGCAATCATGAATCCCATCACGAGTTCCGCAACGGCGGTTTTGGCATAACCGGAAGCGTTTTTTATCGTGATCTTCCTATCCTTAACGCTGACGGCATCGATCTGATCAATACCGGTGAAAGCTACAGAGATCAACTTTAGGAGGGGGAGATTCTTGATGATCTCGGCAGGAAGAGAGCGATTGGTGATGACGATGATTTCAGCATCTTTTGCCGCCCTAATCACTTCCTCATCAGTCCAACTTCGAGAATCAACCTCAGAAACTTGATGTCCTAAAAGTTGCGTTTGACACTCCTCTAAACTGATTCCGATTGGCTCAAGAATTACGATTTTCATATCTCATGATGCTTTCCTGCGATCACGATGATGACCACAAAAAATGAGACGGATGGATGGGCGTTACGGTTCCGTTCGACCGCATCAAAACAGGCAAGTGCCATCCACCTTATGGCTGGGGGAACCTCTTCAAATTCAAAATCATAGTGATGATCCCTGCGGGTCAATTCCTGGAACCAGTGCAGGCGCTTCTTGAATCCGATGGAGGAAAGCCTCCCTACCTAACGACTCGACAAGGAATCCATTTTCATCAAGTGAACCAAAACGCAGTGCTGGATCGGATTCCAATCGGATTCTGGAAAGTTGCCATGATGATAACCCACAGGCATCTCTCCCGAAACGGATTCCGCGATGAGCAACCTCTCCAGCTATGGTGAGCCGGGCGTTCTTACTCCAAGAGTTGGAGGTGCTCTCCGAAAACTCAAGGGTGCCTCCGCCCTGCAGGCGAATCATGAGGGAACCTCGGATTTCCAATGGCGTTTTGAAAATCTGCCGGACTCCTTCCACGATCAATTCACCCCCTCTCGCAGAGATCAGGACGTTCTCGGACAATGCATTCGCAGCCGAAATTCGGACGGAGCCCCGGCGGAGGTCCAGAATGCCACTGAAGTCAGGGTTCGGCCCGTTCATCATCAAAGCCCCATCACCCTTTTTTGTAAGTTTTCCAACTCCCTGCAGCTTGTTGTTCAGCGCGAGATCAAACCCGTTGAGTTCAAGCGTGCCGCCACCACTTGTGACGACAATGCTGTCCGGTCCCTCCATTTCGGAGAGCGTTTTGATCGTTCCGTTATTCAGCAGGGTGAACGAGTCCGCCGCCTCGTATTGCTGAGCCGCATAGGGAAGGGAGTTTTGCGGTTGCACCGTGTAGTAAGAGAAAGTGATTTTCCCCCTGTCTTCTACCGCCGTTAGAAAACCATAGACTTGTCCAACTCTTTTGCGGCTGATGGAAAGGGGAGGAGCGATAAATCCTGCGAGCGCCTTGAAGTTCCCGCCGGCCCCGTTGACGATATAAAGAACTCCATCCTTGTAGTGCCTCTCGTAGTTGTGGACATGACCCGAGAAAACTGCGTCGATTCCGAGGGAGGCGTAGTCCCATTGCATCCATGTTGCCGAAGGGTGCCCTCCCATTCCGTTCTCCGAACTGCTGGAGGTGTAGGGAGGATTGTGAGTTATCACAAACTTCCAAGGGGAGTGCGATTCCCTTGCTGTTTTGCTGAACCATTTGCCCTGTATGGAATATCGCAGGTTTTGCTCTCCCGGGGTTAATCCATCGGGCAATAATCCTCCTGGGAGGGTGCTGGAGTAATAGGCATTGGAGAGCGTTCCTAGAAGCACTTCGTTGGGATCACTGCTGAGTGCAAACCAATGGACCTCCCCCCGAAGTTGATCCCAGTAGCAGCAACTTCCGGAACCGCTTCCATCTCCTTGATTTGAGAAATACTCCGTGTAGCCGATCGGTTGTCCATCCGGGTCATTCAAATGGTAAAGGGGTTGGGGCGTGATCTGTGCCGGATAGGTGGCAGTGTTAATGGGGTAGAAGAACTGATCCGTGATCTTGCTTCGTGGCTGATGCCACCAGTCATGATCTCCCAGAATCGCCAGAAAACGTTGTTTTTCGGATCCTTTCCCCGCATAGGCACTCTTGCTGCCCTTGGGGAAAAGTATGTAGGGGGCATAGAGTTCACCAATCGTCTGGTCGTAAGCCTCCATCCCTGAAACAGGCCATGTTTCTTCATTAAAGGGATACTCGGGGCTTGGTGATCCGTCGTAGGGTTCGTAAATCTGGTCGCCGAGCGAGACGATATAGGCTTTGCCTTCAATGGGAGCGAATTTTTTTATTCCGTCCGCAACGGCCTGAGAATTCGGATTCTGAGAGGGAATCTTTTTGCCATCAAGGAAGTAACCTGCTCCAAAATCACCCACCAGAACGAAGCTAGTGTGGGGCGTCGATTCTGCTTTTGCTCTCAGAGGAATGAAGGGAAGGAAAGAGCTTGTCCTAAAGAGTTTTGCGAAGGCCGCCCGCGCCGATGACAAGCCCAGAACCTGCAGGAAGCGCCGCCTTTTAAGATTATTCATCCAGTACGAGTACAACAAGGCGTGGATTTTAAAACACATTTGAGAGAGTGCGCAAAAAATACTAAACCCAGGCTGGCGGGAGAGAGTGGGCCTTTTGGAGTTTCCGCTTTTCAGCTTTTCCGCGTCTCCCGTTACGCCGTTTTCTTCCTCCGCAGAACCATCAGCAGTCCGATGGCTCCAATGCCGAAGAGTGCGTAGGCTGAGGGTTCGGGGACAGATTCCAATGTTAATGTCGCACTATCACCATTTGAGATGCCGTTAGTAGTTCCAAAGCCATAGTCTGCTATATTCATAACCGAAGGAGAAGCGGCATTCGTGTTAATCGTTCCCCACATCGCAGACATGTTTGTGTCATTTAAAAAGCCCAGCAAGACATTTCCTGTTGGAGTTACAGACCCTAGGGTTGTAAAACTCGTCACTGTACTATTGGAGGGTCCAGTACCAGATCCCCACAGATGACCATTATTAAAACCCGAAAAAGTTAATGTGCCTGGATCACTTGTACCAAATAATGCGGAATTCTGTATTTTCCAAGTAGTTCCGATGATCCAACTATAATTATCAGATGTAACACTTGGATATGTCACATAGTCAGTTGCGGGCGGAGGCGTTGTAGTACTGGGGTCATATGGAATGTTGTAAGCCCAGTGATCAAGAACCAAAGTTGGATTGCCAACTGTTTGAGCAAGTGGCATCCAAACCCCATTTACAAGCTCCATCGTACCGACTCCTATACTTACACGTTCGTTAGTATCTGTAAATAATATCTGCCATACCCCATCAGCATTAATTCTGCCGCTTAAACTAAAAGTCACTTGGCTTACTATGTTGGTACCAACCGCAACATTTCCCACGGCTGTACCCTCCCATTGACCATTAACCACCTGACCAAATGACCAAGTTGTTGAGTCCCCAACGGAAGTGGGATTGCTCAATCCTCCGTTAGTGGTATTAGCCTGCCATGCAATTAGATTTGGTGTAGGGTCATAGTAATTTTTATTGGATAGGATGCTGTCCCAAACAGTTGCCTTAGCTGTTCCAACGAATGAAGAGAGTACTGCCGTAAGTGTAAGAATGAGGATAAACTGTTTCATACGGGGTTGCTGAAGTTTCTCCCCCTGCCCTCTATTCCGTCAACCCTAGAGCGTCCCACAGCGGGCGACGTTTTTTTTGACTGACTCTTTCGGCCTGAAGAGGCTCCAAAGTGATGGTGGGGTAGCTGCGTCTGGCAGTTCGCTACGGAATTGCTACCAAAAAGGTGATGGGCACATTGCCCTGTTGATTCTCAAATGAATTTGAGCTCTTACTAAGCGAATGAAAGCTGGCTTTGCATTCGTTGTATTGTTCGGCGCAATCACGTCCCTATGGGCAGGAGCTGCTTCTGATATTGTCGATGTCTCCACGATGAAGTGCCCTCCCCTGGAGGAGATTCGCTACGCCACACCCTACAACTTCACCGGCACCAGGCTCTACCCATCCCCCGCTGCCTATGTCAGGAAGGAGTTGATACCTTATTTGGAGGAGATTCAGGAGGATCTCGCCAAGAAGGGACTGGGCTTGAAGATATACGACGGCTACCGACCCCTTCCTATCCAACAGAAGATGTGGGATCTGATCCTCGATGAGCGATTTGTCTCCAACCCCGCCGTTAACCGTGGCCGCCACACCAGAGGCACTGCCGTTGATGTCACGCTGGTAGACAAGATTGGCAACCCCCTTCCTATGCCGAGTGACTTCGACGAGTTCTCACCCCGTGCCGCCGTAGCCTACACCGGCGGAACCCCCGAGACGCGTCGGAATCGCGAACTCCTGCAGAAGGTCATGACACGGCACGGATTCCTGAGCTATCCGCACGAATGGTGGCACTTCGATTTTCAAGGATGGGAGAAGTACGAACCTCTCTCCATTGGTTTTGCTGAACTCCAAAATCCCTGAAGCTCTTTACTCACCCGCCAGCCCGAGTCTCGGTTTTCTTTGGATGACTCTTTCGCTCTCAAGAGGTTCCCACCTTCAAGATGAGGATGGTGGGGTAGCTGTGTCGCGCAGTCCGCTACGGAATCGCTACTGCTTTAGTTTTTTCTGTGTTGTGAAAGCGCCTCGGTGAGTTGGATTAGATCCTTCTCGCTAATATCGACGAAGGAATGCAATGATTTGATAGCTTCCACAACCTCCTCATGGGTTAGAGGCCTATCAGGAGTGGATTTTTGCTCGGTTTTATTGAAATAACTGGGATAGCGGCGCCTCTCAAAAAGGTTATTAATAAGAATAGCCAGTAGAACCATAACGAGAGCATTAACGAGTACGGGTGTGATTACGAATTTGAAACCTAGTCGATGAATTTCCTGACCGCCTATTACAGCGATCAAAGCAGTAGATCCTCCCGGAGGATGAATGCACTTAAGATAGTGCATGGCTAGGATGGCAAGTCCGACTGCAGAGGCAGCGGCAAAAATGGTCGATGAAATATACTTAAAGCATGCCACGCCGATACAGGCTGAAATCAAATGACCAGCGATGACAGCCCAAGGTTGTGCTAAAGGGGCGCTAGGCAAAGCAAAGAGGAGCACTGCGCTCGCCCCCATTGATACGATCAATGGGATAGAAATATCGGCCAGTGTTTTTTGGCAAATGAAAATTAATGCTAGAATGGAAAAAAATCCTCCCAGACCGGAGATGATTTTCTCCTTGTTGCTAACAAAATTCAACTCAACCTCGAAAAAAGACTTCCAAGCATTCATATAATTCATGGGCGTGCTTCTAGTGGTATTAATGGTGCAATCCTTTCGTATTTACCTAACCGGCCAACGACGTTCCAGTTTATATCGATCCATAGAAGAATCCCGCCAGCCCGAGTCTCTTTTTTAAGAGGACTCCTCGTTGACTTTTCAAGGGTGGAAGGATATCTCCCAACGATGAAGGGAGAGTTTTTCGAGAAGCGACCAGAATTGAATCCCGAGCTGCCAAAAAGCGTTTGCGTGGCAGATGACCAGAGTGTGGGTAGGATTATCGACCTTGAGAACTATCCCCGCCGCAGGGTTTTCGACGCTTTCAAAGATCGCGATATCCCCACCTACTCGATCACCAGCCTGGTAAATATAACGGATTTCAAGCCGTTCACTAAAGAGCTGGGCCATGGTTTCTTCGTCCCTTTTAGCTTCTTGTTATCAAAGGCGGTAAATTCCATTCCTGAATTTCGCCATAGGATCGTGGATGGGAATATCCACGAGTTTGAGCGGGTTCACCCCGGATACACCGTCCTTCAGCAGGATCGAACCTTCGCTTTTTGCTCTTCCCTTCATTTCGATGAATTCACCGAGTACGGCCATCATGCCAAAGAGCAGATCCGCCGCTCGCAGGAACACCCGATTTGTGATACCGGAGTGAAACATCACATGTTCTTCATCTCGAATCTCCCATGGGTCAGTTTCACCGCGATCACGCATCCCTTCGACCATCAAAGCTCTTCCATCCCGATTCTTTCGATGGGCAAGTATTTCAGTCAGGGGGGGCAACTTCTGATGCCTGTTGGCGTACAGGTCAATCACGCCCTTGTTGACGGAATCCACTTGGGTGATTTCTATAATCTCCTTAACGATTTTTGCGCAAATCCCTCACGCTCTTTCAGTTAGCTGATATAGATTCCCCCAAGAACGTTGACCCCAGCAACGCGACCGTCCCCGAACCCTCACAAATTGCAGCATTGATCCTCCTCGTCGCTGGCATCGCAGGACTGGCGATCGTTCGCCGCAGGAAAGCTCTGGGTGCTTAAAGATTTTTCAGACTGACACCAGAAGACCCATCCTCTTTCAGCAATGGGGGGGATGGGCTTTTTGTTGGGTGTGAGGATAGGCGGAGCAACCCCCCCGCTCAAAACAGGTCATTCAGGGGGTATAATCCCTTGATCTGGATGGCTCCGCTATTGGCACCATCATTTTTCAGATCGAGAGGAGGTGATTACTATGGGTCAACCCTGGATTCGAGTGCTTGTGAGTCTGCTTGGTGCCGCGGCCTCGGCTATCGCTGAGGAAGTCATCAGCAAATCACGCAAGCGCTGATAGGAGAGGATCCCGGGCTCTGACCATCCGGGGCAATCAGGCTTCACCTCCGCAACAATCAGTCAGTCACATCTGCCGGCCCACCTTTGGTGAGCTGGCTTTTTTGTGCCCTGACGCAATCAAAGAAAACAACATGGCATTAACCATCACAGCCACAGTCAGCAAGAAGGTCGGGAAACCGAACTATGGATCCGAAGGGTTTACTCTTACGGTCCAATCAGAAGTCAGCAACATGGATCAGGTGCAGGAAGAGAGCCACCGGCTTTATCTCCTGCTCAATGAATCCGTGACCCAGGAGCTCTCAGGATCAACCACGGAACCTGCACCTAAAAATGCAGAATGGCCAAAGCTCGTTCCAGCAACAACAGCATCAAGAGGGTGGAGGGCGAGCGACAAGCAGCGAGACCTAATCCTCAAGATCATCGATGAGAATGAGGTGGATAGGGGGGATGTTGAAAGCCTCTCTCTGGAGATGTTTTCAAATTCCAATCTCCAGGAACTCAACCGACTCCAAGCTAGTGGTCTTATCGACGAGTTGCTCCAGCGCTACGGCAAGAAATCAACCCGTGGCACAACACCCTCGGGACGATTCAACGGGAGGAGCACTCGATGATCGCCCTCGTAGAAGCACCGAAGGAGAGTGTTGGTGACATTCTGGGGGAACCAGTGAGTGCCAGCAGGATCAACCTGTTTCATAGCTGCCGGCTCAAATTCTACTTCAGGTACATTCTCAAGCTGGTGAAGCCGGTCTCCTCTGCACTCCACCTGGGCAAAGCCGTTCACTATGGATTGCAGGAATGGAGCAATCGCAGGTGGCTTGGAAAACCATCAGGGGTCGAAGACATCAGGGAGAGCTTTAATGCCCACTGGAAAAACTCTCTGGAT
>SESA01000776.1_pt1 | contig 18843 bp, 8 predicted proteins | sample 3171451 | NCBI WGS metagenome assembly SESA01 (sample SAMN06051862, study PRJNA518727) | freshwater metagenome | biome: subpolar coniferous forest; feature: holomictic lake; material: water; isolation source: holomictic Lake 227, 8 m depth | place: Canada: near Kenora, Ontario | collected 2013-06-25...
TCCTAATTTGTTTTGGGGATGCAAAATTACGAAAAATTCCGACAAATCAAACCGTCATCTCGCCCCTCAGGCTTGTTTGAAGCAATTGTTTGACTGCCTGGGTCGAGAAACCGCAGCCTAAAAGGTACATCAGCTTGGTGACGGCCGATTCGGTTGTAATATCATATCCCCCGATCACACCTATCCTGCTGAGCTCGGCACTCGTCTCGTATTTTCCCATTTCAACTGTGCCGCCCTTGCACTGGGTCACGTTTAAGATGATAATGTCCTTGTCGGCAGCCTCTTTAATCGCATCAAGAAACCAGGGGAGGGTCGGGGCGTTACCGGCACCGAAGGTCTCGAGGATCACAGCCTTGAGTGCGCAGGTATTGAGGATGGCTTCAAGGGCACATTTGTTGATGCCCGGGAATAACTTGAGAATAGCAATGTTGTCGTCAAGCTCCTTCAGCACCTTTAGCCTCTTGAAGTTAGGTTTCAAAATATGATCTTTGTTGTACTTTATCTTAACTCCAACCTCGGCAAGCAAGGGGTAATTCGCAGAAATGAAGGCCCCGAAATTCTCAGTGTTCAGCTTGGTGGTTCGGTTGCCGCGAAATAACTTGTTCTCAAAACATATGGCAACTTCGGGAACAATAGGTGTATCTACTTCCTTTGAGATCGCAAATTCAATGGAGTTGATGAAATTCTCACGCCCGTCGGTCCGTACCATCCCGATTGGAAGCTGGGAACCCGTGAAAATAACCGGCTTGTTCAGGTTCTCAAGCATGAAACTCAGGGCCGAGGCGGTATACGCCATGGTATCGGAGCCATGCAGAACCACGAAGCCGTCGTAGCTTTCATAATTCTCTTCTATTACAGTGGCCAGCTTCACCCAAAACAATGGATTCATGTTCGATGAATCGAGCAGGGGCTGGAATGTATGAAAATCAATATGGCAGTTGAAATTCTCCAGTACAGGCAGGTACTTGTAAAGAATATCAAACGTCAGAGGCTTCAGTGAGCCCGTCTTCGGATCCTGCACCATCCCAATGGTGCCGCCGGTGTATATTACGAGGATACTTGTTTGACCGATCATATGATTGATTTACGATTTACGAAGCATGATTTACGATTGTATTTACGATTTACGATTCTTAAATTGAATTCGTAAGTCGTCCTTCGTCCTTCGTAAATAATTTTAATGCATTATTTGTGGTCACACGTCCCACTTCTTCCAAAGATACATTCTTTATTTCGGAAATCTTGTGTGCTATTAACGGAATATATGACGATTCATTGCGTTGTCCGCGGTGTGGCACGGGCGGTAAAAAAGGAGCATCGGTTTCAAGCAGCAGGTTTTCAAGGGGCATGGCTGCCACAACATCGGCAATCCCCGACTTTTTATACGTGACCACACCGCCGATCCCAAGATAAAACCCCATCTTGACAGCCCGTTCAGCCTGGGTAACATCCCCGCTGAAGCAATGGAACACTCCTCTTAACCCCTTGTCATTCCTTGCTTCCAGGATCTCGAGCGCCACCTCCATTGAATTCCGGGTATGGATTGCAACGGGCAGATAGTATTCGAGGGCAAGGTCGAGCTGTATATTGAACGCCTCTTTCTGTTCCTTCTCAAAGGTTTTGTCCCAGTAAAGATCGATGCCAATCTCTCCCACCGCAACAAACCTGTATGCCTTATCCGCCAGGTATTTCCTTACTATATCCAGTTCATCCCTGAAATTTGCCTTCACCGAAGTCGGGTGCAGCCCCATCATCGGATAACATATATCAGGCCACCTGCATCCTGCATCCTGCATCGCTTTGATAGAACCAGAATCAATATTTGGCAAAAAAATGTACTTCACTCCTGCATCCAGGGCACGGCTAACCGCCTGTTGCCGGTCGGAATCAAACTCCTCAAGGTAGAGGTGGGCATGGGTGTCGGTGAAAATGAGATTACTCAAGGTGTTTCGCGATTTCATCCGCAGAAATATCAAGCATGCAGCGGAAATGTTTTTTCGGACATTCTTCAAACCCCAGCTTGCTGCATGGCCTGCATGAAAGTCCTTTAACTTCGGCGATAAACTGTTCAGGGGAAGCTTTTGGCAAATATGGATACATCCCGAAACCGGGGATTGTATTTCCCCATACCGAAACAATTTTTTTACCGAGAGCCGCAGCAATATGCATCAGCCCGGTATCATTTGTCATGACTGCGGATGACTGCCTCAGCAGGCTTGCCGACTGGTTGAGGCTGAGTGTTCCGCATACATTCTGCACAGGTTTTGAAGCAAGTTTCAGTATCTCTTCACCCCGGGCATGGTCTTCCCTGCCGCCAAGCAAGATCACGGGTTTATCAAGTTTGCTTAGTACTTCAGCAACTTTTACAGGAGGGAAGATCTTTGTATTGTGCTTTCCGCCGATAACCATAGCAATAAACTGAGGATAAGCCGGTACCACCTCATCCGCAGACGGGATAAAATAATCAAGTCCTTTCCCGTCATTTTTTACTCCCAGCTTTTTTACAGCCCCGAAGTACCGGTCGACGATATGAATGTCGGGAAGGATGTTCCATTTCAGGTTCACAATCAACCATTTGCGGATGTTGAGCTTGCAAAAAGTTCCCGAAGGCCTGCAAAGCCTGAGTTTTATCAGGGTTGAACGCTGGTTTTTATGAAGGTCAACGATGAAATCAAACTTCTCGGCCCTGAGCTGAGGAATGAGTTTGCCGAATTCCCCCTCATACAGCCATAGCTTATCAATGTAAGGATTTGAGCTAAGCACAGGCTCAAACTGTTTCTTGGTAAGATAATGTACCTCCGCCCCCGGCAGCTGCTGCTTAATGCAGCGTACCACCGGCGTTGTGAGAACGATGTCACCGATGGAACTTAAGCGGATGACGAGGATCTTAAACATAAGTAAGGGAAGAGTAATAAGCGAAAAGCGAGAAATAGAAAGCGAAAAGCGAAAAGCGAAAAGCGAAACTTTTTATTTTTCGTAAATCCATATTTTTGTTTCAGATAATCAATAAGATAACTAATGTGTATTTAATTTACTTTAATTTCGCCATTTCGCCATTTCTCCATTTCGCCATTTCTCCATTTCGCCATTTCTCCATTTCTCCATTTCGCTATTTAATAAACGGATTGTTCCTCATCTCATACCCGATGGTAGTATCAGTGCTGTGCCCGGGATAAACCAGGGTAACGGCCGGCAGAGTGAAAAGCCTGGTTTTGATGCTTTCCATCAGTTTGTCGAAATCCCCCGAAGGAAGATCGGTGCGGCCCACGGTTTCCCTGAACAGCACGTCGCCGGTGATCACAAAGCCATCCGCAGAACTGTAAAAACATACACTGCCGTCGGCATGACCGGGGGTGTAAAATGCTTTGATTTCTGAATTCCCGAAGCGAATGATGTCGTTATCTGAAATGAATGGTCCGGGTTCAGGAAAATCTTCAAGGGTAAACCCGAAGTTCATGGCAATATCCTTTACCTGCACGTAAAATGGAAGTCCGGCTTTATGAAATTCGGGGATGAGCCCGTACTTCCTGTAAACAAACTCGCTGCCGAGGATATGATCTACATGACAGTGGGTGATGATATGCTTTACCGGTTTCAGCCGTGAATCCTGGATGAAATCAGCAAGTCCCTGCTGCTCGAAAGGTTCGTAACAGGCTGCATCCACTATAACGGCCTCCCTGGTCTCATCGTACAGTACATACGTGTTGACCATGAATGTGTTGAATGAAAATCGTTCTATCTGTATCATAGGTTTCAAATACTCTGCAAAGATAGGAAATACAAGCCATCGCAGCCTGCATATAAAATAATCGTAACTTAGCGACCCGATTACCTTTCTGATCATTTGTTATGCCGGATTGCAATGCAACTCGTGAGGGAATACTATGGCGCCTCCTGGCGTGGTGCACACTTATTTCACTCCTTTTCAACAGCAATTCCGGGTTTTCACAGTTTTACAGCGGCTCCCAGCTGAACTTCGGAAAGTCGAGGGTTCAGTACAATGATTTTCTCTGGCTGTATTTTAAATTTGAGAAATTCGATACCTATTATTACCTCAACGGCAAGGAACTTGCTCAGTATTGTGCCGAATATTCCGACAAGCATATCAAGGAAATAGAGCTCGAGCTTCAGTCGGTGCTTGAGCAGAAGATCCAGTTCATTATTTTTAATAATCTCAGCGACCTGAAGCAGAGCAATATCGGCATGTTTGGCGATTGGGATTCCTACAACACAGGAGGGGTTACAAGGATCATTGGGGGGAAGGTGCTCATATTTTTTGACGGGGATTATGCTCATTTTGACCAGCAGATAAGGGCTGGCATCACCCAGGTGCTGCTTAACCAGATGATGTATGGCAGTGGCATCGGCGCACAGATCAAGAACAATGCCCTCTTCACGATGCCCGACTGGTTTATGAACGGGTTGATCTCCTATATCTCGCGCAAGTGGGACTCGGAGCTCGACAATGCCATGATGGATGCAGTTCTGAACAAAAAACTGCGGAAAGTGAACAGCCTCAGCGGACTGGATGCAGCTTATTCCGGCCACTCGATCTGGCAATACATCGCCATGAACTTCGGGGAGGAAGCAATTCCCAACGTGGTTTATATGACCCGGCTGACCCGCAGCATTGAAAAGGGATTCCAGAATGTACTTGGGTTACCGTATAACACTGTTGTTGAGAACTGGCTCAAATATTACCAGGAACTCTATTCCCGCCAGGCGAAGCAAAGGGAGAATCCTGCCGGGGAAGCCCTGAACAAAAAAAACAAGCCCGACCGGGTTTTCAGGCAGATGAAGATCAGCCCCGACGGGAACACCCTGGCCTACTGCACATGGAACCTCGGTATCTACAAGATCTTCCTGCTCAACCTCGAAACTGGGAAAAAGAAAAGGATCTACCGTGGAGGTTACAGGCTGGCCGAGAAGCCCGATCTCACTTACCCCCTGCTTGCATGGCATCCAAACGGTATAAACCTTGCTGTTCTTACCGAAAGGAAAGGAGAGGATTACCTTTATTTTTATAATACTGAGGATAAGAGCCGTGAATATGTTGTGCTGTACGAATTCGACAAGGTCCTCGATATGTCATATTCCCCAAACGGGGCCCTGCTGCTGATGTCGGCTGTGAAAAAAGGGCAGTCTGATATCTATGTTTATAATATTGCGGCAAGTTCGGCCGAACAGCTTACAAAGGATATTTACAACGACCTGAATCCAAGGTTTTATAATGGCTCAAGCCAGATCATTTTTGCATCGAACAGACCCGGTGATACGATAAAATTCGATCCTGTCGTCAATATCGGCAAGATCACATACAATAACGATATTTTCATGCTGGATTTCAAAAGTCATTCCCCCATTCTTAAAAGGATCACAAAAACGCCGGATGTTGATGAAATCTCTCCATCAGCTTATATGGGAAATTATTTCACATACCTGAGTAACCAGAACGGGATCTATAACAGGTTCCTCGCCCGTTACGACAGCAGTGTTTCGTTTATCGACACAGCCACTCATTACAGGTACTATACAACATCCTGGCCAGTAACAAATTATTGCAGGAATATACTTGAGTCAGACGTTTCTCAATCCGGGGGTCGATACGGGGAGGTTGTCTTTCTGAACCAGAATTATAAAATGTACGTGCGCGACCTTGTAAAACCTCAGTTTCTTGAATCTGTTGACCTGGCACCTGCGTTTTTCAAAATTAAAGATACATTGAAAATACCCAGGCCTCAGTCTCCTGCTGCTCTTGAAGATACCCTGCTGAAGCTTTTTCAGCCGCTTGCTCCCTCAGTACCACCGCATTCGCGGTTCTCGACAGTGAAAGTTAAAACCAGTCCGGCGAAAAAAACTGCACCTGGAGATTCGGTTACAATGCAGCAGCTGCAGATAATGGCACAGGTCATGGCGGATACTTCAAAAAAGGGAGTCCTGGGAAGGGGAGAGGTTCAGAAGAAAGATACCCTGAACAGGTATAAGAATGCCAAACAGCTGAACTACAATGTGGAGTACTCAATAGACCAGATGGTTACCCAGATCGATTTTACGTATCTGAACTGGGCTTACCAGCCGTTCTCAAACTCCAGCTCACCCATATATATTAACCCTGGCTTCAATGCCCTGTTCATGGTCGGGGTGACCGATCTGATGGAAGATCACAGGATCACCGGGGGGGTGAGGCTGAATTTCAACCTCATCAACAATGAATACATGCTGAGTTATTCTCTGTTCAAGAAGAGGGTTGACCACCAGATCATCTTTCACAGGCAGAGTGTTGAAGAGCCTGCCGACTATTCCATCATCCGCCACCGCATCAACGAGCTGTACTATATACTTACTTACCCTTTCAATCCTGTTCTGAATATCAAGGGCACGGCCACCTTGAGGTACGACAGGGCAGTATATCTTTCAACAGACCCTATCAATCTTGCCGTTCCCGATGTCAACAGGCTGTGGATCAGTTTGAAAGCTGAACTCACCTATGACAATACACGCAACCTCGGGCTGAATCTTTACCAGGGAACAAGGTACAAGGTATTTGGAGAGGCTTATCATCTTGCAATGAACAGCAACATCGACTGTTTCATTGTGGGATTCGACATCCGCAATTACCAGAAAGTACACAGGACCCTGATCTGGGCAAACAGGTTTGCCGCCAGCACTTCCTTCGGCAGCGGGAAGCTCATATACTATATGGGGGGTGAAGATAACTGGCTGTTTCCAAGGTTCAGCATCAATACGCCAGTGGCCCCCGATCAGAACTATGTGTTCCAAACCCTTGCGACGAATATGAGGGGTTTTGATCAGAATATCCGTAACGGGAACAGCTTCTTTGTATACAACACCGAGCTGAGGATGCCGATATTCAGGTATTTTTTCAACAGGCCCATTCGTTCCGACTTCCTGAACAATTTCCAGGTAGTGGCTTTCGGAGATGTGGGTACTGCATGGACCGGTTCTTCGCCATGGTCGGCCGACAACCAGTTGTTTACCAGGTATATCAGCAGGGGGTCGATGTTCATCAAAGTCGAGTCGGTAAAGGATCCGCTTGTTGAAGGCTTTGGTTTTGGCCTCAGGACGAGGCTGCTCGGCTATTTTTTAAGAGGGGACCTTGCCTGGGGTGTTGAGGACGGGCGCGTTAAAACGCCTATATTTTATTTTTCACTAAGCCTGGACTTCTGATGAATCAAGAAATTGAAAAGAGAGTACTGACGTTTATTGGCGAGCATCATGTTTTTACGCTTGCTGTTTCGCGTGAAAACCGCCCATGGTGTGCCAGCTGTTACTATGTTTATCTTGAAGACATGAATTTGTTTGTGTTTACGTCGGATCATGAGACCAAACACATAGCCGATGTGGTCGAGACAGGTAATTACTTCGCTTCGGGTGCGATAGCTCTTGAAACCCGGATGACAGGAAAGATCAGGGGCCTGCAGTTTGCGGGTTTGATGAGGGAGCTTGAGGGGAATGAGTTGAAAAAAGCGAAGAAGGCATACCTGGGTGCGTTCCCGATCGCACGGCTGGCCAAACTCCACTTGTGGGGACTTGAGCCGGAGATCATTAAAATGACCGATAACCGCCTGGGTTTCGGCAAGAAACTGATATGGCGAAGCAATAGTCAGCAAATCAGGTAATTACGAATTATTAAATTCTAAATGGGTTGATTTCAGTTATTTAACACTTCCGTCTCTTTTTCTGTTAATAACTATTATCGTGGGCCCACATACTTCGTTGTATATTGCCTCTTCGAAAAAGCGCCCTCCCTTTTGAATTATCTTTCAGAGGGACAAATAATTAAAAAATAGTATAAACGTAAAAACCTGTTTGAGCATGGAAGTTACCCCCATCGTCAAATCAGAGCAGGATCAGAAACCCTCGCACTTTAATGAGGTATTGGCAAGGAGGATCCGGCCCAAACTTTCAGCTGATGATTTGGAGATGAAAAACAGAACAGAAGAAAAGAAGAAGGAGGAGTCGGAAGTGAAAAAGTCAGACCATCCTAAGAAATATTCCCATAATGAAGCGATTGAGAAATCCACTGCATACTTTAAGGGTGACAGCCTGGCAGCCAATGTATGGGTGAACAAATATGCTTTAAAAAATTCCGACAGTCAGCTTCTGGAGGTTACTCCCGACGATATGCACTTGAGGATTGCCAGGGAAATTGCAAGGATTGAGAAAAAGTATCCCAATCCCATGAGCGAGGAGGAGATCTTCGAGCTCATCAGGGATTTCAGGTACATTGTTCCCCAGGGCAGCCCTATGGCTGGTATTGGAAACAACTTCCAGATAGGATCGCTTTCAAACTGTTTCGTGATAGGCAATGAAGGCCAGAGCGACAGTTACGGGGGGATTATGAAGGTGGATGAAGAACAGGTGCAGCTTATGAAAAGAAGGGGAGGGGTTGGTCACGACCTTTCACACATCCGCCCTAAAAATTCAACTGTAAAAAATTCAGCCCTGACTTCCACAGGCATTGTTCCTTTTATGGAACGGTATTCCAATTCCACCCGTGAAGTTGCCCAGGAAGGCAGGAGGGGAGCATTGATGCTTAGTATTTCGATCAAGCATCCTGACGCTGAGCATTTTATAGATGCAAAACTTGAAGCCGGGAAAGTCACAGGCGCCAATATTTCGGTCAAGATCACCGATGATTTCATGGAAGCAGTGATCAGCAACGGGGAGTTCACCCAGCAGTTCCCCGTCGAATCGAAAAACCCAACGGTGGTCCGCAAGATCCAGGCCCGCGACATTTGGTCAAAGATCGTACATAACGCTTGGAAATCAGCCGAGCCGGGAATATTGTTCTGGGATACGATCATAAGGGAATCCATCCCCGATTGTTATGCCGACCTTGGGTTTAAAACCGTCAGCACCAATCCCTGCGGGGAGATCCCTCTTTGTACTTACGACAGTTGCCGCCTTTTAGCCATAAACCTGTATAATTATGTAGATAAACCCTTTACTCCTGATGCCAGTTTTAATTCGGAGCTTTTCATAAACCACGTTCACAAGGCCCAGAGGATCATGGATGATATCATTGACCTGGAACTTGAGAAAGTTGACCGCATACTTGAGAAGATTGATACCGATCCTGAGGCTGAGGATATCAAGGCCAGGGAAAGAGCGATGTGGCTGAATATTAAGAAAAAAGCCATCCAGGGACGCCGCACCGGTTTCGGCATTACAGCCGAAGGCGATATGCTTGCCGCCCTGGGAACCCGCTACGGTTCTGATGAAGCTACGGATTTTTCGGTCGAAGTGCATAAACTTCTTACGATTGAGGCATACCGTTCATCGGTCACCATGGCCAGGGAGCGTGGGCCATTCCCAATTTATGATAATGACCGTGAAAGGAACAATCCTTTCATCCTCAGGTTGAAAGAATCGGCCCTGGATGTGTATGAAGACATGCTCGAGTACGGGCGCCGCAATGTGGCAATGCTTACAATTGCACCCACCGGTTCGGTGAGTATTCTTACACAGACCACTTCCGGGCTGGAACCTGTTTTCGCAGTTTCGTACAAACGCCGCCGCAAGGTCAATCCCAACGACCGGAACGTGAAGATCACGTTTAAGGATGAGGTTGGGGATACCTGGGAGGAATATAATGTGTTCCATCATAAATTCGTCACCTGGCTTCAGATCAATGATTACAATGTTGACGAAGTGGCCCGTATGGACGAAAAGGACCTGAAGGAACTGATTAAAAAATCCCCGTTCTTCCGCGCCACAGCCAATGATGTGGACTGGGTTGCCAAGGTCAATATGCAGGGAGCTGTTCAGAAATGGGTTGACCATTCGATCAGCGTTACGGTGAACGTGCCTGCTGAGACAAAGGAAGAAATGATCAGCAGCATTTACGAAACAGCCTGGAAAGCAGGCTGCAAGGGAATGACGGTGTACCGCGACGGATCCCGCTCAGGGGTTCTCGTAAACAATGAAACCAAGGAAAAGAAGGAAGATATTACCGATTTCCAGGAGACCAAAGCACCTCATCGTCCCGAACGCCTTGAAGCTGACATTGTTCGTTTTCAGAATGAATATGAAAAGTGGATCGCAGTTGTTGGCTTGTTGCACGGACGACCTTATGAAGTGTTTACAGGTCATGCCGAGGATTTCTGGATCCCCCAATGGGTGCAGAAAGGCTGGATCATCAAATCCCGCCCCGACGGGATTTCAAGCCGCTATGACTTTCAGTTTGAAGACAGGCAGGGATACAAGATCACTATCGAAGCCCTTTCGCGTTCATTCAACAAGGAATACTGGAATTATGCCAAACTGATCTCCGGTATTTTACGTCATGGCATGCCTTTGCCTTTTGTGGTTAATATCATCTCCAAACTTCATTTCGAAGTCGACAGCATCAACACCTGGAAGAACGGTGTTGAACGGGCTCTTAAAAAATTCATCCCCGACGGTACCAAAGCAGTGGCCGGTGCATGCCCGAAATGCAACGACGAAGGCGGACTGGTTTACCAGGAAGGATGCCTGGTTTGCAAGAGCTGCGGGTATTCGAAGTGCGGGTAATTTAATCAAATAAAAAGGCAGTTTTCAGACACTGCCTTTTTTCTTTCTGTTATTCTGCGGCAACTACCGGATATACTCCTTTATGCCGTTAAAAGAGGATTTCATTCGAAAGAATACCCGGGTTTTATCAGAAAATCAGTCCTAACGGTTAATCACAATACGTTGCATACTGGTAAATTCAATTGGACCTTTAGCGACGAATTTTACCATGTAAACCCCAGGCGACAATCTGCTTACGTCGAGGCTGAGTTTGTGCTGGCCGGTTGATTGGGAAGGATTGTCTGAAACTGCTAAGACTGGGCCAAGCATTGAATAAATGGTAACGCTTACATTGGCTGCTTCAGCAAGTTCAAAGCTCACCCATAATTGATTGTTTGCAGGATTTGGATAGACGCTGAGTCCCGAAAGAAAAGTTTCGTCAGTTACGATAATGCCGCTTGAAGTTTCAAGATAAGGGGCCTTAAGAACTGCATTTTCAATCGGGATAGCTTCTGCATCAGCCAATTCTGATCCCGGAAGAAGAGATATTAGCGAAGTTGAAGATTCAGCGGGAGCCCCTTTTAATCTCATTTTTATGATCAGCAGTTCCTGCTGAGGTTCCAGCAAAAGAGGCTCAATTTCAGACCATGCAATTTTCAGCTGGGCTCCATGAGTACAGTAAGCAACTTCCCCCCTTGAAGTTTTCACTTCAAGGATATCCACCAGATCATTACGGTATAAAAGATTGAGTGAGATAGCGCTTACATCCGCAGACCTATCCAGACTTAAAGGATATTCGAAAACCTGCCCCGATTTGATCTTCAGAGAACCGGTATATTCCAGAACAAGACCTGAAGCGAGTTTAGCGCCAGGTGCAGGCACATATGATCCATTCACATCCCCGACACAAAGTCCGTAAAAATTCTGAGTTACACTTGCCCCATTGATAATTACAGTGTCGCCTCCTGTAATTTTTTCAAACGTCCAGTCACCCCTGGCAAAATAGTTCTGCAGTCCGGCGAATCTTCTTTTTACCTGTATGGCATCGGTAGCATTGATGGAATTGGAGTTATTCACATCGGCGGCGGTAAGGCGGATCGGTATTGTAATTAATTCAAGACCAGCGAAATGGCGCTGAATTTTTACAGCATCCGTACTGTTGACGCCATCCCAGATCTTGGAGGTCCGGGTTGAAAGCGTATAAACGCCATCGGTTTTACCGGTAAAAAAGTAAGAACCGGTAAGATCAGTGCGTATGGAATCTATCCTCACATTGTTTTGTTTTAGTACAACCCAGAGAGAATCAAGAGGCGTATTGACTGAATTATTATACGTGAAAATACCGTTGATGGAATATCCCAGATTTCCCATAGCAATGAAATGGTTTGGTGAAACCAGTCCATTTCCGCAATCATTTGTGGCATAAACATTCATATTTCCCGATGAAGCAGTAGCAGAGAAATCAACTGTGATTGAGTTGGTGTTAGCGCCTGAAACAATGCTGCAGCCGGCAGGAAGTGACCACACATACCCAGTTGCATTAGGAACCGGAGAAACGGAATAGGCCACACCTGTTTGACCCTGCACAACGACACTTGGACCTGTAATTGAGCCCGGAGCCAAAGGGGTTGTGATTTGTGTGACAGTTAAACTTCCTGTCATTGTTCCAGTCAGATATGTTGCTTTTCGATAGCCTGTGGATGAATAGTCCCCAAAAGTCTGAACACCGAAAGTAATGGCGGCTCCGGTGCCGGGAATATATGCTCCGGCCGGAGATGAGTTTTTAATCAGCCTGTATTCCACACCGTTCTCAGAACCGCTTAAGCCTACAGCAACACCCGCGCTCCCGCTGCAATAAGTGCTGCCTCCGGTTAAATTAAAAGCAGTTACCGGCATATTCAAAACCGGATTGGTAAAACTGCTTGTATGCCAGCTAAAATTGGTTATCAGAGTAGCAGTTCCGGTAACCCCCGGTGGTACAATGGCATAAATAGTTGTGTATGCAGGATTAGTATTCCACCATATCAGTCCCATGGTTGAATGAGCGTAGGCCACGGTGTTGAATATCTGGAAGGTTCCGATTCTTAATCCGGATTCCGGGATCAAGGTTCCGTTGGAAGTTGCTGACGGCCCGTTAATCCTGATCAGACGAGGGTTTGTACTGTTAAAGACAGTGACTCCGCCAGGCGACCAGGGTGAGGGGAGCTCTGTTGAACCTGAGACATAGATGCCTGAAAGGACTCCTCCGTTTAAAATTGCGGCAGAGTTTGAAGCCTGGAATGACAGTTGGAAATTGTTAAGGTAAAGTTCTGTTGTACCCGTACGGTATATATACACATCAAACTGGTAGGTGGTGGCATTTAGCAGAGTGTCGTTTTTAGCAAGGCAGGAGTAGGTGGGAGTTTGGGCGGATGAGTATAATGCGAGCGTTGAAAGTATTACGAAAATCAGGGATTTCGAAAACCTTTTTAAACTTCTCATGGCTTGTTTCATTTTAAATGTAAAGCTTTGCCTGGTGGCGTAATAAGAAATCAGAGTTGCTATCTTCTTCTTTCCGATTCAAAATTAAGCTAAAAATGCTTATCTGTCAAATTCATGATGCATGGCTGAATTTAGTCAAAGATAGAATTCTCGGGTAGAATTGTAAAAATCCTCTTGCGTTCATGTTCATTTTTTAAACGTTAATTTTTTTATCGCCGCGGTTAGTAATTCGATTCTTGAAATAATAAAGATTTTATTAAATTTAGCGATGCTAAATTTAAACGGATGAGGTATTTATCTTCGATTTTTTCTCTGATTTTCGAACTTTCCGACACGCACAGGCTAGTGATACTTCCGAATTCACCGGAAAAATCATATTTACACACCAATAACCAACAACCAACAACCAACAACCAACAAACAATAACCAACAACCAACAACCAACAACATGAAGCACTATTTACTCGGATTTGCTACAATTTTACTAAGTCTCCTGAACATCGGTTCTGCAAACGCGGGCCGGGTTGAACGCTCGAAAATAGATATGGTTGCCAAAAACTGGTACTGCCATTACGCCCCGGAATCAAAGAAGCAGGCCGTGATCACGAAATCCATACCCTACAAATACAACGGCAGGGAATGTTTTCGTATTGTTTCATTCGACAAAGGCGGATTTGTTTTGGTTTCGGCGAATGATGCAGTAATGCCGGTACTTGGTTACGCATTCGATTTCCAGGTTCCCGATTCCATCACCAATGAAGCGGTGAAAGGTTGGTTTGACGGGTACGCAAGGCAGATTGACACAGCCTTTGTTCTTAATCTGCAGAACAATATTTTTTCACTGAAATGGGATGAAATCCTGCAAAATAGTTTTCCGAAATCACCGCTAACCACCGTGGGTCCGCTGTTGACAACGACCTGGGATCAGGGTTGTTATTATAATGAATTGTGTCCGGCAAATGCCGGTGGTGTTTGCGGACATACCTGGGTTGGCTGTACTGCCACGGCCATGGCGCAGATCCTGAAATACTGGAATTACCCGGAAGGTGGGAAAGGTTATAATTCCTATATCCCAAGGTATAACCCGCAATATGGTCCGCAATCAGTTTTCTTTAATGAAACTGATTATAATTGGGCAGGCATGCCTGATGTGCTGACAAACTCGAACAATTCTGTTGCTACCTTGATGTATCATTCGGGAGTATCAGCAAACATGGATTACAATACATCAGCCTCAGGAGCTTATTTATACAGGGCGGCGAATGGTTTCAGAAATAATTTTGATTATTCTGACAGTCTTACTCAAATGTACAGGTCATCTGTGACCGACAGCTTATGGTCTATCACAATTAAGCAGAATCTTAACATTGGCAGACCTGTTCTGATGGAAGGGTATACCAATAATGGCAATCAGGGGCATGCCTGGGTTTGCGACGGTTATCAATCAGATACCTATTATCACATGAACTGGGGATGGTCAGGATCAGCCAACGGCTTTTATTTATTGAACAATTTAAATCCCGGAGGGTATAACTTTAATAATTCCCAATCGGTCCTGATAAATATAGTTCCTAATTTCTCATCTCTTGATGCAGGTTTTTACACCATTACAAACAGTCTTCCTCTGACTCTGCAATTTGTGGATGACTCAAAGGGAAATCCCGGCTCTTTTCAATGGCAGTTTGGCGATTCAACAGTTTCGATGGTGCAAAATCCAATCCATACTTTCCCTGATAGTGGGACTTACCAGGTGTGTTTGATAGTTTTGAAAGGATCAGGTTCTGACACTATAAGGAAGTTGGTCAGGGTATGGAAGGACCATTTTATTCTGACAACGCAATCCATGATTGGAAATGATGGGAAGATACTTGCAGTAGATTACAACCGGGATGGTTACCAGGATATTATCAATACTGGATATATGGGACATCGGTGTTACCAGAATAATGCAGGAACCATTCAATATGTTGCAATGGATTTTCCTACCCAGTCTATGTCTCCGAACTATCTGCATGCCGCAGATATTGACAATGACGGAGACCCTGACCTTATCCTTGATGGGCAACATCCTATGAATGGCTATCTTCACTTTCTTTATTATCTGCGGAATGATTCACTTGGATACATCATCGACACTCTCGAAAATATTCCATTATTTACCAACAATCCCTTTTCCTTTGCCGATTATAACGGTGACGGGAAAGTCGATTTGCTGCTGGGAAACTGCCTGTATAGAAATATTGGTAATAAGAAATTTTGTTTCCAGGGTTTGATAGGAAATGAAGCCGGCATTTCAGCCTGGGAAGATTATGATCTGGATGGGGATCTTGATGTTGCTATTGGTTCCCGGATATTCAACAATCAGGGGAATGGGGTTTTTACTGATGTGGGATTCGGATTTGCAACCGGCAATGCTTACACATGGAGGCATTACAATTATGAATGGGGTGATTATAACCAGGATGGAAAACCTGATTTGCTTGTGGGGGGATCAATCATAAAAAATCTGGGCAATAATACATTCGAACAGATTTTTCCGGATAATACAGCTGGAACATATAAATACAGTGTTTGGGGAGATATTGATAATGACGGGGATCTGGATATAATTTCCATGAGCAGCGGTGTCGGTCTTGGATATTTGATATTCTCAACGAACATATTTATCAATAACAACGGGTCCTTTCAATTATCAAATTCGGATTTACAGGGTATTTTTGAGATGGGTTCCATTGACTGGATTGATTATGATCATGACAGTAAAATTGACTTGCTTCTCGAGGGATATTTCCCCAGCGATTCAACTGGTCAGGGAAATAACTGGACTTCACAGTTGTATAAGAATTTCACAGATTCAATCAACCATCCACCTTCGGTTCCCGGCGGTCTTAGCACGGTATCAACTGGGAACAACGTTATTCTGTCGTGGAATGCATCATCTGATGATAAAACATATTCAGGAAGTTTAACATATAATCTAAGGATCGGAACAACCCTTCATGGAAATGAAATCCTTTCCTCTTTAAGTGATCCTGTTACCGGAGTAAGGTATGTCATGGAAAGAGGAAATACAGGCCAGTCAACTTCATGGAAAATAAACCATCTCATCAACGGTAAATATTACTGGAGCGTTCAGGCGCTTGATAATTCCTATGCCCCTTCAGCTTTCGCTCCGGTAGACAGTTTTTATGTTGCCGGTAATAATCTTCCCCCTGAAATGTTTGAAATGAGTCAGAAGGTGTTTCTTAACACCCCCTCACATATTTCATTGCCAACCCTCTTGAAGGCATATTATGATCCGGAAGGCGATTCACTGAAAGCCATCAGGATCAATAGTCTGCCTGTTTATGGCAGCCTTGAATACAACGGATCAGCAGTGGTAATCAACCAGGTTATACCAATTGCCAGCCTTGAACATCTTCATTATTTTACATCTGTATTAAACGGAGATGAAATATTTATCTCCCCTTTTGATGGAACAAACTGGGGGGTATCCAATGCAAAAATATCTTTGGTTGTATCTCCATTCGAGAAAAGATACATAATAAGTACCCAGCAACAGTCAGCATTTGCCTGGGGTGATTATGATAATGACGGAGACCTTGATCTCGCATCAGCGACAAAAATTTTTAAGAATAATAACGGAGTGTTTCAGGAGATGGGAACTGCTTTATCCGGGTCGGGAAAAGTACTCTGGGGTGACATTGATTCCGACGGCGATCTTGATTTAATCATAGGGGAGAAAGTATATAAGAACAATGGCAATGATCAGTTTGTTTGTTCCCAAACATTAAATCCGGAATTGGCTGACGAAGCAGCTTCTTTTGGAGATTTGTACACTCAAAATACCTTGGATTACCTGCATTCCGGCTCGGAAAACTCTGGAGATCTTGTCACAAAAATCTACCTTAATTCCGGCCAGGGTGTGTTTTCCGACACAACGTTAAACCTGTTAGGATTCAGGTCCGGCGCAGTGGCCTGGGGTGATTTTGACAACGACGGGGATCAGGACCTTGCAATTTGCGGAATTTACAATGGCAGTAATCAGCGTAAAACGGTTATCTATCGCAATGACAATGGACAGTTTACCGACATCCAGGCAAATTTGCCGGGAGTGAATGTTGGCACTCTGGATTGGGGGGACTATGATCGTGACGGAGACCTGGACCTGTTGCTGTGCGGCTCTACAGGAACAATAAGCACTTTGATTACAAAGGTCTACAGAAATGATGGAGGAAATTTCAATGAAGCTGCCTCCTTCCCGGGGGTTGCGCAGGGTTTCGCAAAGTGGATTGATGTGAACGCCGATGGTTTTCCTGATGTAATATTGGGAGGTTTTATGGATTACCCGGGGAGGGCAGTAATACTGTTCATTAATATCAATGGGCAATATTTTGCAGAAATCCCGGGAGCCGATCTGCCTGATCTCGCTTATGTTTCATTTGCAGCAGGCGATTATAACAATGACGGATATCCTGATTTCATTCTTTCAGGTTTAACAGAAACCAATGCCGAGTTTACAGCAATTTACCGCAATTGCTTCGGATCCGATACAGTTATGGTGAATACTCCTCCTTCGGTTCCCACCAGCCTTCATACAATACAAACACCTGCAGGAATGATCCTGCAATGGGATAAAAGTGTCGACAGCTCCACTCCTCAAAACACGCTTTCCTACAATATTTTAGTAAGCAGGTATCCCGACAGTCTTTTCGTTGCTTCACCAATGGCTGATCCCGAAAATGGATTCAGAAAAATACCACGGCAGGGGAATACTTGTTTAAATAATTTCTGGAGAATAGACAGCTTAGCGCTGGGGCGGTATTACTGGACAGTTCAGGCTATTGATAACTCATTTTCGGCAAGCCACTTTGCTGCCCTTGATTCGTTTGACATTCATCCTCCGGTTCAGCTTTCGGGCCATATAGTATATAACAATACAAGCGAAAGTAAGCTTCAATGGGTAGAGATTAGTCTCATAAACGGGCAAACCACTATGGGCGCTTTATATACAGATACGGCAGGTTCATATAATTTCAACCAGGTTTATCCCGGAATTTATCGTGTTACATGTAACAGCTGGAGTCTCTGGAATGGTGTCAACGGAACCGATGCCTTAAAGATCCAACGCCATTTTGCCGGAATAGAATTGCTTACTGAGCCTGTAAGACTTCAGGCAGCCGATGTCAACAACAGCAATTCCATCAATGGAACTGATGCTCTTAAAGTCAAGCGCCGTTTTGCCGGAATTGATACCGCCTTTGCCAGAGGAAATTGGACATTCGCAAAACCCATTACCGGGGGCGATTCAATAATCGTTATCGGGTCGAACATAAGCCAGGATTTCTATGGCTTATGCGTTGGCGATGTAAACGGTTCGAATGTACCAATACCTGGAATGAAGAGCAGCTCAGGAGTTTTGATGAGCTATTCGGATACCATTTTTGTGCAGCCGGAGCAGGAATTTGATCTGCCTGTCTGGGTTGACAAAGACCTCTCCTTATCTGCAGTTTCATTGGTGATTGAATTACCTTCAGAAAAAATTCAGGTCCTTGACGTCAAAATGAATTCCGGAACTGTCATTTATCATATGTTTGGTAACAGTCTGCGGATGGCATGGTCAGAAATCGAACCGCTTGAACTTTCGCAAGGCGGGGAAATGCTATGGGTACGGATGAAAATCATCCGCAGTCAAATCGAAAATGAAATCATCCAGGCTCACATTACCAATGAATGTGAGCTGGCGGATGTTGATGCTAATGTTTTGAGAGGGGTGACCCTGAAAACAAAAACCATCAAGCTACTTGCATCCTCCCATCCTGCATCAGAAGTCTCAAATTCGACTC
>SESA01000779.1_pt1 | contig 18773 bp, 12 predicted proteins | sample 3171451 | NCBI WGS metagenome assembly SESA01 (sample SAMN06051862, study PRJNA518727) | freshwater metagenome | biome: subpolar coniferous forest; feature: holomictic lake; material: water; isolation source: holomictic Lake 227, 8 m depth | place: Canada: near Kenora, Ontario | collected...
GCTCTTCTTCTGACGTTGCTTCTGTTCTCAAAACTGATATCCATTTTATCAGCTCTTCTTCCTCTGATGCATTCGTATCTGTTGAAAGAGAGAATGGCAGCAGTGAAAGTTATTCAACAGGCAGCAGCAGCGATGCTCAGTCAAGCTATGTCTCTATCAGTGATCTTTCCTCTGACTCTCAGATCAACTGGCAGAGTGATATGGCTAATCGTGCTGGATCAATTGATCTGTGGCTCAAGAGTGACAGCTCGAATGACTCGGTAAACCTGACCATCAATTCAGCCTATGCCGAGAATAACGACAGGATTGCTGACAGATCTACCTATAGTGCAACAGTGAATGCTTCTGGTGTTGAGGTCATGAATGTGACAAGCACAGGTCATAGCGTATCAAGCAGCACTTCAGGCAGCCAGAATTCTGATATGGCTTCCTCAAGCAGCAGCCACGCATTTGACAGTGTGATTAACACCCTGTCATTGAATGACAGCCAGCTTGTGACCCTGAACATCTCTGGCGATCAGAGGATGTCGTTCAGCTCATCAGCAGACCAGCAGTCACTGAAGACAATCGACGCATCACAGAACACTGCCGGTGTGACAATTGATTCAAGTGCCACTTACAGTGATTCCTCAATGAGGATCATTGGTTCATCAAAGGCAGATAGCATTATTGTCAATGGCAGTAACGAGATGCTGACCGGTAATGGCGGCAGCGACAAGTTCGTATGGCACAATGACTCTGACAGCAGCTCAAGCTCTATCCAGAGAAGCACCATCACGGACTTCGAAGCCAACAGTGCCAAGAAAGCTGGTGATGTATTGGTATTCAGCCAGAATGCAAGTGGCAGCGGTGTTTATGTCAGCGAAATGAGTTCGTCTGATTCAGCATCAAGCTACCTGCAGAGCCACACTGGTTCTTCACTGACCGCAGCTCTGGATTCATCCAGCCACTGCCTCTATGTTGACAACACAGGTGATGGTCAGGCTGACTTTATGATCCAGTTGACCGGCGTTTCGCACATTGATTCAAGTGCAATTGTTTTGGTCTCCTGATTCCCCCTAAGGTCGCACTCTTTACTCACCTGAAGGGTGCCTTGTGAAAACCCCGAGAACCCGCTTCCCAAAAGGAGGCGGGTTCTTTTTGTCGGGTAAATATTTGGTTATTTAATGAATACAATTTATCTTATAAAGCAGTACTTCGTTTTTTTTGTCACGTGCCGTTGAGTGTTTATCATTCTTTCGTGCGCTTTGTGAAGTGTAGTACTTGCTACATGTCGGTCGTTTATGAAAAAAAATGCAGAATATGTTGAATATAAGCGTGGCCTGTTGTGAAAGGAATTAAAGAAAAATCCCCCCTGCGCGATGCCATTTCTGCGCTTTTTCCCTTTCTCACGAAGACTTTTTATTTCAGTGTGGTTGTCAATGTGCTTGTTCTTGCACCGAGCGCATATATGATGGAGGTCTATGACCGTGTGGTCAACAGCCGGAGTCCGATGACACTTTTGATGCTTACGCTGCTTGTGGTCGGTGCATATATGTTGCTTGAGGCGCTTGAGTTGGTGCGTCGTCAGATCATGCATGAAGCAGGTAAGGAATTTGACAAGGGGTTGCGTGCGGGAGTGTTCAACTCTATTTTTTCTGCAAGACTTTTAAATCTTCCGATATCGGGTCCGCAGGCGTTGCGTGATCTTAAAGTTATTCGGGAGTTTATTCCCTCCCCGGCAGTACTGGCTTTTGTCGATGCTCCTCTTGCCTTGCTTATTCTTGTGATCATTTTTTTGATGAGCCCTGCTCTTGGATGGTTTGCTGTTGCTGGAGCAATTGTGCAGTTTGGTATAGGTGTGCTCAATGAGCGCCGCATCCGTGAGCCGATGCTGGCGGCTAATCGCAGTTCCGTGCAGGCCCAGAGCTACGCAGATGGTGTGATTCGCAATGCGCAGGTGATTGAGTCGATGGGAATGCTTTCTTATATTCACAAACGCTGGATGGGTCGCCAGCATGAGTTTCTTGTTCAGCAGGCGGTTGCTTCGGATCATGCGGGTACCAATGCGGCTTTGTCCAAGCTGGTTCAGAGTCTTTTGAGTTCCTTATTGCTTGGTATCGGTTGCTGGCTGACATTGAAAGGTGAGTTGCATGGCTCTGGAATGATTGTTGCTTCTATTCTTGGAGGCAGGGTGCTTGCGCCGCTTGTGCAGATTATCGGGAACTGGCGTCAGGTTGAGGGTGCCATGGAATCATTCACTCGGCTGGAGAGTTTACTGAAGGAGTTTCCCGAGAAGGAGAAAGGTATGGCATTACCGGCGCCAACAGGAGTGCTTTCAGTTGAAGGGCTCTTTGCCGGTGCGCCGAGAAGTCAGGTGCAGATTCTCAAGGGAGTAACCTTCAGGATGCTTGCTGGTGCCTCATTGGCGGTTGTGGGGCCTTCTGCTTCAGGCAAAACAACGCTGGCAAGGTTGCTGGTTGGTATATGGCCAGCTTTGCAGGGCAAGGTGAGGCTTGACGGGAATGATATTTTTCAGTGGGACAAGGAGGAGCTTGGTCAGTATGTTGGCTATCTTCCTCAAAATGTCGAACTCTTTGAAGGTACCATTTCAGAGAATGTTGCCCGTTTCGGTGAGCCGGATGAGGATAAGGTTCAGGAAGCTTGTCGTCTTGTTGGTCTGGATGGATTTATTTCCCAGTTACCAAAGGGGTATGATACCCAGATAGGAGATGATGGATCTTTCCTGTCGGGTGGTGAGCGGCAGCGTGTTGCTCTGGCCCGTGCGATCTATGGTTTTCCAAAGTTTGTGGTGCTCGACGAACCGAATGCCAGCCTCGATGATGCGGGTGATGCTTCGCTGGTTAATGTGATCAGGCAGTTGAAAGTTCAGGGTGTGACGGTGATTGTCATTACCCACAGGATGAATATTCTTGCGGTAATGGAGTATATGCTTGTGCTGGTTGATGGGCAAATCCAGCGTTTTGGTACCTGTCAGGAGGTGCTTTCAGCCTTGCAGACACCACCACCTGCGGCATCACAACAATCTTCAAACCCTCAGCCAAAGGCCTAACTCTTATCCGGAAGCAGATATTATTTCATGAAACCTGATTTTTTTGATCGCAGTGCCTTGGCCCGTCAACTCTGGCTTTTTCGCAGAGAGTTTATCTGGGTAGGCGTTTTCAGCATGATCGCCAATGTGTTGATGTTGACACCGACGATTTATATGCTTCAGGTCTATGGTCGTGTCATGAAGAGTGGCAGTGAACTGACTCTGCTTATGGTGACATTTTTTCTTGTGTTTTTTTATGTCATCATGGCTTTTGCCGAGTGGCTTCGCTCACGTCTTCTGGTGCGTGTTGGAGTCAGACTCGATGAGGGATTGAACTCGCTGGTGTTTAATGCGAGCTTTGAGGCTTACCTGAATCGTACCCGTCACAATGTATCGGAGGCGTTCTCTGATTTGACCAATATTCGTCAGTTTATGACAGCCAACGGCGTGATAGCGTTTTTTGATACTCCCTGGACGCCGGTCTATATTGCGGTTATTTTTCTTCTAAGTCCTTTTTTGGGCTGGCTTTCAGTTTTGTTTGCCGTTATACAGCTTGGGTTGACTTTTCAGACTCACCTGATAAGTTCCAAGGAGATCGAGAAGGCGGCAGATGCAGGAAATGACAGCTATCGTTATGTGCAGAGCAAGCTTCGCAATATTGAACCGGTGCATGCCATGGGTATGGCGGGGAATTTTCGCAGGCGTTGGCTCATGCTGCATGAAGATTCACTTGAAAAGGCGGAGTCTTCCCTTGATAGACAACATCGCCAGCAGGCTTTTGCCAAGTTTGTGCGTTACACCATGCAGTCGCTTACGCTTGGCGCAGGAGCTCTGATGGTTATAAAAGGAGAGATGGCTGTTGGCTCCATGATTGCGGCCAATGTGCTGATGTCTAAGGCTCTTCAGCCGCTTGACCTGATTGTTGCTACATGGAAGCCATTTATTCAGTCTCGTACGGCATTTTTTCGACTGGAAAAGCTTCTTGAGGATTTTCCGGAAAGTCATCCCGGAGCAAAACATCAGGATCCCCTTGGCGAGATAAGGCTCGAAGGGCTTTCTGCAACTGTCGAGGGGCGTCAGGCCCCTATTTTGCAAGACATTAATGTTGTTTTTCCTGCTGGCAGGGTAGTGGTGGTGATTGGTCCTTCGGGTTCGGGAAAATCAACACTGGCGCGCTGTATCGTTGGAGTGTGGCCGAAGCGGGAGGGGCGTGTGCTCATCGATGGTGAGCCGATAGAGAGCTGGGACAGGAAGGAGCTTGGGCCGCATATCGGCTATCTTCCGCAGGATATTGAGTTGTTTGATGGCTCGATTGCCGAAAATATTGCCCGTTTTGCTGAGATAGACCCGCTTAAGGTTATTGAAGCTGCAACGCGTACCGGTATTCATGAGATGATTTTGCGTTTTCCTCGTGGTTATGATACTCAGATAGGTGAGGCCGGTGGAATGCTTTCGGGTGGGCAACGGCAGCGACTTGGTCTTGCCAGAGCGATGTATGGCAATCCTGCAATTATTGTGCTTGATGAACCGAATGCAAACCTCGATGATGCAGGAGAGCGGTCGTTGCTTCAGGCCATAATGGATTTGAGAAAGGCCAATAAAACGGTTATTCTCATTACGCATCGTCCAAACGTTCTTGGGGTGGCAGATCTGTTGGCTGTTATGGAGGGCGGAAGGATTGTCCGTTGTGGGCTACGTGATGAGGTGATTGCAGCCTTGCGTCCCCCGGAGGTACGCCCTTCTGAAGCCTGATTCAATATTTGACAAATGTTTAAAGGATAGCAATGAGTATTCGTGATGTCATGGCAAAGATGAAGCCTGCTTCATCGCCAACAAATATGGTCGTAAAAGATGCAAAGTATAGTGATACCCGAAGTCCTATCCGGCTTGGTATATGGATATTGCTTGTCGGATTTGGAGGGTTTCTGCTCTGGGCGGCATTTGCGCCCCTTGATGAAGGTGTGCCTTCCCAGGGAATTGTAAGCATAGCCACAAAACGCAAGGTGGTAGAGAATCTGCGGGGTGGCAGAATCGAGAAGGTTTCTGTCAGGGAGGGTCAGATGGTTCAGGAAGGTGATGTGCTTATGACGCTTGACGCTCAGACGGCCAAAGCACGATATGATGAGGTGCATCAGCACTATATCGGTATGCGGGCTACTGCGGATCGCTTGATTGCGGAGCTGAGCGGTGCTGCTTCAATTACTTTTCACAAAGATCTTCATAACGATCCTGAACGGGCGATTGTTGAACAGAATATGAAGAACCAGCGCCAGCTCTTTTTGACGCGCAGGGTTAGTTTAAAGATTCTCAATGATCAACTTGCGGGCATAAGAACACTGGCGAAGGAGGGTTATGCACCTATAAGCCAGCAGCGTGATCTTGAGCTTAAGATTGCGGATTTCAAGTCAAATACAGCTTCCCAGTTTGCGCAGGTTCAACTTGAAGTGGAGGCTGATGCTGAAAAGGCCAGGGCACTTGCTGCTGAGCTTGAAGATACCGAGGTGCGTGCTCCGGCATCAGGTCAGGTGGTTTCTCTGCAGGTGCAGACTGTTGGAGCAATCATTCAGCCGGGCCAGAAGATTATGGATATTGTGCCTCTGCACGAGGGCCTGCTTATTGACGCCAAGGTTGCACCCCAATTTATCGACAGTATCCGCAAGGGTCTTCCGGTTGATGTGAGCTTCTTTTCGTTTTCTCACTCTCCACAGCTTGTGGTGAAGGGACAGGTCGAGTCGCTTTCGAAAGATATCGTGACTGACCCTCAGGTTAACCCGATGGCGCCTGGTGCATCCTATTATCTTGCTCGAATATTTGTAACTCCTGAAGGAATGAAAGCCCTTGGCAAACGTCAGATGCAGCCGGGAATGCCAGTGCAGGTTGTCATCAAGACCGGTGAGCGTTCGCTGTTGACCTATCTTGTCGATCCGCTTGTAAAGAGGATTACGGTCTCGATGAAAGAGGAGTAGGTTTTGCAGTTCAGCCAGGATTTTGCAAACGGAGCGAATAACTAAACGTGATGAGTGAGTTGTCTATGAAGCTAATGGTGTGTTTGATGATAGTGATCGGGCTGTTTGCCGCTTTGCCGGTCAAAGCAGATACTCCTGTCAAAACGGGGCCACTTGATTTATCGACGGCCTATCAACAGGCTCTGAAATATGATGCTCGTTTGCGTCTGGCACAGGCCGATAACATGGCAACGAAAGAAGAGATTGCCAAGGCTTGGTCTCAGTTCAGGCCAAATGTTCGCGTGAGCGCTTCACGGGGTCGTAACCAGACTCAGTATACCGGAAAATATCCTGGTACCCAGGATTTTTATAATACAGTGACGAACGGTTTTACTGTAAGACAGTCCTTGTTCAACATGTCGAATATTGCCGAGTATAAACAGTCAAAGTCTGTGGTGGCAAAAAGTGATGCTGATTTGCATAAAGAAGAGGAGACTCTCATTGTCAGGATTACAGAGGCTTATTGCAATGCACTGTATGCCGAAGATAATCTTGAGTTCAGCCAGGCACACGTCAAGGCATCACTGGAGCAGCTTCAGCAGGCCAAACGACGTTATGATAAAGGGTTTGGTACCGTTACCGAAATCGGTGAGGCACAGGCAAATTATGATATGGCGCTGGCAGAGGGAGTCGATATTGCCAATTCCGTAGAGTTCAGTCGGCGTGAACTTGAGAATATTACAGGGAGCTATCCCTATGAACTCTGTAAAGTAGTTCCAGAGAAGATGGTTTTCCTCCCTGCTTCGCAGAATGGCGTTGAGGCCTGGATAGATCTTGCAATGGTTGGGAACAAGGACATTGTTGGTGCACGTGAGGAAATTCAGGTTGCCTGGCGTGAGGTTCAGAAACAGAAGGCTGCCCGTTATCCGACGATCGATCTGGTTGGAGGGAAAAGTTATTCTGTCAGTGAAAACAATTATTCCATCGGTTCAACCTACAATACCTATTCGATTGCCCTGCAAATGAGTTTGCCGATCTATACTGGTGGTTATATCAGTGCTTCTGTACGTCAGGCACATGCAAAGTGGATTAAAGCCGATGAGCAGCTAAGATGGCGGGAACGGGGGACAGAATCGGATGTCAGGAAGTATTACAATGGCCTTCTTGGCAGTGTAGCCCAGATAAATGCCTATGAACAGGCTGTTAAGTCTGGAGAAATTGCCTTGAAGGGTACCGAAAAAGGGTTTCAAACAGGGTTGCGTACTAACGCAGATGTACTTGATGCAGGGCAGAAGCTTCTGGCAAGCAGGCGGAATCTGGCCAAGTCACGCTATCAGTATATCATGAACCGCATGATGCTCAAGCAGAGTGCCGGTACTCTGTTTGCTGCTGATATTGATGAAGTGAATAACTGGTTTCATCCTGTGAAGTGACATGAATTCGAAATGACACCATCTTTCCCGGTTTATTTCCAATCCTTTCAGTAATCCGTTTTTTCCGCCCTCTATGCCAGTAATGCGGGGAAACACGAAAAAGAAAGGTACCCACTGTTATGCTTCTTCTCTATAAAATTGTAACAGCACTTCTGATGCCAGCAGGCTTCACTATCCTCTGCCTGTTGTGTGGTCTGATTTTGCGTAGGAGGTTTTTTCTATGGTTAGGCTTTCTGGCACTCTTACTGTTCAGTATGCCTGTGGCAAGCGATGCCTTGATGCGAGTTCTGGAGGGTCAGTCGGGAAGGGTTCCGGTCAGCTCAATTTCGAAGGCTGATGCCATTGTGGTGTTGAGCGGTATGATCGAGCCGGTTGAAGGGGCTTCACTGGGGGAGTGGGGTGACGCTGTTGATCGCTTTGAAGGTGGTATCGAGCTGTTCAGGGCAGGCAAAGCTCCGGCGATAGTTTTTACTCGCGGGCAACTTCCCTGGAAGCCTGATTTGATACCTGAGGGTGAGTTACTTTCCAAAAGAGCTCTGCTGCTTCAGCTTCCCCCAAAATCGATTCGATTGACCGCCAAAGCTGGCAATACTGCCGATGAAGCGCTTGCCACTGCCAGGTTGTTGGGTGTCGGCAAGGGTGCAGGGAAAAAAATTATTCTGGTCACCAGCGCATACCACATGCGACGCTCTCTTTTACTTTTTGAAAAAGCAGGCTTTGATGTTGTTCCGTTTCGTGTGGATTTTCAGGTATTCGATAAAAGCAGGTTGACTGTACTACATTTTTTGCCGTCTGCAGGGGCGCTTGTGCAGTCTGAAAAAGCGCTGCATGAGTTGGTCGGGTGGCTGTTTTATTGGGGAAAGAGCCAATTGGGGCTTGGAGAAAGAGTTGTTTGATTTTATTTGCTGCTTTTTTTCTTGTTGTGGGAACACCTTTTTTGGTATTGCAATCAACCAGAGAAATCAATATTATTTTTCTGCCGAATGGACGATGTTTCAGGTTTGCGCTGGTATGCTCTCTATGTTCGCTCCCGTCATGAAAAGCAGGTACATCGTAAATTGCTTGAAAAGCAGCTTGTGAGTTTTCTGCCGTTGCTTGAAACCTGGAAAAGGTGGAGTGACAGAAAGAAAAAAGTGTGTGATCCTTTGTTGCGAGGCTATGTTTTTGTCAATATCGATTTTCGCAGGGATCATGTCAGTGTGCTCGAAACAGAAGGGGTAGTGAAGTTTATCGGGATAGGTAAAACTCCTTCGATTATTTCTGAACATGATATTGAGTGGCTCAAAAAGCTTGTCAGGGAGCCCGATTCCATCAGTCGGACTGTTGCCTCTCTTCCTTCAGGTCAGCGGGTGAGGGTTCTTGCTGGTCCGTTTAAAGATTTGGAAGGGATTGTTGTAAAACAGGGCAGGGAGACCAGGCTTGTGGTTTATTTTGACAGCATTATGCAGGGTGTGGAAATCAGCATATTTCCAGATGTGCTTGAGCCGATTGCTCGCAGGAGTACGGATGATCACCAATGAACATGGAGTGACACCGGTTTTGCGTTTTTATTAATTGAGGGCGATTAAACAGCAATGGAGGGTTATGGAGACGCATAAAAAAGAGTATACAGCGATACGGGATATCTTCAGTCTGCCGGTTATTGTTGCTGCACTCGGTTACTTTGTCGATATCTATGATCTGGTGCTTTTCAGCATCGTCAGGGTGCCGAGTCTCAAATCGCTTGGACTTTCCGGGAAAGAACTGATCGATTATGGGGTCTATCTGCTCAATATGCAGATGATAGGTATGCTGGTTGGCGGTATTCTCTGGGGTTGGCTGGGCGATAAAAAGGGTCGTCTGAAAATCATGTTTGCCTCTATTCTGCTCTACTCTCTTGCCAATATTGCCAATGGGTTTGTCTCTTCACTTCCGGCTTATGCGGTATTGCGCTTCATTGCCGGTGTTGGTCTTGCCGGGGAACTCGGGGCTGGTATCACGCTTGTTTCGGAGGTGCTGCATACCCGTATACGAGGTTACGGCACCATGCTTGTCGCTTCTATTGGAGTTTCGGGAGCAATTCTGGCCAATATTGTTGCCAATACCTATGAGTGGCATAACGCCTTTTTTATTGGAGGAGGGCTCGGCCTGTTGCTGCTTCTGGCCCGATTGAAGGTTGCCGAGTCGGGGATGTTCAAGGCTATGGAGGAAAAAACGGCAATCAGTCGTGGCAATATGCTCGCCTTGTTTACTGACCGGAACCGCTTCTTCCGCTATCTCAACTCTATCGTGATTGGTGTGCCGATCTGGTTTGTCGTTGCTGTTCTCATTACTTTTTCTCCGGAGTTTGGAGTCGAACTGGGTATTACCGGCCCGGTTTCTGCCGGTAATGCAGTCATGTTCTGCTACCTTGGGCTTGTGTTTGGTGACCTCTCAAGTGGTCTTTTGAGCCAGCTTTTGCAGAGTCGCAAAAAGGTTATTCTCTTGTTTATGCTGCTTACTGTTGGAGCGGTTGCACTCTATTTTCTTCAAGGCAAACAGAGCCCGCAGTTCTTTTATGCAGTTTGCGCTGCGCTTGGTTTTGCAGGCGGATACTGGGCTATTTTTGTCACCGTTGCAGCCGAGCAGTTCGGCACCAACCTTCGGGCAACTGTTGCGACTACAGTACCCAATCTTGTTCGCGGAATGGTGGTGCCCATTACCATGCTCTTTCAGTTCAGCCGCTCTCATTTCGGGCTTGAATCAGGAGCCTTGCTGGTGGGCGGTATCTGTATCACTGCTGCTTTTCTGTCGCTCCGAGCCCTTGATGAGACCTTCCACAAGGATCTTGACTATTACGAGGAATTTCTGTGATAATGTAGGGGCACGTTGGGGGGCACGGCATTGTGGGGGCACGGCATTGTGGGGGCACGGCATGCCGTGCCCCTACGACAATTCCATTTTGAGGAATTTCCCGGTATAGGAATGTTCCATTTCGGCTATCTCTTCAGGCGTGCCTTCGGCGATGATGGTTCCGCCTTCGTAGCCTCCTTCCGGCCCAAGATCGATAACCCAGTCGCTGTTTTTGACAATATCGAGATTGTGTTCGATGATAATGACACTGTTGCCTTTGTCTACCAGTTTTCGCAACACTTCCAGCAGGTGCTGGATATCCTGGAAATGAAGGCCTGTGGTTGGTTCGTCAAGAATGTAGAGGGTTTTGCCAGTCTGAATTTTGGCAAGCTCGGCTGAGAGCTTGATGCGTTGTGCTTCACCGCCAGAGAGCATGGGTGAGGGCTGGCCGAGTTTGAGATAGCCGAGTCCGACGCTTTGCATTGTTGTGAGTATGCGGAGAATCCGGGGAAAGTCAACAAAGAATTCCGCAGCCTCTTCGATAGTCATTTCAAGCACGTCTGCTATGGATTTTCCACGATATTTTACCAGCAGGGTTTCGCGGTTGTAGCGCTCTCCCTTGCAGTTTTCGCACGGTACATAGACATCGGGCAGAAAGTTCATCTCTATTTTTCGTGTACCGGCACCCTGGCATACCTCACATCGTCCACCCTTGACATTGAAGCTGAACCGCCCGGCCTTGTATCCCCTGATCTGTGATTCGGGAAGGCGGGTAAAAAAGTCGCGGATAAAGGTGAAGGCTCCCGTATAGGTTACCGGGTTAGAGCGGGGAGTGCGTCCGATTGGTGACTGGTCGACATTGACGATTTTGTCGATATTTCTGATTCCCTCGATGCTGTCGTAGGGATAGGTAATGAGTTTGGAGCGGTAAAAATGGCGCGCAAGAATAGGGAAGAGTGTTTCGTTGATAATTGTTGATTTTCCTGATCCACTGACGCCGGTAATGCTGACAAGTGAGCGGAGCGGAATGGTGATATCGATATTTTTCAGGTTGTTGCCCCGGCAACCTTTAAGTTTAAGGAACTGCGGCTCCTCTGTTTCACTGCTTTTTACGCCCTTGAAAAACACCTGACGGGTCTCCCGAAGGTATTCTGCTGTCAGAGAGTTGAAGTCAGGGGAGTCGGCTCTTCCCTGGGCGACGATCTCTCCACCATATTCTCCTGCACCGGGTCCAAGGTCGATGATTTCATCAGCCTCCAGCATGGTGTCCTTGTCATGTTCGACAACCAGTACGGTATTGCCGAGATCACGGAGTCGTTTCAGTGACTCTATCAGCTTGTGATTGTCCCGCTGGTGCAGTCCTATGCTCGGTTCATCGAGCACATAGAGCACTCCGCTGAGCTGTGAGCCAAGCTGCGATGCCAGTCGGATGCGCTGGGCTTCGCCTCCGGAGAGGGTTTGCGAACTTCTGTCAAGAGAAAGGTAGCCGAGTCCGACATTGAGAAGGAACTCAAGTCGTTTGACGATTTCGTGCAAGATCGGTGTGGCGACAAGCCGCTCTTTTGTGGTCAGTTTTTCAGGCAGAGCGATAAAAAAAGCCAGCGCTTCCGGCAAGGGCAGGGCTTCCGATTCGGCTATGTTCAGTCCGTCTATTTTTACCAGAAGACTCTCCTTGCGAAGTCTTGCACCTTTGCATACAGGGCAGGGCTGACGGATCATGTAGCTTTCCGCCCACTCCCTTACTTTTGGGGAACTGGCATTTTTACGGATTTCATCCACGTATGGGAGAGCACCCGGAAAAGGCTGCGGGTAGAGCGTGTCGCGACCTGAGTAGGTATAGCTGACATCAAAGGTGCGACTGCCAGATCCGTGCAGCAGAATGGCCATTGCTTCCTGCGGAATATCACCAACCGGAGTGTCGAGAGTGAAGTTGAACTCCCTGGCAATAGCCCTTATCACCTGCCAGAGGTTTCGTTTTCCGGATTTGCCGAATGGATCGAGCCCTCCGTCGTTTAGGGAGGTAGTCAAATCGGGTATCATCAACTCGCCTGAAAGCTGCATAAGCTCTCCGAGTCCGTTGCACTCGGGGCATGCGCCATAAGGAGAGTTGAAACTGAAGTGGTTCGGAGCAAGCGTATCTACCGGTACCGAACCGTCTGAATAGGCATAGCGTGTGCTGAAGACCAGCTCTTTCAGTTCGCTTTCAACCGGGTCGCATATAACTGTTGATTTGTGCTCCGACATGCCGACGGCAAGGCTGATTGCCTGTCTGAGGCGCTCTTCGCAATCAGGAGCGATAACAAGACGGTCAACGACCAGTTCGATGGAGTGGCTTTTATAGCGCTCGATCTGCATCTCTTTTTCCATTTCCCGGTACTTTCCGTCAATACGCACACGGAGAAAGCCCTTGAGCAGCAAGCGTTCGAACAGCTCTCTGTAGTGGCCCTTGCGACCTGTTACAAGAGGCGAGAGTATCTGGATTTTCGTGCCTTGGGGCAGTGCAAGAATGGCTTCAGCGATGCTTTCTTCACTTTGTTTCTGCAACATTTGTCCGGTAACAGGGTCATAGCGTCTTCCTGCCTTGGCGTAGAGCAGACGGATAAAGTCATGAATTTCGGTGATGGTTCCGACCGTTGAGCGTGGCGAGCGGTTTGTGCTTTTCTGGTCTATGGAAATAACCGGAGAGAGTCCTTCGATGTAATCAACATCAGGGCGCTCGATGCTGCCGATATATTGGCGGGCATAGGGCGAGAGTGTTTCCATAAAACGGCGCTGTCCTTCGGCATAAATGGTGTCGAAGGCAAGGCTTGACTTCCCCGAGCCTGAAAGGCCTGTAATGACCACAAACTTGTTGCGTGGAATATCGAGAGAGATATTTTTGAGGTTGTGTACTCTTGCTCCCCTGATGGTAATATGGCTGAATTCCATGTGTTTTTTCTATGCTCTTGTGTTGCGAAGCCGGCAACAGGCGGTGTTAATCTGGCAATGAAAACCTTTCAAACCTGCACCTTTAGTGCCAATGCATAAGGTAACAGCAAGGTAAAGGCGATAGTTTTTTTTCGGAAAAAAACTTTGTAAAAAAACTTTCTGCTTTATATTCGGTTCGTCTGTCCGATCACTGAGAGGATGGATACCCTTTTTGAATAATAATAACTCAACAATATAAGCTGTAATTCAATATGGAAATTATTTACCAGAAGCAAGCCGAAAAAGGCAAACAGTGTCAGGATTGCCAGAGCTTTTCTCCAAAGGAAACTGATCCGGTTGCCGGTACCTGTTTTGGCAAGGATGTCGTTGCCGAAGGTGGCTGTATGTTTTTCAAGAAAAAAGAGGCACAGTAACAGTTTTTTTGAATCATAGAGAACAGTCAATAAAAAAAGGCGGCCAGCGGGCCGCCTTTTTAATTGTGTAGAGTTGCCCTTTTACAACCAGGGAGAGGTTGCTGGAGGGTTATCTCAGCCTTGCAGGGCAGCTCTTGCTGCAGCAAGACGGGCAATCGGTACCCTGTATGGGCTGCATGAAACATAGTTCAGCCCAAGCTGATGGCAGAACTCAACCGTTGCAGGATCACCGCCATGTTCACCGCAGATACCGAGCTTAAGGTCAGGTTTGACAGAGCGACCCTCTTTTGCCGAAATGCTCATCAACCGGCCAACGCCATCCTTGTCGATAGACTCAAACGGATTGAACGGGAAGATATTCTGCTGCTGGTAGGTCGGCAGGAACTGTCCGGCATCGTCACGGCTCATGCCGAGACCCATCTGGGTAAGGTCATTGGTGCCATAACTGAAGAAATCGGCAGCAGTAGCAATCTGGTCGGAAGTGATTGCTGCACGAGGAACCTCGATCATGGTGCCCACCAGGTAAGTTATTCCGGTTCCCTGTTCGGCAATGACGCTGCGAGCAGTTTTGTGGATGATCTCACTGGTGATTTCAAGCTCTTTTACCGTACTGATCAGCGGAACCATGATTTCAGGTACCACTTCCAGTCCCTCTTTTTTCAGCTTGCAGGCGGCTTCGATAATGGCACGCACCTGCATCACCGTGATGTCCGGGTAAAGGATACCGAGGCGGCAGCCACGCAGACCAAGCATGGGGTTGAACTCGTGCAGGTCGTTGATACGCTCTTTTACTGTTGCAAAAGGTTTGCCCATCTTGCCGGCAAGAACTTCGATCTCACTGTCGGTGTGTGGCACGAACTCATGAAGCGGAGGATCGAGCAGCCTGATGGTGACAGGACGTGAACCCATCGCTTTGAAGAGTCCGTAGAAATCATCGCGCTGATAGGGGAGCAGCTTTTCAAGCGCTTTTTTGCGGCCTTCGACATCGTCTGCCAGAATCATCTCTCTCATGGCGTCAATACGATCTCCACCGAAGAACATGTGTTCAGTACGGCAAAGTCCGATACCTTCGGCGCCAAAAGTGATGGCGATTTCCGCCTGGTCAGGCTGGTCAGCATTGGTACGAATCTGGAGTTTGCGATACTTGTCGGCCCACTCCATAAGCTGTTTGTAGATAGGCCAGGTCGGTGCATCTTCAGGCTTGAGGGTTTTATCGACCAGAACCTCGATGATTTCCGAGTTTTTGGTAGCAACCTTTCCGGCAATGACCTCGCCGGTGCTTCCGTCGATAGAGATGTAGTCACCTTCCGCGAGGACAAGCTCACTGCCGTCAACCCGCATCTCACCTTTCTGGTAGTCAATGCTCAGCGCACTGCATCCTGCAACGCAGACTTTGCCCATCTGACGGGCAACCAGTGCAGCGTGGGAGGTCATGCCTCCACGTTCGGTAAGAATTCCTTCCGAGGCATTCATACCCTTGATATCTTCCGGAGAGGTTTCGATACGGACAAGAATGACAGCTTCACCGCGTTTACTTGCTTCGAAAGCATCAACTGAGTTAAAATAGATCTTGCCGGTTGCTGCTCCTGGTCCTGCGTTCAGGCCTTTTGCAAGCAGTCTTCCCTCTTTAATTGCTGCCTGTTTCTCATTCATGTCGAAAACAGGACGGAGCAACTGGTTGAGCTGCTCAGGCTCGATGCGCATCAGCGCCTCTTTCTCGTCGATCAGATTTTCATTGAACATGTCAACGGCAATTTTTACTGCGGCAAATCCGGTTCTTTTACCGACCCTGCACTGCAGCATGAAGAGCACGTTGTTCTCGATAGTGAACTCAATATCCATCATGTCGTGGTAGTGATGTTCGAGAATCGAGCGGATCTCTTCGAGCTGTCCGTATATGCCGGGATTTTCTGCCTTGAGCTGTTCGATCAGCAGCGGAGTTCTTGTGCCAGCAACGACATCCTCGCCCTGGGCATTCATGAGAAACTCGCCATAGAAAATGTTGTTGCCAGTAGCAGCATCACGGGTGAACGCTACACCTGTGCCGCAATCTTCGCCCATGTTGCCGAACACCATTGCCTGGACGTTACAGGCCGTGCCCCAGTATGCAGGGATATGGTTGAGCTGGCGATAGACAATCGCCCGGTCGTTGTTCCAACTGTTGAACACCGCACCGATTGCGCCGTGAAGTTGTTCGTGGGGATCTTCAGGGAATGTTCTGCCTGTTTTTTCGAGGATTGCAGCTTTATATTTCGAAACGATATCCTGGAGATCCTCAACGCTGAATTCGGTATCGAGCTTGATGCCGAGTTCATGTTTCTTTGCCTCGAGGATTTTTTCAAACGGATCGATCTGCTTTTTGTCTGTCGGTTTGAGATCGAGCACTACATCGCCATACATCTGAACAAAACGGCGGTAGCAGTCCCATGCGAAACGCGGGTTGCCCGATTTTTTTGCAAGACCGGCAACGGTCTTTTCATTAAGGCCAAGATTGAGGATGGTATCCATCATGCCCGGCATCGAAGCTCTCGAACCTGAACGAACAGAGACCAGCAGGGGATTTTCAGGGTCGCCAAACTTTTTGCCCAGAGCATCCTCAACCTTCTTGAGGGAAGCAGGAATGTCCTGTTCGAAAAGATTTGCGGGGTAGGTTTTCTGGTGGTCGTAATAGTAGGTACAAACTTCGGTTGAGATGGTGAATCCCGGAGGAACCGGCAATCCGATGTTTGCCATCTCTGCAAGGTTGGCGCCTTTGCCTCCAAGCAGGTTTTTCATGGATGCATCACCTTCAGCCGTACCGCCTGAAAAATTGTAGAGGTATTGTTTGCAGGCAGCCTTTTCGTTGGTAATTACTGGTGTTGGCATATTTTTCAGGAGTATATTGTGTTTTTTTACCAGATTTAAAAAGCGAATCAAATGGTAAAAAAACAGATGAAGTTGACTACTTTTGCTACGAACTGTAATTTACAGAAAAAAACCGGTTGTTAAAACTGCCGAAAAGGATTTCATTTCGAGAATTCATTATGGCAATTATGGGAATCGAGCCGACAGTTATTCTGCTTCAGATCCTGCGCATAGCAGTGCCCTATGTTCTGACCTCTGTCGGGGCGACATTTTCTGAACGGGCCGGGGTTGTCAATCTTGCGCTTGAAGGATTGATCCTTATCGGAGCCTTCGGTGCCGCCTATGGCCAGTTTCTTACAGGCTCAGCCCTGGTCGGAATTCTATGTGCCCTTTTTCTGGGTCTCCTTGTTGCTTTGCTGTTTGCATTTGTTACCGTTACCCTGAAAGCTGACCAGATTGTAGCTGGTATTGCCATCAATATTCTCGTCATGGGCGCCACCCGCTTCGGCCTCACCCTGCTCTTCGGAAGTTCCATGAACTCGGAGCGGATTATGGGTATTGAGGTGCCCTTTATCTTCCTTGATCCTCTCTTTCTTGCTGCCATTTTTGCGGTTGCCGGCGGTCATTACCTGCTGTTCAAAACCCCTTACGGTCTCAGGCTTCGGGCCACCGGCGAAAGTGCAGAAACTGCCGACAGTGCCGGAATCAATGTAGATCGTATGCGATACTCCGGCGTGCTGCTTTCCGGTGCGCTTGCCGCACTTGCCGGAGCTTTTCTGGTCTTCCAGCAACACACCTTCACCGACAATATGTCAGCAGGCCGGGGTTATATTGCCCTTGCCGCCATGATTATCGGTAAATGGACACCCCTTGGTGCCGCCCTTGCCAGTCTCATGTTTGCCACCACCGAATCAATGGAGATCTGGCTCCAGACAGGCTGGATTCCCTCCCAGCTTGTTCAGTCGCTGCCCTATATTGTAACGCTGCTGGTGCTTGCAGGATTTGTCGGCAGGGCATCCGCACCCCGTGACGCAGGCACGCCCTTCGAGAAAAACCGTAAATCAGAGTAGGCCGAGCAGTTCACTGACCAGTTTTTCAATACCTTTGGCCACCTCACCAATCGTTGTTTTCATCATATAGGCCGGAGTGCTCACCACCTTTCCCTTGCGGCTAACCACCGCGTTCCAAACCGGGCAGGTAACATGTTTGGCACCCATAGCCTCGATAGCCTCAGCGCTCTCCCGCTCATTGCCGATAGTCAGCTCTATACCCTCCCCGCCCAGCACTTTGGCGGCTATAACCGGAGAGATACAGATAAAGCCAAGCGGTTTGCCTGCCCTGTAAAACGACTGCACCGCTTTCGCAACATCCGGATTGACCTCGCAAGACGCACCCCTTGACTCAAAAGAGCTGAGATTTTTTGCCGCGCCATATCCTCCGACCAGAATAAGAGCGTCGAGGTCAAGAGATTCTATTTCAGCAAGATCCCAGATGGTGCCCCGTGCGATGCGTGCCGACTCGACCAGCACATTGCGCGACTCGTTCTCCATCTCTTTACCAGTGAAATGATTGATGACGTGATGCTGCGCAATGTTCGGTGCCAGGCATACTGCCAGAGCGCCAGCCCGGTCAAGAGCCAGCAGTGTCAGTACAGCCTCATGAATTTCCGAGCCATCGAGAAAACCACAACCCGAAAGAAGAACCCCTGTTTTTTTCATAGTCTGTGATACAGTATGGGATAATTGTTGAAAAAAATCAGGTAAGATATACCTGTATCCTTTTGATAAAGAGGCAATTAAGGAAGTTGTTTTCGGGATAAATACACCTGATGATGAAAAGCAGATATTGATAAACGAATTAAAAAGCAATTATAGTAGTTCAGTCGTAATTAAGAAGGCTGAGCTTCATAAAACTGAGTATAAATTGATCTTGTAAGGTCTTTAAAATTATCTTTACCGATGGATGGTATTCCTTATAGCGATTATCTCATTTTTGTCGATGAAAGTGGCGACCACGGTCTTGTTACGCTCGATAAGGAGTTTCCCGTATTTGCACTGGTGTTTTGCATCATCAGCAAGCACGATTATCTGAACTATCTTGTGCCAACCGTTCAAAAGTTGAAACTTGAAATATGGGGTCACGACCAGGTGATACTGCATGAACGCGACATCCGAAAAGAGAGTGGCATATTTGCGACGCTGAGAACGAACAGTACCTTGCGCGAGGAGTTTTTGGAAAGGCTTACTCAAATCATTGCCGATGCACCCATACAGCTTATCACGTCAATCATTGCCAAGCCAAAGCTCTTGATTAAGTACGCCAATCCCATCAACCCCTACGAGTTGGCATTACGTTTCTGTATGGAAAG
>SESA01000782.1_pt1 | contig 18732 bp, 19 predicted proteins | sample 3171451 | NCBI WGS metagenome assembly SESA01 (sample SAMN06051862, study PRJNA518727) | freshwater metagenome | biome: subpolar coniferous forest; feature: holomictic lake; material: water; isolation source: holomictic Lake 227, 8 m depth | place: Canada: near Kenora, Ontario | collected...
CCTTACAGGCGGACATTTTGTGTTAATGAGTAACGGCAGTTTTGGTGGTATCTATCAACGTTTGCAAGAAGAATTGTAAAGGCATTTAGGGATTCCTCTCAAAAAAACCCATAAATAGTTGACACTCTTCATTTTCCAATTAACAGTTTAATAAAATTTCACCAAGTGTTGCTCTAAGCAAGCTCGCATACGCAACGATATATTTGTCTTATTCCGGGGATAATGATTCTTGAGACAGTCAATTGGATTTTGCAGCCATATATCAGCAGTTTTTTATATCACCCACTGCCATCTACTCTTTTTTCGGTATAAGGATTTCTATAACTATCTGAAACACGTTGCTATTAATTACTAAGCTACAAAACTTATAGTGTGATGATAATAAAATTCGATAAGGTGTATTTTAAAACTATAATCCCTTTTCATAACCTGCTTCTCCGAAAGGATTGGCACTTACAAGTCTAACGTTAAAAAAACCCCCGCTACTTAAAAAGCAACGGGGGTTTTTCAATTCCTTAACTGACCAAGAAATAGCCTGTTAATTATTACATATTAAATGAAACTTGGAATTAATGGAGCGTCAATTGTAATCATTTGACGGTTGCCAGCTTCATCATAGAAGAATAACAATCCAGCAAAACGGCTGTCTGGATCATAGATCAAGTCAGCTAAACGATAAACTTCCCATGCTGCGTCAGAAGCAGTCACTTGAACGGTTCTTGATTGACCTGGAGCAAGCGGGCTGTTATCACTAACAGTCAAACCTTCTTCAGCCAATAAGTCGTCAGGATAGCCTGATTCATCTACAGATACTGCAGCATCCATGAAACGTACACCAGCAGTGTTGAATTCACCTAAACGAATAGATGAATCACCATTGTTAGTGATAGTCATGGTCATTTGCATTGCACGACCTGGCACACGATAAGTAGCGTCTTCAATTTTGACTTTAACAGTCGTAGCAGGCATGTCAATTGATTTAATACCACGCAACAAACCAGCTTGCAGAGGAGTTGTAATCGGGAACTTCTCATTTGTGCTAGCCATTGAAAACGCAATAATTGCAATAGTACCAATAGCGAAACCCATTGCAACTTTTTTATCTGCAGCGCTAATCAGTGAATCAGCTTTACCAGCTTCTACAGCGATTGAACGTGGGATAAACATTGGTTTACGAATCCAGTATGCAAGCCAAAGCAAACCAATACCGTACCACAGAGCATGCCAGAAATAAGTGTTACCCAAGTTATAAGTTTCCAGATCAACAGTTTCGCCTGTTAATGTAGTAATTGGGTTAACAAATGTTCCCATAGAGCCAGTAATAGTTACCCATTTACCAGGGCCGATGATTGGACCGCCGCCTTTAACGTTCAACATAGTGTGAACGTGCCAGTCACCTGGACGACGTGCTTTCAACAATACTTTAAACTCATAAGTTTCACCCAGTTCCAAAGAAACTGAACGTGGAACTAATTGACCACCGATCCAAGATCCTGCACGAATAAATACAGGGCCAGGAATACCAATGTTTAAGAAAGATATTTCTGGTTTATCAACAGTTTCAGGCCATCCAGTAAATACGAAGAATTTACCTGAAATTGTCATTGTATCGTTAACTGGTACTTCTTCTTTTGACCAATTCAGGTCAAACCAGTGAATAGTACGCATACGCATAAATGCGGCTTGCGATTTTTCACCATGAGCAGATGCAGTTGGTACGTAAAACATCGCTGCTGTAACAGTAATCAGCAGTGCGACAAAGGATAATTTAGCAACCTTGTCTTTTAATATTTTCATATATCCTCCTCTATAATAGAGAATCTATAGTTTTTGAGTATCTAACGGAAACAAAATAACAATTATTTAGCAGCCGTCAGTCTTTTTTATTTTTCGATGTAACAGTTCTTATACAGACTCAACAAATGCAGTTGAGTTGAACCACTTGCCGAAGAAATGCCACAAGAAGTATATTAAGATACTCACGAAACCAGAGAAGAACGCTGATACTGGAGCAACGTCTTTACCGAATGTTCTCAGTGTACCTTTTTCTACCATTCTGATGTATTCAGGTGTACCAGTTCTAACATAGTGGTAACCTTGTAAATCAGCTAGTGTCATCATCATGCCGTTATATTCTACAGGAACATGTAACGGAGCAATGATTGGCCAGTTTCCTGGATAGAACAACAGACCCCAAGCCAAACCACCAATAACGGCAGTTGCTGTCATACTGCCAGTCAACATCAAGATAGCGTCAAGTACAATTGCACCTGGCATCAAGTTTGAAGGGAAGCAGAAGTTTACCGGGAAATAAGTCCAACCCCAGAAGTTTAAATATCTGTTGACCCACTCACCTAAGAGCAAACCTAAAATACAAACTACTGCGCCGAAAGGCAAACGGTAACGGTACCACAACATAGCTTGAACAGCAGCAGGGAAAGTGATTGAAACGATTGGAGCTACAGTTACCCATAGACGTCTATCTTTCCAGTCTGTCCAGAAATCCCAGTCACCACCAGTTAACATATAGTGAATGTGATATCCGCCAAGTACAACGAAGAACAATGTAAACAAAATTAGCCAATCGAACGTGCGTGAAACTTTTACAGCTTCAGCGCGTGAACGTACAGCTGATTGAGATGCGCTCATAGCTTACCTCCTAAAGGATTTAAATTATTTTTATTAATCATTAACGTGTCAACTTTGTTGCTTCATCGTGAAAAAAGACGAAGCAACCAGGAGATAGTTAATTATTACAACCAAGACTTAATATTAAGCTAAGTCTCTTTTCAGAAGTTTAGATAAAGCTCCAACTTCTATGTTTACAATACCCATTACACCCAAAGCAGCCCATCCGAAGAATACGAAGCCGTAGTGTAAAGGTGCAACAAACAATTCTTCCATAAACCAGAAAGTGTGACCCCATTCGTTCAAGCCAACATTTGGCAAGATCATGAAAGGACCAACTACTGATACTAAATACTGAAGAGACAAACCTTTTTGATAGGTTGGTAATCTTGTTTTAGCATATAAGAAAGAAGCACCACCAGTTATGATGTAGATAGGATAGCTCAAGTAAAATTCAATGATGTGACTTGGTGTAAAGTCAGTATCACGAACAATAGTTTGATGCCATGTACCATCTTGCTCTGTAAAGTAGCTAGCGCCATAATAAATAGCGATACCATACATCACCAACCAAGTCCAATGAGTAAAGTGTCTTCTTAACTCTTCTCTTGGAGTGATTGACATTACTTTACGATCACGAGATTTCCACAAGTAACCCCACAGAATACCTGCAGTAGATACTTCCAATACAAACTCAATGTACAGGAAATTCATCCAGTAAGTTTCGAATTCAGGTGCGAATGAGTCTAAACCGGCTGACCAGCCATAGACACCTTCATACCAACGAACCCAACCGTAAAATATGACATAGAGCGCAGCGCCCAGGAACATATTTCTTTTGTTTAACAGCGGTGCTTCCGCAGCATCAGCTTTCACTGATTCAGTTGTAGCTGCCATTTCTACCTCCTAAAAATTAACAAATCCCCAGTCGATTGACCAGGACTCTATAGTACAACTCCATTTTCCCACTTCTGACTTAAACTAATTTAAGGGAAGTCCCACCAACTCAATTTAGTGAGTTGTCAGTCTACCAGCTCAATTAACCTTGTCAAGTCAAAAACATTCTACAATTTTATTTTCTTGCAAAAATTCATGCAGCCATAAAATTTTCCTACGCTTAATATACTGATTTCTGTTACAATTCTGTCATAATCCTCAATAATGAGTCCTAATTCAACCACCTAAATTTTATGAAAAAATACCGAACATTACTCCTTGTCGCAGGCTTGGCTGTTCTACTTTTAAGTCAATATAAACTCGTTATGCCTGTTATTTATAAAGTTGTTGCGTCTGATCTGTTTCTTGTTGATAGCAAAGACCAAGCCAGCTCCTTACCTATTTCAACGCCGCTATCCGGAATTGCATTCATGCATTGTAATAATTACATTAAATCCGAACTCGGATCTGATGTGACGGTTATCTTTCCTGAAAAACCACTTAATGCCTATACTTTTGGCAATTATCAGTACCTTATTAGTGCTGAAGTTACCCTCACTAGAGATACTGCTGGCACAAGTACCAAAAAATATGTTTGTCGCATCACCTATAACAACGGAGACAATGAGGAGGGTGCTCTTGATTTCGACAACTGGTCCATTATCGGACTATCTGGCTTGAAGGACTCGTAAAAAACTGAACAACATCAAACAAAATGCCGGTCAGTCAATGGATAATTGATTGACCGGCATTACCACTTGTTTTGGGGGATTTTTTAATAACTCTACGCGGCAACAGCCGATCAAATACTATCGATGGATTGATTTAAACCATCTATTGATATTACGTTTTGCATGATAAACCGTATTCATTGGCCTAACCATAATACTTGCAAGTTTTTTTAGATCAGTACATGGCAATTCTTGCTACTAAAAAACAACATCAATCCCAGCGATCATCCCTAACCTGCACTTTTCCATTTTCAATGCGCACCGAAAAGCAGTGTATATTTTCATAGGCGGGGGGAGATTTAACAACACCCGTTTTAACGCAGAAACGGGCACCATGACGAGGACAGATAATTTCATCACCGTCTAACTCACCACTCGCAATTTCTCCACCATCATGCGAACAAACATCTTCAATCGCATAAAAACCACCGTCAACCTTAAATACGGCAACATCCGCTCCATCAATATCAATGACGATATTTTCGCCATTTGCCAAGGCTGTTTCATCTATTACATTTACCCAATCAGACATGCTCCAGCCTCGACTTTTTAACGTTAACTTTTAAAATAAACATCATAACGCAATAATTTCCCGTGAAAACTTTCATTAGGCTTGCCACCTAAAGGCTCCGCATAATCAGGACTTTTTACCACGATCCGTTTTCCGGCAGCCATTAAAGCCGCTGCAAAAAGCTGCTCTTTATCTTGATCATCGCCCAACAAGTCACGTAAGACCATCATTGATTTCTTGGGTAATGCGGATTTTTTACGCTTGGGGGGAAACATGGGATCAAGATAAATACAGTCCGGTGGCGCATCTAACGTCGCCAACAGCTCAATGGCATTACCGATGAGTAATCGGGGTGACTGAAGATTGAGTTTCTGCATCCACTCCAACTCAACCAAGCGCTTAAAACCGTCCCGGAGTAATTCAGCCATAACCGGTGAACGTTCGATGCAAAGCACTTCATAGCCCATGCGAAAGATATGCAAACTATCCTGACCCCAACCTGTAGTGGCATCAATAACCGTCCTGGTTTTTCGCCCGAGTGCATGTGCCAAAGCACCATCTTTTGGTGCCGGCCATGAGCGCTGCTCACCATTGCGTGGCTCTATATCAACGACCAAGCCACCTTTTTTTAGCAACTCTTTATCAAGTAACTTTAAACAGCCATCGCGCCAGGTTAAAAAGAAGCTTTCTAGGCACTCGTTATTAACCGATTGATATAAAGGAACCTTTAGTCTTTCCGCAAGCTGCTGAAACGGCAGGCTATCGCCCTGCCCTTGATAAAGTACGGCCAGTTTTCCGGTGTATTTTTGCACTGAATGGTTATCGGGATAAGCTTATTCTGTAGAAATGGCTTGTTGTTCGTTTTTCAACGCAGCATCAAGAGTATGCCATGCCAACGTTGCACATTTAACCCGTGCCGGATATTCGCGCACACCGGCCAATACCGCCAGTTTACCAATCGCTTCAAGATTAAAGTTTTCATCTTTACCGGTCGTCATTTCATGAAACTTTTTAAATAACGCTTCAGCTTCCTGCTCGGTTTTACCTTTAACAATCTCGGTCATTAACGAAACCGATGCGGTGGAAATAGCACACCCTGAACCCTGAAAACTGGCATCGGCAATCACATCACCCTCCATTTGCAAATATAAAGTCAGGCGATCACCGCACAGTGGATTAAAGCCTTCGACTTTTCTATCGGCATTTTCAATGATGCGAAAATTGCGCGGGTTACGATTATGGTCAAAAATAACCTCTTGATAGAGGTCGCGTAAATCATCAAACATGGTTGCTCTCTGTGCGTTTTATTCAGAATAGAAATGGGGGTACAGTTCTTCCGGACTGATATAGCGACTGGCTTGGCGCATAATGGCTTTGCTGGTTCCGGTATCCAATTCTGTATGAATTGGAATGGTTAATATTTGTTTTTGGCCCTGAACCACGCGCGTCAATTTTATGTGACTACCGCGCCGGGAAGCAATAACAAAACCAAATTGCGTCAAAATTGCTAAAACCTGTTTAGCGGTCAAGCGTTTTAATTTTGGCACACCGCAGCCATTTCGTAATTGACTACAATCGGTGGATTAGGCGCAAAACCTAAGGCAGACAAATCTTCGCCATCTAAATGCAAACTTATTGCCTCGCGTAAATTCAGCACCACTTCATCCAAGGTTTTCCCTTGTGTCACAACGGGTAATTCAACACATTCAGCGATAAAACCGGATTCTTCGCCCGTGTGTATACAAGCCTTAATTGTGTAAATCATTAGCCAAATACCTCTATTAAAGATTCTATACCGTTCATTAACACATCAATTTCTTCTTTGGTATTATACATTGCAAAAGAGGCGCGTGCCGTCGCAGGTACTTTATAAAAATCCATTACCGGCATGGCACAATGATGCCCTGCCCTGATTGCTATACCTAAACTATCGAGCATCGTACCAATATCGTGTGGATGTATTTTATCCAACACAAAAGACAAAATTGCGCCTTTATGCTCAGCCTCGCCAATAATTCGAAGACCCTTAATTTGTTTGGCTTTTGCTGTGGCATAAGCCAATAACTCAGCCTCGTAAGCCGCAATATTATCCATGCCGATACCGTTTAAATAATCAATGGCCGCACCCAAACCAACGACATCGGCAATATTCGGCGTACCGGCTTCAAACTTATAAGGCAGCACATTGTATTCGGTTTTTTCAAAGGTCACTTTGCGGATCATATCACCGCCACCTTGATAGGGTGGCATGGCTTCCAGCAGCGCCTGTTTACCGTAAAGCACACCAACACCGGTCGGGGCATACAGTTTATGCGCAGAGAAAACATAAAAATCGCAATCCAGCTCCTGTACATCCACTGTTATATGGGGAATGGCCTGAGCACCATCCAACAGCACCGGGATACCTTTTTCATGCGCGACAGCGATAATCTTTTTAACGGGATTAATGGTGCCCAAGGCATTGGACATGTGAACAACAGAAATCAGTCTGGTTTTATCATTAACCAGTTTTTCAAACTCATCAAATATCAATTCACCTTGCAAATTAATGGGGGCGACTTTTAACACCGCGCCGGTTTGCTCGCACAGCATTTGCCAAGGCACAATATTGGAATGATGCTCCATGGCGGTAATGATAATCTCATCACCCGGTTTAATATTGGCTTTACCGTAAGTTTGCGCGACCAGATTAATGGCTTCGGTAGCGCCTTTAACAAAAATAATTTCTTTTTCGCTGACCGCATTAATAAAGCCTTTGACTTTAGTTCGTGCGCCTTCAAATTTATCAGTGGAACGGACACTTAACGTATGCACGCCGCGATGCACATTGGCATAGTCATGGCTATATAAATGCACGATGCTGTCAATAACGGCCTGCGGCTTTTGGCAAGTGGCGGCATTATCCAGATAAACCAGTGGTTTGTTGCGTATCTTTTCTGCCAGGATGGGAAAATCGGCGCGGATTTTTTCTACGGGGAAGTTTGTCATAATTTTGTCTGTTTTGGTTTTGACGTGTTGCTTATTTGCTAGCGACATATTATATTTAACTTTGATTCTAATTTAGTTTAATTGCACTTATGGCTACTGTTAATCCTACGAAACATCTGACCAACATCACTGAATGGCGCAGATTAGGCGAAGCTAATATTTTTCCGCCAGAAAGCCGACTTGAACTCATTAATGGAGAAATATTAGAAATGGCACCTATAGGCTTTAATCACGCGGGTCATGTTATTCGTTTACTTAATTTTTTTGCACCACTGATTAGCAATAAAGCATTGGTTAACGCTCAGAACCCCATCCAACTCGGCGACCTTTCCGAGCCAGAACCCGATTTTATGCTGTTAAAACCCAATGCTGATTTCTATTCATCCCGTCACCCCAATGCCAACGATGTATTGTTGCTGATTGAAGTCGCCGATAGCTCACTAACGTTTGACCAAAACCAAAAGCTGCGTTTATATGCGCTGCACGGCATTCCAGAATACTGGCTGCTTAACCTCAATGACGAGTGCCTGGAAGTGTATCGCAAGCCCAATGGTGAAGTTTATGCCGAAAAAACCACATTACGGGCAGGTGACAGCATCACTTTGTCACAACTGAATAAAATCACCATCCGCATGGCAGATATTTTATAAGCGGCGAGAAAATTCTTTTTTACCTTGAGCCTTTCACCTTGTACCTCATTCATAACCAGCTTTTTTCAACGCCTTCCTGAGGAAAGCGGATCAACACTTGCTCCAACACCCTGTCGTGCAGTCCTTTAATCTTAACCTTATCAACCATTTCATTGGCAAATGCAAAGGTCAGTATGTTACGCGCAGTTTCTTCATCAACGCAACGTGATTGCAGATAAAAAACAGATTTTTCATCCAACTGCCCCACAGTCACACCATGCCCGCATTTAACATCATCCGCGTAAATTTCCAACTGCGGCTTGGTATCCGCTTCAGCATCGCTTGATAACAGCAGATTGCGATTATTCATTTGCGAATCGGTTTTTTGAGCATCTTCAGCCACAATAACCCGACCTTGAAACACACCTCTGGCCCGATCATCCAATACGCCTTTATAAAGTTCACGACTAATACCATGAGGCTGTAGGTGATTAATACGGGTATGGTTGTCGATATGCTGACGTTTGACGCCTAAATACAAACCGTTTAGCTCACACTCGGAAGCCTGATCCAAATCGGTATGAATGTCACTACGCGCCAGCAGACCGCCAAAAGCAAAATTATGATGGGTAAAGCATGCATCTCTGGATTGCTTAACGTAAATACCGCCAAAATGGTAAGCTTTTTCAGACTCACATTGCATTTTATATAATGTTATCCGGGCATTTGTACCCACAAAAACTTCAGTGACTGCGGCTGATAAATAGGCGTTATCCAAACCGACAAAAGTTTCTATGACGTTGGCCTCGGCCATTTCATCAGCGACAATAACAGTGCGTGTAGCGGTCAAGACATCGCTTTGCGTAGCGATATGTAATACTTGTATCGGCTTTGCCAACACTTGCTTAGCGGCAACATGGACGAATAAACCATCCGTAAACCAAGCGGTATTAAAGGCAATAAAGCCATGCTCATTGTTATTAACGGCCTGATTAATAAACTTTTCCAGTTTATCCGGCTGTTTTTCCAAAGCATCCGCCATACTCATAACCGATATATTTTCCGGCAAGCCGTCCAAGACCGAAAGTTCTGCGGAAAAATGCCCGTCAACCAACACCACCGACCACGCATCTTCCAATTGATACGATTTCAGCCAATCGCTGTCAACAGGACTTGCGGTTACACGGGGCACCGGCGAAAACAATTTTTTCTCGATTGCCGAAACATTGGTATAACGCCACTCTTCTTCACGCGGCGATGGAAAGCCCAGTGCTGAAAATTTCTCTAAAGCTTCACCTCGTAACGCCGTCAACCAAGACAATGTTTGCCCTGGCAAGGCCGGTGCCAGCGTTTGATATTCTGCCGCATAACGGCTTGCTAATGCCGTCGTCATTATGCTGCCGCCTTAGTATCTTCCAGCCAACTGTAGCCTTTTTCTTCAAGTTCCAATGCCAATTCAGCACCGCCCGATTTAACAATTTGACCATTCGCCAAAACATGGACAAAGTCTGGTTTAATGTAATCCAGCAAGCGTTGATAATGCGTCACCATGACAAAAGAACGCTCAGGAGAACGCAAGGAATTAACGCCTTCCGCAACCACTTTTAAGGCATCAATATCAAGACCCGAATCGGTTTCATCCAAAATGCACAGCTTGGGCTCAAGAATAGCCATTTGCAGGATTTCATTACGTTTCTTTTCACCGCCGGAAAAACCTTCATTGACTGCGCGATAAAGAAATTTCTCATCCATTTCCAGTAAACGTATCTTGCCTTTAACCAGCGTTAAAAAATCCATGGCATCCACTTCCGGCTGTCCTTGATGCTTACGAATCGAATTAAGCGCCGCTTTTAATAAATAAATATTACTGACACCGGGAATTTCAACCGGATATTGAAACGCCAAAAATACGCCTTCACGCGCTCTGATTTCAGGAGGCATATCCAACAAATCTTTGCCTTGATAAGTCACAGAGCCGCTAGTTACGGTATAGCCACCCTTGCCGGACAATATATGAGACAAGGTGCTTTTACCTGAACCGTTCGGCCCCATGATGGCGTGAATTTCTCCGGCTTTTATTTCAAGATTAATGCCTTTAAGAATGGGTTTATCGCCAACACTAACGTGAAGATTTTTTATGTAGAGCATAGTTGGTTACCTAATTTATCTTGTATTTAATAACGCTTAATGGACTTGCGACTTTTCAAACAATGCCAAACATTGAAGCTTTATAGTGTCGCAAATAGTATGTAGAGGTAAATGGCTTAAATTTTTTGTATCGAATGGATTTTGTAACTCAATACCAATTCTATCCAAAGACAGTAATGGATAAGCAACCAGAAAAAAAACAAGTACCGAACTAAATCCCGCCTTTTCTATTAAAGAAAAAGGCAGTAATAATAAAAAAATCAAAATAAATCGCCGGGTTTTAATTGCATAAACTAATGGCATAGGGGTTTTTAAAATTCTTTCACAACTGCCTATATAATCAACCAGTAGAATTCTCTGTCCTTCCAGAATCTGAAAAGTGAACCCGTCTATTTGGTGCTTAAACCTGGCTTTTTCTAATAATGCAGCTATTTTACTCGCAACAAACAACGGCTTGTGTACGGCAAAATTTAGGGCCTCAATATCCTCCACGCATAGTAAATCGTGTAAATTATCGAAGTTATTGCCATTGCGTAATGATTCTTTAACCGCAGAAGAAAATGTAACCGTCCATTTCAACATCTCTTCACGCCAAACGCCTTCTTGAGGCCCATAGTTTAAAGCTCCAATGACGAGATTTCTGCTTTGATTATTGATACCGCCCCATATCTTGCGAGCCTCCCACCAACGCTCATGACCCGCATTAGTTCTAAATACCAGTACCAGGCCAAGCACAACGCCGGTATATTCAAATGGAGTCACCTCCAAATGTGGCAATGGTAGCCAGTAATAATCCAGCACCACTAATAGTAAAGAATAACAAGACATTAACAGCAATGCCGGTAAAATACGTGGCGTTACTGAACCCCTCCACATTAAGGCACCATGTAAAAAACCTGGAGATTCATCCTTATTGCTATGCAACTTTACCGAATTTCCCATATTGATAACCTTAACCCGCCAATTAGAAGCTAACCCACCGACCCTTCCAAACTCAATCCCAACAAAGCCTGCGCCTCTACCGCAAATTCCATTGGCAGCTCCTTAAACACTTCTTTACAAAAACCGTTAACAATCATTGAAACCGCGTCTTCAGCTGAAAGTCCGCGTTGCTGGCAGAAGAACAACTGGTCTTCGCTGATTTTTGAAGTGGTCGCTTCATGTTCAACCTGCGCTGAAGGCTGCTTGACTTCTATATAAGGAAACGTATGGGCACCGCATTTATCGCCAACCAACAAGGAATCGCACTGGGTATAGTTACGGGCATTTTCTGCGCCTTTAAGTACCTTGACCAAACCACGATAGGTGTTCTGAGCCTTACCCGCCGAGATGCCCTTGGACACAATCGTGCTGCGGGTGTTTTTACCAATATGAATCATCTTGGTGCCGGTATCGGCTTGCTGATAATTATTGGTCAGCGCCACTGAATAAAATTCACCGACCGCATTATCGCCGGTCAGAATACAACTGGGATATTTCCAGGTAATCGCTGAACCGGTTTCCACCTGCGTCCATGACACTTTGGAATTGTCACCCCGGCAATCGGCGCGTTTGGTGACGAAATTATAAATGCCACCCAAGCCGTTTTTGTCGCCGGGATACCAGTTTTGCACAGTCGAATATTTAATAACGGCATCTTTCATGGCAATCAATTCAACTACCGCAGCATGCAGCTGATTTTCATCACGCATGGGCGCAGTACAGCCTTCAAGATAGCTGACATGACTGCCTTCATCGGCAATAATCAGAGTCCTTTCAAATTGCCCGGTATTGGCGGCGTTAATTCTGAAATACGTTGATAACTCCATCGGACAACGCACACCTTTGGGAATATAAACAAAGGAGCCATCGGTAAATACCGCTGCATTTAAAGCGGCAAAATAATTATCGGTATGCGGCACCACTGAACCGAGATATTGTTTGATCAAATCAGGATGATCACGCAACGCTTCGGAAATAGGACAAAAAATGACGCCCGCATCTTTCAGCTTGCCTTTAAAAGTCGTTGCCACCGAGACGCTATCAAAAACGGCATCAACCGCAATACCGGCCAAACGCTCCTGCTCGTCGAGTGGAATGCCCAGCTTTTTATAAGCCTCCAGGACTTGCGGATCGATTTCATCCAGGCTTTTGGGGCCATCTTCCTTGCGCTTGGGCGCGGAGTAATAACTGATCGCTTGATAGTCTATCGGGGTAAAATCAACAAATGCCCACTCTGGAGACTTTAAGGTTTGCCAATGCCGGAAGGCTTTTAACCGGTATTCCAGCATAAACTCAGGTTCATTCTTGACCTTCGACAGCTTATGAATAACTGCTTCATCCAATCCTGGCGGAAATGTATCAGTCTCCAATTCAGTCACAAACCCCTGTTTGTATTCCTGATTGATAAGTGTATTAATTTCTTGTGCGCTTGCTGACATAAAAAACTCTCTAAATCTAACGATATAAACTGGCGACGGGAATCAAGATTTCCTGTTTCCAGGCTGAATCCTGGGAAAGAACTGGCCTAATCATATCTGCCAACGTCACTGACTCTAAGGCATTATGAATGGCCTGATTAATTAAACTCCAGTTGCCGCGAATGTCACAACCGGATGCCTGTTCGCAACCCTGCCGGGAAATACTGCATTCGGTTAACGCAATCGGTCCTTCCAAAGCACTAATAACAGCAGCAACGGTAATCTTCTCGGGCGCTCTGGCTAACGTATAACCACCCTTGGCACCGCGAGTAGAAATCAGCAACTTGGCGTTGACCAACAGCTTAAGAATCTTACTCACCGTGGGCAGGGCAATGCCGGTTACTGATGCTATTTCCATAGCCGCATGCAACTGCGTATCCTCTCTGGCCATAAAGCTTAAAATGACTGTTGCATAATCTGTTAATTTACTTAACCGTAACATATCTGCTCCAAATAATTGTGTACCATTATAGTACTATTTAATTTCGCAGTAAAGAGCTTGGTAATTATCAGCTAAATAAAGCCACTGCAATCGCACTGATTTTTGCTTATAAAACACCCGCCCCCCAGACAGACTATTTTTTGTTTCAGGCTCTAAAGCTTGCCAATTACCAGCTTGACCGTATAATTGCAAGCGACTGCAAGTTACTGCAATAAACTTAAGCAGATTACTTAATCAACCACGAAGACACACCATTTTTACCTTGGTTTTTCTTCGTGAACTTCGTGTCTTCGTGGTGAATAACTCTCTTATTAATACGGATGGATGGTTTAGTCGTTCTAATTCCTTTACTGCCCTTTATCGCAGCCGCACTGATCGGCATCGGTCAGTTATCAGGCGCACTTCGCGGTGAAGCCAGTGAAAGCACAACGGCAATTATCGCTACGTGGACTATCAGCATGTCCTGCCTGCTGGCCCTGGTATTGCTGGGCGCTGACTTGCTCAACAAAAACACGGGGCAATTGAATGTAGGGCAATGGCTAAGCAGTGATACTTTAAGCATTCAGGTAAATTTCATCACCACGGGTTTTAATGTCAGATTAGCCGCTTTGTTTTCTGTGCTGTTAGTTATTGTCATGCACTTTTCCATCAATTACATGCACAGGGAAACCGGCTTCCACCGCTTTTTCTTTATTTTGAGCCTGTTTGCTTCGGGTATGCTGTTACTGGTGTTATCGGGCAATGCAGTCGGTACTTTTTTCGGCTGGGAGATTGCCGGACTCTGTTCTTACCTGTTGATCGCCTACGCCTACCAGTGCCCGATTGCGACTATTAATGCCACGCGGGTTTTTATAACTAACCGTATCGGTGATGCAAGTTTTATTCTGGGGACAGCATTAAGCTATGCGTGGGCCGACAGTATTAACTGGAACGATTTGAATGCTGTTTCGGCACAACTCAGCAGGGGTGAAGCGACCGGAATTGCCCTGTGTTTTGCTCTGGCGGCATTTGCAAAATCAGCGCAACTACCCTTCACACTCTGGTTGGCACGGGCCATGGAAGGGCCAATACCCTCAAGTGCCGTATTTTATGGCGCGATTATGATCCACGCCGGTGTTTATCTTGTCTGTGTGTTACAACCCGTTTTTGAACAAGCGCCATTTGCTATGGCGGTGCTCGCAGTAGTCGGCGGCATAACCACCGTTTATAGCTTTATCGTTGGCTTAACCCAAACGGATGTGAAAAATTCGCTGGTTTTTGCCACATCAGGTCAACTGGGTCTGATGTTTCTGGCCTGTGGCTTGGGCTTTTGGCAACTGGCCAGTTGGCACCTTTGCGCCCATGCGGTAGTTCGTTGCTATCTGTTCTTAACCGCACCGTCATTGATGCACGCTGGACTGGGCAATCCCGTAAAACCGCTTACTCCTTTCATCGGCCGACTACGCCGGGCTTATGTTGCGTCATTACAGCGTTTCTGGCTGGATCCAATAACCGATTGGACTTTGGTAAGACCGCTTCAACGACTGGCGCACGATCTTGGCTATTTTGATGACCATATTCTTGATCAGATTATGAGAGCACCTGCCTCTGCCATTCGCGCCCTATCATCACGGACGCAACGGCAAGAAAATAGGGCGGGAGCCCAGGGTCGAAAACTGGGACACGCAGCCAATCAATTCGAGCAATTAATCTTAAGACCGCGTTATCTGGTACTCTTTGTATTAATAACATTGTTGATTGTATTTTAAAATACCAATGACACCCAGCAGGGCATCAATTAAGCCCGCAATGCTTATAAACAGACTATCAAAAAAATTATCAATCGAATTGTTGTGGATTTACCTTTGATGGATATTACCGTTACGCCTTGGTCAGAATCTGCGGCCTTCCCGCTGCTAAGTGCATTGACACTGGTTCCGCTTGCGGCCATGGTTGCAATTCTGCGTTCACGCTCGTCTACTATTGCCCTGCGCATTGGCTTTGCCGGAACGCTGTTGACCGTATTACTCAGCCTTTATCTGTTGGCTATTTTCGATTCAGGTAATCCCGGCATTCATTTGGCCGAACAGCTTCACTTTGGCTGGTTCAGTTACTGTGTCGGCGTTGATGGCGCGAATATTTTATTTATTCCATTAACCGCTGTTTTAACCTTGCTGGTTCTAGTTTATACCTTAATTAGCCGACCTGTCACGGACCGGCTGTTCATTGCCTGCCTTCTGGGTTATGAAGGCCTGTTAATCGGTGCTTTTGCAGCACTTAACCTGATGCAATTTTGGCTATGGTGTCTGCTGGAAATTATCCCGGTCGTTTTATTGACCACTCATACCGGAACCGGACAAAACCGACGCTGGGTCGTCACCCTGCTGCTGCAATATTGGGGCAGCGGTTTGCTAATGACTCTGACCGGCTTTATGTTACTGGCTTTTGGTTTAATTGATTCAGATCATGCGCTAACGTTTGACTGGGTGACAATAAAACAGAACAATGCCTATTTACATGACGAAGTATTGATTTTTGTACTCCTGTTCTTTGGTTTCGCCATTCGAATGCCGTTATTTCCGTTTCATGGCTGGCTGCCGCTACTTGCGGAACAAGGCACAGTGGCCAGTTGCGCCATTTTTATGGCGGGCTTAAAACTGGGCATTTATGCCGTCATTCGTTTTATTTTGCCACTCGTTCCAGGCGTCGCTGAACAATGGGCAGGATTTGTCTTGACCTTAAGTCTGATCAGTATTTTTTATGGCGCGTTACTGGCCCTGATGCAAATTAATAGCCGCCGGTTGCTGGCCTTTGCTGTCGTTAGTCATACGGGAATGTTGGTTATTGGACTTTTCTGTTTTAACGAATACGGTCTGGAAGGCAGCCAGTTATTATCCATTACTTATGGACTAGCCACAGCGGGCATGCTGTTGAGTGTGGGTTTGATTTATGAACGCACACGCACCACTTTTATCCCGCGTCTGGGCGGACTGTTTAATACCCGTTCCGCCATCGCCTTGCTGTTTTTAATCTCCGCACTCAGCACGATGGTTATGCCAGGTACGCCAGGCTATAATGCAGCGCATTTGCTCATTGAAGGCGTTATTGAAGAATACGGTTGGTTACTGGCGATTGCAATATTAACAGGCAACGTGTTTATGGCGGTTTTTCTGCTTCGGGCTTTTCAACAGATATTTATAGCAACCCCCAAACGCGTGCATAAAGCTTACCGCAGCAGCGATCATCCGGTAAGAAAAGAGCGTATTATCACCGGAGTAATTTGCTCATTACTGATTGTTACCGGCTTTTACACCGCGCCATGGCTGGATTATATAGAGCAGGAGGCGACCGATCTGAGCGAACTTTACCCCATGCACAGTAGCCAAAAGACCGATAAAATAAATCCGCGAATCAAGAACGAACAACATGAATGAAGCCGATTTTCCACTGCTAAGCCTTGTTATTCTGCTTCCTTTATTGGGAGCCATTGCAACCGGCGTTACCTGCAACATCAAACAGGCCAAAAAGATCGCCTTGGCTTTTGCCAGTCTCGAACTGATCCTGACACTCATCGTGTTGGCCTTGTTTAATACTTCTGAAAGCAACCTCTTTCAACAGGTCGAACAGTATGCCTGGATACCCGGCCTGAATATTGAGTTTTTGATTGGTATCGATGGCATTTCGGTCTTATTTTTACCGATGTCAGCCCTGTTGACGCTGATGGCGATTATGGCTTCCTGGAATTCGGTACAACACCTGCACCGATTTCATTTTGCCCTGTTATTGGCGCTGGAAAGCGTCACTCTCGGCGTATTTTTGGCGCTGGATACGGTACTGTTTTTTTTATTCTGGGAACTGACGTTGCCGCCCATCTTCTTTTTGATCGGCCACTGGGGCATAGGCCCGATGCGGCGCAACGCGGCAATGAAATATACCCTGTTTATGCTGTTTGGCAGCATCCCGTTATTAGTTGCCATTATCCTGCTGGCCGTTAATCACGCTGCTGCCATGAATGGTGCCATTCCTCAGAATCTGTCCTTCAGCTTGCCGGAACTCCTGAAAACGCCGTTGCCGGATAACTTGCAAGCGATGGTATTTTTTCTGCTGCTGTCAGGTTTTGCCGTTAATGCGCCCTTAATACCTTTTCACACCTGGTTGCCCACCGTTACTATGGAAGGGCCCACGCAAACAACCGCCCTTTTAATCGGCCTAAAGCTCGGCGTTTACGGGATATGGCGCTATGCCCTGCCTTTAGCACCGTCTGCTGCGGTTGAATACAGTCGGGCCTTGGGGATTTTAGGTGCGGTTACCCTTATTTATGGCGCATTGATTGCCTTGCAACAAACCAATTTACGCCGCTTACTGGCTTATGCCAGCATCAGTCAGGTAGGCTTGGTGATAATCGGTATCGCCTCGTTAACGATGCAAGGCCTTCAAGGCGCTATTTTTCAACTCGTTAATTTTACCCTGATCACCAGTTCCCTGATGCTGATTGCCGGATTTATTCAACATCGCCTGGGCAGTACCGAAGTCATACACTTGGGTGGCTTGGCTAAAGTAATGCCGCGTTTAACCGGTTTTTATTTTCTGTTTGCACTGGCCGGTATCGGCGTACCCGGTACCAGCGGTTTTCCCGCTGAATTATTATTGATTATTGGTGCCTTAAACGCTCACCACAGTGTCGGCATTGCAGCGCTGGCAAGCACTGTGCTTAGTGCAGCTTATATGCTGTCTTTTACCCGTCGGGCATTTTTCGGCCCGGTCACTCAAGCCGCTGTTAATCAGATACAGGATTTACGTCCGCGTGAACTGGCGTTGTTGTGTGTACCCGCACTATTAATTATAGTGTTTGGATTCTTTCCTGACAGTGTACTTAACATCAACAAGCTGGCAGCAGATGCCTGGTTGTCCCGTTTGCTGGATCAACCCGCACTGGGAAATAACGGGATTACCGGATTGGTGAAGCGTTAAGAGTAACGGCTTATAACAAAAAACCGGTCATCCCGATTTAAGCGACTTGGGACTTTAAGCCCTAAAATTCAAGCGTTTTTATGGCAAGTGCCGTCAAATTATTTTATGATGGCTTATCTTGACTTGCTTAAGGAATTGTCTCATGGCTATTAAGGATTGGCCTGCGGAAGATAGGCCCAGAGAAAAATTGTTGCAACGGGGTTCAGATGCCCTAACCGATGCCGAACTGTTGGCTATTTTTTTACGAACGGGCGTGCGAGGTAAATCAGCGGTAGATTTAGCCCGCGACTTGCTTAACGAATTTGGTTCT
>SESA01000784.1_pt1 | contig 18711 bp, 19 predicted proteins | sample 3171451 | NCBI WGS metagenome assembly SESA01 (sample SAMN06051862, study PRJNA518727) | freshwater metagenome | biome: subpolar coniferous forest; feature: holomictic lake; material: water; isolation source: holomictic Lake 227, 8 m depth | place: Canada: near Kenora, Ontario | collected...
AAAGGTTATTTTTCATAGTCATGCAACAGGCTGTGCGGCTGTTTGAGGCTGAGCTGCCTCACTTTTGCCGGGCACAGCAACACCTTGTTTAACGCTCCAACAAAGTTTGTCAGGCATTCATGTATTTGAAAAAATCCTTGTTGTCTTTCGTGTCCATCATTTTTTCACGCATGAACTCCATGCACTCGATAGGATTCTTGTCGGCAAGGTACTTTCTGAGCAGCCATGTCCTTGAGAGCTCTTCCTGTGTAAAGAGCAACTCCTCTTTACGGGTGCTGGAGCGAAGAATATCGATGGAGGGGAAGATACGGCGTTCGGAGAGGCGGCGGTCAAGCAGAAGCTCCATATTGCCAGTGCCCTTGAACTCTTCGAAGATAACGTCATCCATACGTGATCCGGTATCAATCAGCGCAGTAGCAATAATGGTCAGACTGCCACCCTCCTCAATATTTCGGGCCGCTCCAAAAAAACGTTTTGGTTTGGTGAGGGCATTGGCGTCAATACCACCCGAAAGGATTTTTCCGGAATGGGGAATGATGGTATTATGGGCCCTTGCAAGCCGGGTAATGGAGTCAAGCAGTACCACGACATCACGCCCAACCTCCACAAGCCGTTTGGCTTTTTCGAGCACCATGTCGGCCACCAGCACGTGACGTTCCGGATCCTCATCAAAGGTGGAACTCACCACTTCTGCCGGTACGCTCCGGGCCATGTCGGTTACCTCTTCAGGACGCTCATCGATGAGCAGTACAATGAGGTAGACCTCTGGATGATTTTTGATGATGGCGTTGGCAATCATCTGCAGCAGCATGGTTTTGCCTGTTTTCGGCTGCGCCACAATCAAGCCTCTCTGCCCTTTGCCAATAGGGGTAAAAATATCCATGATGCGACCACATGCTTCCGATTGCTTGGTCTCAAGCTTGAGACGTTCTCGGGGAAATAGAGGGGTCAAGTTTTCAAAATAAGGCCTTTCTCGTGTGATTTCGGGATCGTTGCCATCAATCGTATTGATCTTTAACAGGGCAAAAAAACGCTCTCCCTCTTTGGGTGCCCTGACCTGTCCGGATACGGTATCACCGGTACGCATGTTGAAGCGCTTGATCTGCGAAGGTGAGACATAAATATCGTCAGGAGAGGAGAGGTAGTTGTAGTTGGCTGAGCGCAAAAAACCATACCCTTCCGGGATGACCTGCAGAACACCGGTGTTGACCATCACATTACCACTCTCAGAATCGGTATTCTTCTGTGACTGCGCCTCAATAATCTTGAAGATCAGCTCCTCCTTGCGCAGACCGGCAGCCATAACCCCAAGCTCTTTGGCCAGGACGTGCAGTTCAGAAACCTTTTTTTTCTGGAGCATATTAATGTCCAGACCTTTAAAAACCGGATTGTTCGACATTGTGTTTGTTTTCAACGCTTGTTATGTAAAAAAGCAACAGCAAAAAGGGGAAAATAAACTTCATCCCTGCAAGGGAGTGACCCGCCAGTATGGCCTATACCACGACTCATAACCCGGGAATTACCTGTTAAGGCTTCATCATCTACCATGTGAAAGCAGGACAGAAGAAAATGACAGGGGAAGACTCTCTATACGTGAAAAAGGGATAAGCACAGCAAGGAATTATGGAACGAAATGTTCCCTATTCATAAACGAAGAATTTCAGTAGCTTTGGTAAAATATAAAAAAATTCAATAAAAAAGTGCTCTTCACCTTCAGACAAGTATCATCGGGTGGCTGCAAGAAGGTCGCCGGCAAGATAAAATGAGCCGGTCACGAGAATCATGTCATCAGCATGTGCTTGAGCAAGAAGATGCGCAAGCCCCTCTCTGCCCGTCGTACACACGGTTGCCTTCCCTCCCTCTTCCTGGCACAGTCGGCAGAGTGTTTCGGCCTGAACGCTCCTTTCTGAGGGTATATTGACCAGAACAAAGGTGCTGTCGAGGCGAAGAAGCTCTCGGATAATCGCTCTCGCATCCTTGTCTGAAGCAAGACCAAGAAGAACATAGCTCCGGCGGTAGTGATGCCGAAATGAACAGAGCGCATTGACCGTTTCGCGCATACCGGCGGGATTGTGCGAAACATCAAGAAAGAGTGCAGGATGCCTTCCGATCAGCTCAAGCCTTGCGCGATATCCAGTCTGTAATAATCCTTCAAGGCCCGAAGTGATATGCTCGGGAGCAATCCCGGCATGTTCGGCAACCAAAACCGCCAGAGAAATATTGGATGCATGAAACGATCCGGTCAGAGGTGCCTTCAGGCTTGGATAATGATGCAAAGCTGTTGTCAGGGCAAGTTCAACCATTCCCGGTTCAACTGAAGAGAGTGTGCAGAGCGAATCTTTTCCGGAAAAAAATAATGGAGCGTTGCACCGTTTCGCCATCTGTTCGATCTCACTCTGCGCTTCAGGCTGAGAAACCGCAGAAAAGACCTTGCTCCCTTTTTTGATAATGGCAGCTTTTTCGGCAGCAATCAAGGCAAGAGTTTCGCCCAGCCAGTCAGTATGATCGAGAGCGATCGTTGTGATCACGGCATAAGTGGAATCGACAACATTGGTTGCATCGAGCCGTCCACCCATACCGGTCTCAATGATGGAGACGTCAACGCCTTCATCGGCAAACCAGGCAAAAGCAATGGCTGTTGTTGCCTCAAAAAATGTAGCCTTGCCGGCAATCACCGCATCACTGAAAAGCGAACAATAGTGAGCGACACACTCCCGGGGAATCTGGCGACCATTGATACGGATCCTCTCGGTAAAATCAACCAGATGAGGTGACGTATAAAGCGCACACTTTTTGCCTGATGCCTGAAAGATGGAGGCAAGCGCCGCCGCAACGCTCCCCTTTCCGTTGGTACCCGCAATATGAACAACCAGCCCCAGTCGCTTCTGCGGCGACCCATGAAGATCAAGCAGTGAACGTACACGGTCGAGACCCGGTTTTATACCAAACCGGTGCAATGGGTAAAGAAAATCGAGAGCGTCCTGGTAGGTCACCGTTATCTGCTAACTGTTATGAATTGAGAGGAGAGCGGCCTTGATGACCTCTTCGACCGTAAACTGTGGTGTTTGCTCCACAATGGCCACAACCGCCTTTTGAGCGGTGATTCTCGAAAAGCCGAGGGTTACCAGGGCATTGACGGCATCGTCCTGCAACCGGCTTGACGAAAGCCGGGCTGGAGAGGCAAGAGCGGAAACCGGTGAAAGTTTCAGGATTTTATCACGCAACTCAAGAATAATCCTTGCCGCTGTTTTCTTTCCGATACCGGTAATACCGTAAAGCCGTTCGGGGGCATTGGCCAGTATGGCTTCGTGAATATCCTGAACCTGAAGCCCTGAAAGAAGGGCAAGGGCAAGTTTGGGCCCAACCCCCGAAGTGAGCAAGAGCAGCCGGAAGAGTTGACGCTCCTCTTCTCTTGAAAAGCCATAAAGCTGCAGGAGATCTTCCCTGACAACAAGATGGGCAAAAAGAAGGACTTCACTGCCCTGCGCAGGCAACTGACGATGTGTAGTGGCGGAAATCAGCAGTTGATAAGCAACTCCGGCAACCTCGATAACCACCTCTTCTGGCAAGAGCGAAGCAAGCTTGCCGCGAAAATATGCAAACATGAAAGAGGGTATGGAAACCCGGCCTGAAAGGCCTGGAGAGTTCGCTCTCGGCAGCTTTTCGGAGCCGGATGTCAGACAATGAAGATTACTGCAGACCGTTCCGGAAAAATTCTGAACGATCAGTCGGCCTTCACGTAACTATTCAATAGACGTGTCAACTGTGATTTTTTACGGGATGCCTTATTGGCATGAATATAGTTCTTTACCCCGAGACGATCAATTTTCTGGACTGCCGAGCGGTACGCTACTTCGACTACAGCCTTGTCAGCACTGGTATCAATCAGTTTCTGCATGGTTTTGACAAGAACCTTCATCTCTTTTTTCCTTGCTCTGTTCCTGGCATTTCTTTTTTCTGACTGCCGCAATCTTTTTTCAGCCGATTTGTGTAAAGGCATATAAGGTGCTGTTAGGATAATATATTGTTGAATAACAAAAGGCATGTAATATAGAAGAAACAAGCAAAATTCAAAAGAATTTTCTTGCTCGTTCTGTAGAGATAGTCATAGAAGGAGAGCCACCCTGCCTCGGCCTTTTCGCCTCGCTCTCAAAACTCAACACCCTTTTTCTTATATTGGGCATAATTTTAACCACCGTTATGGAGCTTTTATGAGTCTGATGATCAGCGTTTCAGGGATAAGGGGAATTGTCGGCGAAAGCTTGACCCCGAAAAATCTCACGGCATTTGCCATGGCCTTTGCCTCCCTCATGTTTCGCCAGAGAGCGAGGCGTGGGGGGAGCCAGAGGGAGCAACGACCAAAAATCGTCATCGGTCGCGATACCCGGCCAACAGGCAAAGCCATTAGCGACCTTGTCAGCAACACCCTGTTGCTGTGCGGATGCGATGTTGTCGATCTTGGTATTGCCACAACACCGACCGTTGAACTTGCCGTTCCAGCCGAACATGCCGACGGCGGACTGATCATTACGGCCTCACACAACCCTGTTGCATGGAATGCGCTGAAAATGCTCAACCATCAGGGGGAGTTTCTGAATGCTGCCGATGTTGATGAGCTGCTTGCCATTGCTGACCATGAGCTCTTTGTCACTGCTCACTGGGAGACGATCGGCTCGCTCTCGGGCAATGAACTCTATGATGCGCTGCATATCAAAAAAGTACTTGAACTTCCTTGTATTGATACTGCTGCCATTGCAAAAGAGCAATTCCGTGTGCTTGTTGACTGTGTTGAAGGTGCAGGATATGCAATTATTCCCAGGCTCTGCCGTGAGCTTGGTATCAAGGAGATGGTCGAAGTTGCCTGTGGCGGCAGCGGCATCTTTCCAAGAAACCCCGAACCAATCGAAGAAAATCTTTTTACCACCATTGCAGCCGTCAAGCAGAGTTCCTGCGATTTTGCCCTGATCGTTGATCCTGATGTTGACCGCCTCGCGCTGCTTTGTGAAGATGGCTCACTCTTTGGAGAAGAGTACACGCTGGTCGCCTGCGCTGATTTTTACCTGAAACACCATCGCGGGCCTGTGGTCAACAATCTCTCAAGCAGCCGGGCCTTGCGCGATATCGCAACAAAACACGATGTGGCCTGTTACAGCGCTAAAATAGGTGAAGCCAACGTCAGCGAAATGATGAAGGAGGTCGGTGCTGTCATTGGTGGTGAAGGCAATGGAGGAGTCATCCTTTCCGAACTGCACTACGGTCGCGACGCTCTTGTCGGTATCGCGCTTATCGTCCAGGCATTCACCCTCTGGCGCAGTGAAAACAGGGGCGGCTCGCTCTCGCAGTTCCGACGCCATTTTCCTGACTACTGTATGTCGAAACAGAAAATTGAACTTGGCTCAACAAGCCGGGCCGAACTTGAAAAACTACTGACCGATATTGCTGGCCACTACCAGAACGCAGAGGCAAACAGGCTTGACGGACTGAAGCTCGATTTTGCCGACAGTTGGGTGCATCTGCGCCCTTCCAATACGGAACCCATTGTGAGGATCTATGCCGAAGCTCCCTCAAAAGAGCAAGCTGAAGCGCTGGCCAGCGAACTCAAGCATGAAATTGAACAACGAGTCGCGAAGATTGATGAGCTGGGGAGTATTGGGGAGCATGAGTAACAACCCGGCAAAAAATAGCTTCCGCCCGCAGCAGGACGATACCCTGCAAAAAGGGAAAAAACGCTCGATTGACCGCTACATCGTCTCTCGCCTTTTGGGCTATATCAAACCCTACAGCACGCTTGTAGCTACGGCTATAGCCATCACCATTGCCGGATCCTTTCTCGGCCCGTTGCGTCCCTGGCTGACAAAGATCGCCATTGACGACTACATCGCCCGCGGCAATCTCAAGGGGCTCGGCGTTATCAGCATTTTTCTTGCAGCAGCCATACTGCTTGACGGCATCAAGCAGTATATCACAACATGGATGACCCAGATTATCGGACAGAAAGCGGTCTTCGACATCCGGATGGATATTTTCCGGCATCTGCAGAAGCTGCCTGCGAGATTCTTTGACCGAAACCCCATCGGACGGCTGATCACCCGGACAACAGGCGATGTTGAATCGCTGAACGAAATGCTCTCAAGTGGCATCATCACCATTCTTGGAGACCTCCTCCAGCTCTTTTTCATTGTGGTGCTGATGGCATGGATCGACTGGCAGTTAACCCTTATTGTACTCAGTATTCTTCCCCTGATGATCTGGGCCACTATTGTCTTTAAAAACAGCGTCAGAATTGCATTCCAGGATGTGCTCACCCACCAGGCCCGACTGAACACTTTTTTTCAGGAGCATATCACCGGCATGAGTATTGTCCAGCTCTTTAACCGTGAAGAACGCGAAGCACGGAAATATGCGGCCATCAACGCCGATCACCGCGATGCCAATATCCGTACCGTCTTCTCGTTCTCCATCTATTATCCACTGATCGAGACACTGAGTTCAGTCGCTGCCGGGCTGGTAATCTGGTACAGCGGCATCCGACTGCTCAAGGCCGATCTCACCATAGGAGTCGTCATCTCATTTGTCCAGTATATCTGGCTTTTTTTCCGCCCCCTGCAACATCTTTCTGACCGCTTCAACGTTATCCAGAACGCCATTGCAAGCTCAGACCGCATTATCCGCCTGCTTGATGAAAAAGAGGGCATAGAAGAGCCTTCAGGAAAAGTGCAGATTGAAAGCTTCCGGAAGAACATCGAATTCAGGAATGTCTGGTTCGCCTACGAAAGTGAAAACTGGGTACTGAAAGATATCTCCTTTACGATCAACCGTGGAGAAAAAATTGCCATTGTCGGTGCGACGGGAAGTGGCAAAACCACCCTGATCAATATTCTTTCCCGTCTCTATCCCTTCGAAAAAGGAGCGGTGACCATTGACGGTATCGATCTCCAGGAAATTGCAGAACACTCGGTGAGAAAGCTGGTCGGTGTGGTCATGCAGGATGTCTTTCTCTTTTCCGGCACCATAGGCGAAAACCTCGCTTTCGGCAATCCTGATGTCTCTGATGAGGAGCTACGTGAAGCAGCGAAAATTGTCGGAGCCGACCGCTTTATTGACCAGCTCCCCGGCGGTTACCAGTACAGGGTACTTGAAAACGGTACAGGTCTCTCCTCCGGGCAGAAGCAGTTGATCGCTTTCGTGCGGGCCCTCCTTTACAATCCGGAAATTCTTGTGCTTGATGAGGCAACAAGTTCGGTTGACACAGAAACGGAGGGCCTTATTGATGCGGCAACGGCCCGCCTGATGAGTGAGCGCACCTCCATCATCATTGCCCACCGGCTTTCGACCGTCCAGAAAGCCGACAGAATTATTGTTTTGCACAAAGGAGTAATCAGGGAGAGCGGCAATCACCAGGAGCTGCTCGCAAAAAGAGGACTCTACTACAAGCTCTACCTGCTCCAGCACCCCGAACAAACCCTTGTCTCGGAGGCAGGAGGGTAACGGCTACAGACTGCTGTCGCGAAGCACACTGACGGGCTCCAGCTTCGCTGCCTTGGCTGAGGGAAGAATGGCTGCAAGCGTGCTGATCAGCACCGTTATAGCGATGATGAGCAGGAAATAGAGGGGATTATAGGACATACTGAAGCCTGTTTTGGTCAATGGCCCCTGTGAGCTCTCTATGGGCAAACTGGCAAACAGATCAATTGAACCAATGGCCAGTACCCCTCCAACAAGTGCACCAGCCAGCCCCACCATAAATCCCTCAAGCACAAACATGCCGACAAGCTGCAAGGCCGAAAATCCGAACGACTTCATGATGGCAATGTCGCGGCTCTTTTCAAAGACGGTGGTCACCAGAATATTGGCCACGCCAAAGCCTGAAACAACACCAACAAAGGCCACCAGAGAGAAGACGATGGCACCAATGCGAGCGAAAAGCGAGAGAATGCCCGCATTTTCCTCTTGCCAGGTGAGGCAGCGATAACCGGTAATCCGCTCCAGCTCCCTTGCCAGACGGGTATTGTTGAGCGGATCAACCACTTTAAGCGCAATGCCTGAAACCTTGTTGGCCGGCAACCCTTCAATGATTTGACCAAGCTTGAGCGACACAAATACACTGTTGTCGACCGCATTGACCCCGGTAAAAAAGAGCCCGGCCACCTTGCACTGCCGACTCTTTCCTGATGCGGGAATGATGACAACCTGGTCATTCAGCTTGAGCTTCATATCCCGCGCCACCGTTCGGCCCACAAGAAGGGCATTGGCTGTCTTTTCAAACATGGCGATATCGCCCTCTGTCAGCTTTTTGATAATCCCGCTGATGGCATCCTCCCGCTCAATCAGCACTCCCTTGAGCAGCAGCGGCTGGTTGCGGTTTCCCTTGACCGCCATCACCTGTGAAACAACATAAGGCGAAGCTGCAAGAAGCTCTTTTTTATACTCCGGAGAGCCAAACACAGCAAGAAGCTGGCGATAATTCCGCACCTCCTCCCTTTCCAGCTTCTTGATATTATCCTCAACAAAGGCGACAGAGGATGGTATCTCTTTTTCAAACAGATTGACTGGCATGGGGTGCATACTCTCACCTTTTACCGTTATATGCGGCGCCACATTCACAATGGTCTCAACAAACGAATCGAGCAGCCCCCTCGTCAGCGAGTTGGTTGTAATCAGCACCATCGTACTGACCGCAACGCCAAAAATAGTGGTCAACGTCTGACGACGACGTCCCAGCAGATGGCGCAGGGCTATGGAGAAAAGGGTTTTCAGCATACAGGAAGTTATCTCATCAATTGATCATCATGAATTAATAAATCTGCAAAAAGATTTAATTTCGGGTTCAATTTCCTGATCATTTCAACAGTCAATTTTCGCTTGCGATCAAGCACTTCGGCAACCCTGCTTTTTCCGCCTATTGCATCAGCAAGATCAATCTGCTTTAACTGCATCTCTTCCATTCGAATCTTGATAGCCTCAATCGGATCCGGAGCCTCTACATAATAATGCTTTTTCTCATAGTCATCAAGCTTATGTCTGAATTCTCTTTCCGGAGTTCTTTCATCAGAAGCAGCATTGACACCAAATTTTTCAAACAATTTTACAACAGTATCGTAAGGGAAATAGAGAACTCCAAAGTCAAGGGATTTGAGTTGATTCAATAAGCCAATCGTAAAATCACCTGCAAGAACAACGCCAATAAAAGGAGATGAATTACTATATCTTACGGTCAAGGGGATAATGGCACTTTGAATTTCTTGTGCTTTATTTTTTGAATGCTTTGTACATCTTCTCCATGCAGCCTCTATAAATGCAACAGGCACTCCTATTCTATTTTCAGTACCACCACGTTCAAGAACAAAATCAAGTTCGTGCTTATTTCCCCTATTATCTGTCCACGAGACTTTTTTTCCAGGCCTTGCATTTCTTTTACCTTTCTTATCCAGGTAAAGGTTATTTTTTTTAGCAAACTTTTCAAGATGGGGCTCTATGGCCAGTTCGAGAAGTTCGCCTATTATTTGACCAAATTTATGTGATAATGATTCTGCCATATTTATCCGTTAATCCATAATCTTCCTTCATGCAAAGGAACCGTATGTTTTCTGTTTTTCCATTTTGTATTTCGGTCTCTTCGTTTTTCAAATTCATAACTTGTAAATCCCGCAGCAAGTGCCAACTCTCCCAACCATTTTTCAACCGGAACATATATCCCGTAAGGTGCGGAATCACCCATCACAAAGCACATCAAACAACCTTTACTGGTCGCTCTGCGGAGAGAAATAAAAACATCTGCCAAACCACTAAAATAGGCAGCTATCATTAAATGATAATTTTTTTCCCACCAAGTGTTAATCGTTCTGCCTTTAGTTTCAGGAAGACCTCTACAAGTTCCGGATGGATTCTGGATAATTTTTTGTTTGATAACAGCTCATCCATTTCATTCCCCAATTTTGAAACATGTTGTGTACACGCTCTCACAAGATTTTTTCGCACACTCTCCTGCAAATCTGTCCATCCCGTAATATCCCCCAAAAATGTCATTTCCAAACGAATCGCATCAGCATAATCGTAATTATTTGCATAAGGAGGTGATGTAATCACCAAATCACTTCATCCTTCCGAAATTGACATGATACCTCTCGCATTCTCAAGTAAAATGAGCGAATTAACAACAGAGGTATTTCTGCGTTGCAAACGCAGCATATCCAGGTACATTTCATTTACCTTTTTTTCAAATGCAAAAAACGGTTCTATTACTTTTGACTTTAACACAAAAATTTGATGTTGCCGGTTTGTAACGGCGATGCGACTTCCTGAACAGAACAATCAGGTTAGCATGAATAAGTACCGCGTTCTCTTTTTTTCTTTCAGCGTTCATAATAATCAATAACCGCCATTTTACATCAGTATTTTCCTTACTCCGTCACAGTTCCTTCATTATCTGCCACCATACGTCAGGTTGAGCAGGGTTCAACTTTTTGATTTTGAGGGTTAAAATAAACGAGGGAAACCTTTCCGGCACGATAGCAAGAAGCACTTCGCTCTCCTGCGCCACCTCACGACTCAACAGCAGCACTGCGATGCAAGCCACGATACCAATGAAGCCCTGAAAAACACCACAGGCCACGCCAAAACAAAGTAAAAAAGGTAACCGCCTCTCTTCTGTTATTGTGTACTCATGAATATGGTATATATTACAAGATTAAATTTTATAGCATAAACGATCAAAAATCCTGCAACAATCCTATCCGGGGAGGCATGAGCGACAGAACAGGCAATACAATAATGAAGCGGAAACACAGTCATGTTGAGATATGCCTGCATGGTGACGTTGCCTTTGAGGGGACAACAACCGGATTTGAGCGATTCAAATTTGAGCATAACGCCCTGCCGGAGGTTGCGTTTTCCGATATTGATCTTTCAACAACCTTTCTCGGCAGAACGATAGGGGCTCCGCTGATGATTTCATCAATGACGGGTGGCTACAGCGAGGCGGCAACGCTGAACCGGCGACTTGCAGAAGCGGCTGAGCAGTTCGGCATTCCCCTTGGTGTGGGCAGTATGCGCCAGGCACTTGAAAATCATTCGCATCGCGAGAGCTTTGCTGTTGTCCGAAAATATGCCCCAACCGTACAGATTTTTGCAAATATCGGAGCACCTGAGGTAGCCGGAAAACTTACAGAAAACGAGATCAACATCATGCTGGAGCTTCTGCAGGCTGATGGGCTGATTGTGCATCTGAATGCCGCACAGGAGCTCTTTCAGCCTGAGGGCAACACTGATTTTCGCCATGTGCTTGAACAGCTCACCCTGCTCGCCGCCACCATTCCGGTTCCGGTTATTGTCAAAGAGGTTGGGTGCGGCATCTCGGCATCTGCCGCCCGACAACTCATCGAAGCTGGAGTCAAAGTGATTGATGTAGCGGGAGCTGGAGGAAGCAGTTGGCAGAAAGTTGAAGAGATTCGCTATACGCGGCAGTTCGGTCAGGAAAACCGTTTCAGCCTTCAGGCTCTCGAAGAGTTGCTGAACTGGGGAATTCCAACAGCCGAGTGCCTGCTTGCTATACAAGCGCTTAAACGGGAAAAGCCCGGCTTCAGCGCCATCGAAATCATTGCTTCGGGCGGAATCCAGTGTGGCTCCGATATTGCAAAATCTCTCGCTCTTGGAGCACAACTGGCCGCATCAGCACGTCACATTCTTAAAGCCCTGCATGAGGGAGCGCTTGAAGAGACAATTGCATCATGGCTGAACGATCTCAGGGCTGTGATGTTCCTGACAGGAGCAGCTACCATAGCAGAGCTTCGAAATAAAACCCTTATCACTAAACCATGAGCGATTTCATCATGAATCTAACCCTGACACAGGAACTTGTCGAAAACAAGTACCGTCTCTCCCTTTCGATAATCAATGATGCTCTCGCCAGATGCTTCGACAGGGAGAACCCGGTCACCCTTTATGCTCCTGCAAGGTATATTCTTGAAGGGAATGGCAAAAGAATCCGTCCGTTTCTTACCCTGCTTGCCTCGGAGTCCGTATGCGGTTCTTCTGAAAACGCTCTCCATGTCGCTCTGGCGGTTGAAGTTTTGCATAACTTCACCCTCATCCATGACGACATCATGGACCAGGCCGACCTCCGCCACGGCAGACCGACCGTTCACAAGCAGTGGAATACCAATGCGGCTATCCTGTCGGGAGATATGATGATTGCCTACGCATACGAACTCGCCTTGCAGGCTAAAAGCAGCCGTCATGGGGAGCTTATCCACATCCTCAATGATGCCAACATCACGATTTGTGAAGGACAGGCACTTGATATGGAACTTGAAGAGAAGCAGGACGCCACGATTGCTGACTACATCGACATGATTGCAAAAAAAACAGGACGTCTTATTTCAGCCGCACTTGAGGCTGGAGGTGTTGCTGGCAATGCAACGGATGAGGAGTTGCAAAGTCTGGTGCTTTTCGGCGAAAAAATCGGCCGTGCTTTCCAGATACAGGATGATTATCTCGACATTATGGCTGAGAATGGAAAATCAGGCAAGATGGCTGGCGGCGATATCATTAACGGCAAAAGAACCTATCTTTTGCTTCGCTCCCTTGAACTGGCGTCCGGAGCGGATCGTGATCTCCTGCGCTCCATCATCAGCAATAAAGGAATCAGCGCAGAGAGAGTTCCTGAAGTGAAAGCCATTTATGAACGGTGCGGTGTGCTGGACGAGACGGCATCATTGATCAACCGCAATACTGAAGAGGCGCTCGCCGCTATTGATGATCTGCCTTATCCTGCAGGGCGTGATTATCTTAAAGGGTTTGCAAACATGCTCATGAAGAGGGATTTCTAACCATCAGTGCGTTATGACACTCCCCGTTCCAATGGAAGAGAAAATGTTGCTGCTTGCCATGATCCTGATCCCGGGAATCGGTCCGGCAAGAATAAAGGCGATGATCACGCATCGGCCAGGCCGGTTTAGTGATCTTCTCCATTTCGGGATTGACGAGCTTCAACAGATATCGGGAATCGGTGAAACTCTGGCTCGACAGGTTCACCATTTTCTGCACCATGCCGCAACAATGGCCGAGGCCCTGGCAAGTGCTGAAAAGCAGATTGCCGAACTGCAGCGCCATAATGCAGCATTGATTACCATTCTTGACGCAAACTACCCTCCCCTCCTGAAAGAAATTTATGATCCTCCACCCTGCCTTTTTGTGCGGGGCCAACTTCCTGACGCAAACCTGCCCGCCGTTGCTGTTGTCGGCACAAGATATGCATCACTCTATGGCAAACAGGTTACAACGCTGCTCTGCCGTGATCTGGTCAACTGTGGAGTCGTTATTGTCAGTGGTCTGGCCTATGGCATTGATATGGCGGCACACACGGCAACTCTGGAAAATGGGGGGAAAACTGTTGCTGTTCTTGCCAGCGGCGTCGATACCATTTATACCGATCCAAAAGGAAAGATCTGGCCCAAAATCATTGAAGAGGGTGCCCTGATCTCGGAAGAGTGGTTTGGTTCCGAACTCTCTCCTGCAAAATTCCCGAAACGCAACCGCATCATTTCAGGCATAACATCCGGTACCATTATTGTCGAATCAGACCTGAAGGGCGGATCTCTTATCACTGCTGCTTCTGCCCTTGAACAGAATCGCGAAGTTTTTGCGGTTCCGGGAAACATCTTCTACCGAACCTCACGGGGAACAAACCGGCTTATCCAGCAGGGATCGGCCAAAGCGGTCATGAGTGTTGAGGATATCATTACCGAACTCGGGCCACAATTTGCAGAAAATTTTTCGAGAAAAAAGACCGTGCAAAATGACCCACCCGCCAGCACCTTTTCCCAGGCAGAACAAGCCATTTTGCAGTGCATGAAAACGGAACCCATTCATATTGATGCACTTGTTCTTGCCTCAGACATTGACCTGTCTTCGCTTCTGGTGCACCTCTTTGAACTTGAACTGAAGGCGGCAGTGGTGCAGCAACCCGGACAGTTTTTTCAAAAAAGAATTATCTGAATTAAAAACGTGTAAATATCAGGAAGGCTTTTGAGCTTTGTGTAGTTTTTTGCCACGGAATTCTTACCTTTGAAAGGTAAATTTGTAGCCAGTTGTATATTCAAAAAGATATTGATACACTAACCTGTCAACTTAAACGTTAAAATTAATGACTCATTCAGAAGGATTTATGAACATGTCTCGCCGTATCGTTATGGCGGTTGGCTTGAGTATGGTGCTGGTTACCCCCCAATCGTTCGCAGCACAGGAGAGTGGAAAGGTCAGTGTTGTCGATTCAGGCAAAATCCTGCAGCAATTGCCTGAAACAAAACAGGCTGAAGCCACCTTGCAGGCAACCGCCGCTCCATTTCAGAAAGAACTTGATCGCATGAATCAGGATTATCAGAAAGCAATCGCAGCATATCGCCAACAGGCGGCCTCTTTGACAAAACCAGCAAGAGACCTGAGGGAAAAGGAGATTGGAGCCAAAGGTCAGGCTATAGAAAAATACCAGTTGGAAAAATTCGGGCGTGGCGGTCTCTATGAAAAGAAACAGCAGGAACTGCTCATTCCAATCCGCCAGAAAGTATTGGCAGCCGTTGAGTCCGTAGCTCAATCTGAAGGAGTTGCCCTTGTTCTTGACAAAAATGCAGCCATTTATGTCAAGCCTGAAAACGATCTTACTTTCAAGGTGCTGAACCAGTTGAACATAAAGTAATTATCTATCTGATTTGAAAAGAGTTATCGTTCTTTTTCTGCACATGGTTTTGATTATGGCATCGGGGTGCGGCAATCCGGGCAAGGAGCGCCGCTCTCCCGTAACAGCCTTTATCGGTCTCAATCATCCCGTACAGGAGAGCTGGACGGTGAAGCTTGCCGTTACAAAATCAGGAATACAGCGCGAGGTCATAGACGCCGGGCACGGAGCCGAATACAGAACAAATTCCGGCACGGAGCAACATCTTGACCATGGCATCAGACTCACCCTCTTTGACAGCAACGGCAAAGCCAAAACGACCATAACGGCCGAAAAGGCATTGATTCATGACAATCAGGATATTGAGGCCGAGGGAAACGTTACCATCGCCTCCGAAGGCACCGTTATTACGACAGAATATGTGAAACGGAGCGCTAAAGATAAAATGATTCGTTCAAACCGGTTTGTTACGATCAGAAGAGCGAATGAAACCATTCGGGGAGAGGGCTTTGAAACCGATGAAGCCTTGAATAAGTACCGGATTTTCCGGGGAAGCGGAGAGACATTTAAAAAACAATAATGAAGGCGCATCAGTACCCATGAAATTACACATCCTGAAATCAAAAATCCACAACGCTATCGTAACCAGTGGTGATCTCGAATATGAAGGAAGCATCACCATTGACTCTGAGCTTCTTGAAATTGTCGATATGATTCCCAATGAAAAAGTTCTTGTTGTCAACAACAATAACGGTGAGCGGTTTGAAACCTACATTATCAAGGGCGCTCATGGCTCGCGGGAAATTCAGCTCAATGGCGCAGCAGCCCGATGCGCTCTGGTTGGCGATGAAATCATTATCATGACTTTTGCCGTTATGGAAGAGGCTGAGGCGCGAAACTTCAAACCCTTGGTTCTTATCGTTGACAAGGAAAACAACCCGAAAAGCCGCCATCATGTAGGTGAGCCTGATGAATCGTTATCATGACTGCCCTGCACACGATACTTCCCACACTATTCAAGCAATATAATGGCACTTGCAATAATCATTATGGCCGCAGGAAAAGGTACCAGGATGCAGTCCGATCTGCCAAAGGTGCTCCATCAGGCCAACGGTCGTCCTCTTATCAACTATGTACTCGATACAGCGAAGTCTCTTGACCCCACCAAAACAGTGCTTATTGTCGGTCACCAGGCCGAGCTGGTCAAGGCGGCGACAGCACAGTATCGGGTATGCAGTGCACTTCAGGAACCACAACTCGGAACCGGTCATGCCATCATGCAGGCAGAAACCCATCTCAGTGACTTTATGGGTGAAATTCTTATTCTCTCAGGAGATGCACCACTGGTCAACGCTGAAACACTGCTGGAGCTGATTGCTTTTCACCGTTCGAGAAATGGTGCCGCAACAGTCTTGACGGCAGAGCTTCATGATCCAACCGGATATGGACGGATTATTCGACAGGAACAGAGTGATTGCGTTCTGAAAATTGTGGAACAGAAGGACGCCTCGAAAGAGGAGTTGGCCATCAGGGAGATCAATTCCGGTATTTACGTTTTCAATGCGCAACAGCTTTTTAAGGCGCTTGGACAAATCAATACGAACAATGCCCAGAAAGAGTACTATCTGACCGATGTTTTCGCCGTCTGCTTCCAGAACGGCCAGAGGGTGTATGCCTTCAAAACGGAGAATCCAGACGAAATTCTCGGCATCAACACCCCTGAACAACTCCTGGAGGCGGAGCAACTGCTGTTGCGCCTCTCGTGATGCAATGCCCCGACAATGCGGGGTGAGGTGATGCTTATTTTCGGGTGCGGCGTGATTTTTGCGGTTCTCTCTCTTTGGCTGTTTTTTGATTCGCTCCAGCAACAAGAGAGTCCGGAGATGAACGATCAATAGCAGCACTCTCCGAGTGGATGCCGCTCTCATGCATGGAATAGAACTCTACAAGATTGCCGTCGGGATCCATGACAAAAAAGGCTCTGCCCTCCCTGCGATGTGCTGGCCGAGTGACCATATGCACGCCGCAGTCATCAAGATAGAGCGCTGCGGCATCAACTTCAGCATCCGACGCAAGCCTGAATCCGAAGTGATCGACGCGAATATCCCTTGCTTCTGGCAAGCCGGCTGTTTCAGCCTTGACAAGCACAAGCATATCCGAATTAATGCGCAAGTAGGTAATGTTCGCACCAACGCGGTGATCAAGCTTGAGACCAAGAACAGCGCCATAAAATTCTTCGGCCCTGCGCAGGTCATTGACGCGAAGGGTGATCTGGTTAATCCCCGTCAGTTTCATCATCTTCTTCAACTTGAACGATCTTTTTCTCTACCGGTTTTTCCACCGTGTAATTGTATTTATGCGCGAAGTAGTCTGCAACAGCCTTATGCGAAGACTTTTCACGAACTTCAAACTCAAGGCTGATCGCAACTTGTTCGGGAAAGACCTTGTCCGACTCAGATTCACTGCTCGGATTGCGAATCATCTCCTTGTAGGGCAGAAGCTTGTCTTCAAGTTCCGCACGTTCCTCATCATGTAATCTTTTTGCTTTTTTTGAAATCGCAACCACCGTTTCGTACAGGTTCGAGTGCGCACTTCTCAACTGGTTCAGGTCAACAGGTTTAACCGACATTGCACTTTTTTTTACGTTTTTGAAAGAAATTTGCTGATCAGCTCCGTGACGGCCTCAACCGTTTTGCCGAGATTATCGTTCACGATCAACTCATCAAACCGGTCTGCATACTCGAGCTCCAGCCGGGCACGCTCAAGGCGTACCCTCATACTTTCCTCATCTTCACTTTCACGTCCTTTAAGCCTCTGCTGCAAAACCTCGATGCTCGGCGGCTTTAAAAAAAGCAGTAAGGAATTGTCAGGAAAAATCCGCTTCAGATTCAGAGCCCCCTTCACATCAAGATCAAGAAGCATATTGGTACCGCTGTCGATAACCTCACGGGTTTTACCCAGCAAGGTACCGTAATGATTTCCAAAAAAGAATTCATGTTCAACAAAGCCACCCTGGCGGATCTTTTCCTCAAAATCCTCTTTCGTGAGAAAATAGTAGTTTATTCCCTCTTGCTCACCTGACCGCTTTTGCCGGGTTGTGGCTGATACCGAAAATCTGATATTGTGCAGACGCTCAAGCACCAGCTTGGCTATAGTGGACTTTCCCGTACCCGATGGAGCTGAAAACACAATAAGCTTTCCTTGCTGCTGCCGCTCTTCAACCATAGAATTACTCGATATTTTGCAGTTGCTCCCTGATTTTCTCAAGATCTTCCTTGATCTGGACTATTTTCTGGGAAATCTCTGCATTCTGTGATTTTGATGCAATGGTATTGGCTTCGCGCAACTGCTCCTGAAGCAGAAAATTGAGCTTTCTTCCTGTTCCACTTTCATCGTTCTGCAACTCTTCAAGAAAAAATTTGTTATGACTGGCAAAGCGAGTCAGCTCCTCGGTAATGTCGAGCTTGTCGGCTGCAAGAACCAGCTCCATTTCAAGGCGATCACGACTGTATGCCAAATCTTTACCGGCCACGGCCTCCACCTTTGCGGCAAGCCTCTTTCGTACCGCTTCAAGATTATCAGACGCAAGGGTAGCAACAAGCGCAAGTGTACGCTCAATTTCAACAATTCTTCGGACAAAATCGACTGAAAGCTCCTCCCCCTCCCGACGCCGCATTGCCTTGAGACGCTCAATTGCCACCTGCAGAAGATTTTTGACAAACGGCCAATGCTCATCAACATGCTCAAGTGATGATGCTCCATTGTCAAATATTTCAGGAAACCTGAGCAGATGCTCAAGAAGCAGAGGAGCATCAACAGCAGCTTCGCGCCTGAGGTTATCGAGCAGCTCTTTATAGGCTTTTACCTTCGGTAGATTGATACTGACAGAGATGGGCTGTACATCATCGAGCTGAATTTGAATAAAAGCTGCGATTTTACCCCTCTGAAAATGGGCACGGATCAGTTCCCTGACCTCAAGCTCAAAAGAGAGTAACTGACGGGGAAGCTTGACACTGATTTCAGCGAAACGGTTATTGACT